>Ga0335072_10004472_pt1 | contig 20775 bp, 13 predicted proteins | sample Lox_Sample_21_FD_206725 | JGI IMG/M metagenome (GOLD analysis project Ga0335072, IMG submission 206725) | Soil microbial communities from Loxahatchee National Wildlife Refuge, Florida, United States - Lox_Sample_2.1 | ecosystem: Environmental > Terrestrial > Soil > Wetlands | place: USA...
TCACTGAGACCAAGACTCTTTTTGCCGTCATCGAAGACATACTTAAGAGCGGCAATACCGTCGTCTACATATCGCATCGGCTTGACGAGCTAATGCATCTCGGCGACCACTTTACAGTGTTGCGTTCGGGCCGTGTGATCGGCGACGCCGTGCGTGGCGAAGTATCGCGCGACTGGATTGTGCAGACAATGTCGGGTCATTCGGCTCGTCAGTCCACGCCACGGAAATACCGGCAGGACCAGCCCGTCGTTCTGCAGGTGCGCAATCTCTCATTACCAGGGACCGCGCATGGCGATATCGTCCAACAACCGTTGCACAACATCGCATTCGATCTGCATAGAAGCGAGATCCTTGGCATCTATGGGCTACTTGGCTCAGGCCGCACGGAGCTGCTCGAATCGTTAGCAGGCGGAAGAATACCAATCTCTGGAGATGTACGTCTCAACGGAGTTGCGCTGTCGATGCACTCCGTTGCAGAGACGGTAGCCGCGGGAATTGTGGTAGTACCGGAGGATCGTCAGCGCGACGGACTAGTTCCTGAATTGAGCGTGCGCGAAAACATCGCACTCGCTGCTGCTGGCACGCCTTGGCTGTCGCGCTCGAAGGAGGCAGAGCGCGTCTATGAACTCATTCGTAAACTCCGGATTGCGGTTCGCGATATTGAAATTCCAGTTACCGCGCTCTCGGGCGGAAATCAACAGAAGGTGCTGTTGGCACGCTGTCTTCTGCGTTCACCTAAAGTTCTTCTACTCGACGAACCTACGCGCGGCGTGGACGCCAGCGCCAAAGCAGAAATATATGCGCTGCTGCGCGAACTCGCGGACGAAGGTCTCAGCATTGTCTTCACTTCAACCGAGTTTGAAGAAACCCGGTCCCTGGCCGATCGTGCGCTGGTGCTTTGCCGAGGCCGCGTCACTACCGAACTCGTCGGCGCAGCCATTCAGGAACACGCGCTCTTCGCCGCCGCGAGCCCCTCCATCATTAACGCGGCCGAACTGTCGCAAGGAGAGGTCGCCGTGTCATGAACTCAATCGGCAGACTCCTCTCCCAGCAAGATCGGTTCGCAAGCTCTTCCGTTCGCCTGATTCTGATAGCCCTGCGCGCGCGCGCGTTGCTTGTTCTGCTGGCGCTAATCGTCGCGTTCGCCATTCTGTCTCCGGACTTCCTTACCGTCAACAATATTTCCATCCTCTCCAAACACATTGCCATCTTTGCCATCCTGGCCATCGGTATGACTTTCGTCGTGCTCACCGGAGGCATCGATCTATCCGTTGGCTCCGTCGCCGGTCTCAGCGGCATGGTCGCAGGGTATGTTTTGACCCAAGCCTTCGCCCACGGCGGCGGAGTGGGCGTCATGGACATCGCGGACGGAGTTTTGGCTGCGCTGCTTGTCAGCCTCGCTGTCGGCGCAATCAACGGCTGGCTTGTCAGCAAAGCCGGTGTTGCTTCTTTCATCGCAACACTTGGTACACTGTACATCGCGCGCGGCGCCGCGCTGCTTTGCTCCAACGGCAGAACCTTCCCGAATCTTGCTGGGAAATTGTCTACGAGCGTCTCCGGCTTCGCTGTGCTCGGTCAGGGACGCTTACTGCATGTGCCTGCCCCGGTGTTACTCATGCTTATGATCTTTGCCGTCTTCGCCGTCATCGCGGCGAAGACGCCCTTCGGACGTCATGTTTACGCCGTCGGCGGCAACGAGCGGGCGGCACGGCTGGCGGGCATTCGTGTTCCTCGCGTCAAGTTCGTAACGTATCTCCTCTCCGCCGCGTGTGCGGGCTTGGTCGGCCTTATCATCGCCTCCGAACTTGAATCCGCGCATCCAGCTACGGGTGGGAGTTTTGAGCTCAATGCGATTGCGGCCATCGTGCTTGGTGGAACATCGCTCATGGGTGGCCGGGGCTCTGTCAGCGGCTCCTTGCTCGGCGCGTGTGTAATCGGCGTGCTCGCTGATGGCCTTGTGATGCTCGGCGTCTCGGAGTTCTGGCAGATCGTTGTCAAAGGCCTGGTCATCGTGCTTGCCGTTGCTGTCGACCAATTCCAGTCACGTCTGCAGACTCGGCTGCTGCCGTTCCTCATGCGCTCGCGATCGGAGATGATATGAGCCCATCGCGTCTGCTCTGTATTCCTATCGCGGCAGCAGTGCTGCTGTCGGTAATTGGTTGCACCCGCAGCCATCGCAGACCACTCATCGCCATCATCATCCCTTCACAAGACAATCCATTCTTCAAGGCCGAAGCCGATGCGGCCTCTGCCCGCGCCCGGTCGCTCGGCTATCGCGTCCGTGTCGACTCCCATGACGACGACGCCTACATGCAGGACAATCTGGTCGACGCCGCCATCGCATCGGGCGCCGCTGCGATCGTGCTCGACAATGCTGGTCGCGATGCCTCCATATCAGCCGTTCGCCGCGCCACTCGCGCAGGCGTGCCATGCTTCCTCATCGACCGCGATATCGATGCGACCGGCATAGCCAAGGCGCAAATCATTGCGGACAATGCGCAAGGGGCGCGGATGGTAGCGTCCGAATTTGCCCGTGATATTGGCCCTACCGGCGGAGACTACGCCGAGTTGCTGGGCATAGAGTCCGACACCAACGCCCAAGTCCGTACCCGCGGCTTTCATACCGTGCTTGATCGCCTTCCCGAGCTGCATCTGGTCTCAGCGCAATCCGCGAACTGGTCGCAGTCGGAGGCCTTCTCAAAGACCGAGATCATCCTGCAATCAAACGCCGACCTTCGCGGTATCATTGCGGGCAACGATACCATGGCGCTTGGAGCAGTTGCCGCCTTACGAGCCTCCGGCCGCACACATATCATCATCACAGGGTTCGACGGCTCGCCCGATGCGCTCGCTGCCATCCGCGCCGGCGAGATGAGCGCGACCGAGTTGCAACCCGCGCTGCTCATCGCATACCGTGCCGTCGATGAACTCAATCGCTTTCTGAGGACCGGCAGCACGGGCGAGCCTGAACTTCAGATCATCCCTTGCGACTTGGTTACCCATGCCAACGTCGACGACTTCGTCAACTTCGCAAAGATCAGGTAGCACATTATGTCGATCTCCCTCGGTGTCATACTCGGCAATCGCAACTTCTTCCCGGATGCGCTGATCGCGGAGGCACGCCGCGACCTCACCAAACTCTGCGCCGAACTCGAGATTGATCCCATCTGGCTCACCGACGCACAGACCAAACTCGGCGCCGTCGAGACATGGACCGATGCCGTAAAGTGTGGCGAGCTCTTCGCGCAGCATCGCACCACGCTCTCCGGCGTCCTCGTCTGCTTGCCGAACTTCGGCGACGAGAAGGGAATCGCCGACGCCCTGCGACTCTCTGAGCTGCGCTTGCCCATCCTGGTGCAGGCCTGTCCGGACGACCTCGATGCCTTTGGCCTGGAACGCCGGCGGGACGCGTTCTGCGGCAAGATATCGGCCTGCAACAACCTTCGCCAATATGGCTTTGCCTACTCCCTCACGACCGAGCACACCTCGGCCATCCTCTCACCGGAGTTCCGCCAGGACCTGCTCCAGTTCGTGGCGACATGCCGTGTAGTTCGTGGCATGCGCCGTGTGCGGCTGGGAGCCGTGGGGGCGCGTCCCAATGCCTTCAACACCACGCGCTTTAGCGAGAAGCTTCTGGAAACCGCGGGCATCTCCGTAAATACTATCGACCTCTCCGAGGTCTTCGGCGCGGCCGCGCGAATTGGAAACGACGATCCCCGCGTAAAGGAACAGATCGACCGTATCCGCGCCTATGCCGACGCATCGGCCGCGCCCCTTGACGCTTTGCAGCGCATGGCCAGGTTTGCCATTGTTGTCGAGAACTGGATGAAGGACCTCGGTCTCACCGCGACCGCTATCCAGTGCTGGAGCTCGCTCCAGCAGAACTATGGCATCAACGTCTGCACCATCATGAGCATGATGTCGGAGCAGATGCTGCCCTCCGCCTGCGAAGTCGACATCGCAGGAGTCGTCTCCATGTATGCCCTGCAACTCGCCTCGGGCCGCCCCAGCGCCTTGGTCGACTGGAACAATAACTACGGCAAAGACCGTGACAAATGCGTCTTCTTTCACTGTGGCAACTGGGCAAAAGACTTCCTTCCTGATATCCGTATCGGCACGGCTCCCATCCTGGGTACGGTGCTCGGCGAGGCCAATACCGTTGGCGCGCTCGCCGGCCGAACCCCAGCCGGGCCGGTGACCTTCGGGCGCGTCAGTACAGATGACGTCAGTGGGATCCTCCGCGCCTACGTCGGCGAAGGCAGCTTTACCGACGATCCTCTCGATACCTTCGGAACCCGCGCCGTTGTGCATGTACCGCGCCTGCAGCCGCTCATGCGCACCATCTGTCTTCGCGGGTTCGAGCACCACGCCGCGATGACCTCAGCGCATGTGGCCTCTTCCGTCGCCGACGCGCTCGGGAACTATCTTGGCTGGCAAATCTACCACCACAATGGTACCGAACTCTAACCGCACCAACTCTGTGACAGAATCGTGAGTATGCCTAATTTGGACGAAGTCCGCCTCATGGCGAAGGTCGCGCGTATGTATTACGACCAGGGCATGCGGCAGAAAGAGATCACCGAGCGCCTCTGCATCCATCAGTCGACGGTGTCGCGCCTTCTGCAGCGCGCGCGTGAAGCCAACATCGTGCGTATTAGCGTGGCTGCGCCCCCGGGCATCTTCTCCGATGTCGAGGAATCGCTCCAGAAGCGGTTCGCGCTCAAGGATGCCGTTGTCGTTGAAACCCGCACTGATGAGGAACACCTGATCCGCGATCTCGGCGCCGCCGCGTCCTTCTTTCTCGAGACCACCGTCAAGCCTGGCGCCATCATGGGCATCTCCTCCTGGAGCCGTTCGCTCTTCGCGATGGTGGAGACATTGCACAGTTCCGACTGCGCCCGCGGTGGCAAGGTCGTCCAGATCCTCGGGGGGTCCGGTCTCGCCGGAACACAATATCAGGCAACGGATCTTGCACAGCGCCTAGCCGCATTGGTTGGCGCCGATCCTGTACTTCTGCAGGCCCCCGTGCTGGTCGGCTCGGCCGAAGCACGCCGCGTTCTCATGCGAGACGCCTCTGTGCGCCAGGCCTCCGATCTCTTCGCCGAGATGAGCCTCGCGCTCGTTGGCATCGGCGCCATGGAGCCATCCAAGATCCTCGTCAATAGCGGCAATGTGTTCTCCAAGGAACAGCGTTCCCAGCTGAGAAAGCAAGGAGCGGTTGGGGACATCTGTTTCCGCTTCTTCGACAAGCGCGGCAATCCTGTGCATTCACCCTTGAATCATCACGTCATTGGTATTGAACTCGAGGCGCTCAAGCACGTGGATCGTGTCGTCGGGATCGCCGGCGGCCCGGGTAAAGTGGAGGCCGTATTCGCCGCATTGCTCGGTCGCCACATCAATGTGTTGATCACGGATCTCAACACGGCCAAGAAGCTCCTCGAGCGCGGCATTTCCTGAAAAGTTGGGGGCAGTCACTAGCCGAGGTGATCTGTCAACGAACAGCGCTACAGGACCGCATCACTGCACACTGCTCAACAGGACAGCGTTGTATGGCTCGGCGTTCAGCTCTTTTTGAGTGCCAGGCACGACATCATCTTCAGCAAGTCTCACATCCGTCGTCGACTCTACCGAAGGTGCAGTGAGACGTAAAACTGACCATTGCCGCCGTTCTCTAAGTGTGTCGGGCATCGTCACCGTTATAGGGTTCACCGTCTTATTGATGATGGCAATACGGTCTACACGATTGCCCATGCCCGCCGCGTACCCCGTCACGCGGTCGCTTTCGCACGTAATAGTTGTTTTTTCCATCGTCGCTCCGGCAAACCTGCTGGCGAACTGCATACCGAAGAACTCTGGCCGACGCGTGAAGCCGGTCGTCTCGCTACCCACTATCGACGAGTACACGCCATTGCCCCCTCCATGCACGTTCATCCCGCAAAACCCCAGGCTGGCGAAGCGCAGCATCGTATCCGCGCACCACAGTGCCGAGCCAAATACGTCCGACACCCCGGGCTGGCCGCCGTTCCAACAAGAGTTCGCCTCTGACACCCGAAACGGAAGTGCGGCTGTGCGCATCGCCTCTTTCACCATGGGGATTGCTGACCACTTCATTGTGGCCGACGTCGGATTGGCGCTTAACAGATTCTCCATCGTCGCGTCGGGTCTGCCTGCGGGTCCCATCGCATAGTAATGGCCCGTCAACAGGATCACGTCTGGATGATACCGTGCCTCCTCCGCAAACGCTGTCAGAAACGAAAGCTTGTTCGAGATGTCCGGTCCCGCAAACTTTGCCGTTGGCACCCGTTGCACAATTGCATCGTGAAACTCCAGCCACTCATGGATATAATCCTGGGGGCCATAGCTTGCTGGCCGATAGCGGTTGCGAAATGAGTCAGGCTCATTGCCAATCTGCAGCGCCCACAGGCGCGGCCCCAGGATGCGCTGTGCCGCTTCAGCCTCAGCAACAGCGTTTTCTTTCGTGCCCTGGCCGAGGTTCAAACCATATAGACACGTCCACCCGGTCACATCGAGAAACGAGCGCAAGTTCTCGATCGCAAACGCCGTCGTCACGGTCCCTTGCTTCACGGTCTTACTCGTATCCGGTCCAAAGGTCTCAAATGGCGGTGTCCCGGCAGCTTTCTGCGCGGAGTACTTCGTGAGCTCTGACGTCCCGCCACCAATCCGTAATACTCCCTGCGTTCCCAACTCGTGGACTAGTTTGATGAGCTCCTTATTCGATGCCGAGAAGAACTGCGGGTTCGCCAGTTGCGCCGCTTCATAACTCAGCCCCACATAGCTGAGAGGCATGATGCCGGGTGAAGACCCCAAATCGATGGTGAGCCTCGCCATCAGTCGTTCCTTACCAACCCCTGCTGATCTCCCTGCGATCGCGCTCGCCGGCAATGCCGTTCCCAGAGCCGCTGCCGATCCAAGCGCCAGAAAGTGGCGACGGCTGCATCGCCCGGATAGCTCAGTCGTGCGCATCCGTTGCTTCATTGCACGCCCCCCGCGAAACCACGTTAGTACTCAACGTTACGATCTCTCCCGGCTCGATTGTTATCGGCCCGTCCGGCGCCGCTTCCCCATCGTTGTTCTCTTGATACATGCTCGTCCTCTCGATCTGCTTCCACCTCGGTGCTCCCGGCCATGACACCATCATCTCCCGCGCTTCCGTTCCCCGGTTCATCACCACCAGTGTTTTATGCTCACCCTGCACAAACGCCGTTGCCAGCAAGTTCGGATCGCTAGACTGGACGTCACTTCGCACCATGCCACGCTCGATATGCCGGCTCCACGCGCCCAGCACGCGTAGCTGAAAGCTCGAAGCCTTCGGCACATCGTTGTTGGTGCGGTTCGGCACCAATAGGGCCCTCGATCCGCCGAAGGTCGGCTGCTCCACATCCAGCAGCAGCCAGCAGTACAGTAGGGCCTCGGCATCCATGATGGTCAGGTCCTTGTGATAGAGCTGACCCACTTGAAACGCCAGTCGATATGATGGCTCCTGCGCATTCGGGTCGTTCAGGCATATCTCCGTGGCAAGGAATGGCTTCGCTCCACCCGCAGCATGTAACGCCTGCAGCCGTGCATTATAGAGGTCGGGATTCGCCAGAAACTGCTGATAGTCGTACTGGTGGGTGGCGATATAGTTGGTGGCGTCCCACGCCTCCGCGTTCGTCTTCAAAGCTTTCACGCGATCGGTTGCCATGTACACGTAAGGCGCATCGGCCATGTGAATCTGCGTCGAGCGAAAGCCCGCACGGTCCAACTCGCGGCGCAGCACCGTCGTCATGCGTGCAAAGACCTCCGGCGGCTGCTCTACCTCGTTCTCGATTCCTACGATCAGCGGTGCTGCGCCTGTCCTCTGTCGCAGCATCTGGCAGTACCCCACCACAATGCGCGAATACACCTCCGGATCTGCCGCAACCCGAACCGGTTTGTTCCATGCATCGAATACTGGCGGCTCGCCCGGCGCAGGTTTCCACGGCACCGTCGCCCAGGCTGGCAGCGCCCACATCTCGTAGATCACACTGCCACCCAGGTCGAGTGTATGCCGGCTGTAGCTGAAGTCCGAGACCTCGCCATTGGGAAAGTTATCCCCGTAGTAATGTGGTGTCGCATCCTTCAGGTCGTCCATATTGGAAAGATCGGGTTTCAATTGCGTCCCCATCGGATACTCCCGATCGATCAGCAGGTTATAACGTTTCAATACATCCCAGTATTCACGCTTACCCTCAGTGCTCAGTGACGCGTACGCCGGTATGCTTGGGCTCCCGCCAAAGCCAAGCATCGTCTGGTACCGTTCGTCCGGAATCACCGTCAGCGTCGCCGCTATTGCTGTTTCCCGCAGTAGACGACCACTCACGACGATGTGCCGTGTGCGTGGTGCATCCAACCGCAGCTGGTCTCGCGTGATATCGAAGATGCAACGCTGCGTCAGTATTGGGACCCCATTCAGCCGTACGGCTAATGCGAGGTGCGCATCCAGCACCACCGTGAGCCTGCGTGCCGCTCCTGTGTATGCTTGCGTATCATCCCTTGTCGTACGACTTGGATACGAGCCGGTGTTGTCTGACAGTGCGATGGAGTCGTAGTAGCGCTGAACCACACGGACGCTCGTCGGCGAAAGCGTTACAGTAAATCCCGCATGCGGCCCAGTAAAGATCCACTGCAGGCTCGTCTGCATGGGCAGCGGTGCCGAGAGCTCGATGCTCCGTTGGAAAAAGGAGGGCAGCGCTTTATCGAAGTACGCTCGCGCAATCTCGTTGGGCCGCGTCCATCCCGGACCCCGGGGGCCATCCGACACGAACGAAAACTCCGCGGCCGTGCTCTGGTCAGACGAGCGAAAGACGGGCACGCTCACAGCCTGTTGTGAGTAGAGTGGCAGGCTCACCGACAAAGCGAACACTGCTCCAACCAAGCAAGCGCGAATACCCACTGACGGAGCAGCCTCCCGGGAGGTCAGGCATCATGCTGCCATCCGAGGTAAGCCTAAATCATTTTTCGCTCTTAGAAGTATGATTGTTACCTATGCATATCGCGCACTGCCCCCGGCGCGCCTCTCACCTCTCTAAAGGACGGTACGGCAGGCGGGCGCCACCGAGCGTGTCGATTCCGGCTACATCTTATTAGGTCCCCCGACACCCGCCATTCCCGAGGCTACGCATGAAGCCTGTAGTTCGTCACATCGCCAACCTTTGGACGCTCATGCAGCACTCCGCCCTGGCGCGTGAGTGGGACCTCGACCAAAAGCTGGCAGCCATCGCCGCCGCGGGCTTCGACGGCGTCTGTTGGGCGCCCAGCTCCGAGCTGCACGATCGAGCGCAACGACACGGCCTTATCTACGTAGGTGGTATGGCCTCCGGCGACCCAGCTGAATTTCCGCGTCTGCTAGACGACCTTGCCTGCTGTGGTGCGCATCACGTCAACGTTCAGCTCGCCAGCGACGATCTCCCTCCATCCCAGTCGCTCCCCCTTGCCATCTCGCTCCTCGATCAGGGCGAACGTCGCGGCCTCAAGCTTGCCATTGAAACCCACCGCGGTACCTGCACGGAAACGCCCGAAAAGTACTATGCGCTGGCCGACGAGTACCAGCGTCAGACTGGCGCCCTGCTGCCAACCTCGTGGGACTTCTCCCACTTCGCCGTCGTCAAGCATCTAGTCCCCAGTAACTTCGCCCAGCGCCTGCTGCTGCGGAGCGACCTTGTCCAGGCCGCGCAGCAGTTCCACTTTCGTCCCTTCAACGGTCATCACGCCCAGGTTCCGATTACCCGCCCAGACGGTCAACTCACCGATGAGGTACATCGGTGGCTGCCCTTCGCCGAAGCCGTGCTGCGCTGCTGGCTCGACGGCAATCGTAATACCAGCCGCGAGATATTTATCTGTCCAGAGCTCGGCCCTGTCGATGGCGGCTACGCACTCACCTCCTTCCCCAACCCATGGGAGGACGCAAAGGTCCTGCGCGATCAGCTTCAACGCCTCTGGTCGCGCCTCCTTTAGCTGCGCTGCGCACTCTGCCGGCGCCGGTACTCTATCGGCGACTCGTCCATCACTCGGCGAAACACACGATGAAACTGCGCATAGCTGCCAAAGCCCGCATCCAGAGCCGCGCTCAACATCGTATGCCGCTGCCCCACACCATAGATCTCCAGAAAGCGCTCGACGCGACTGCGGTTACGGAACTCCGCCAGCGCAAATCCCGTCTGCTCTTTGAACAGACGGCTCAGCCGCGGCGCGCTCAATCCCGCGCGATGCGCCAACTCCTCCAGCGTCAAAGCGGCAGACCGATCGCGGATTATTCGCGCTGCCCGCTCCACCGCCGGATGCACATCGCACACTGGTGCATCCGCCGCGCGTTCAAAGCTTCGCCACGCCTGCAGCAGAGCATAGGCCAGCCCTGCGTTCAACAACGCAGGGGAGTTGGTCGACGCCGTCAGGTCGACAAACAAGTCCTCCAGCCTGCGCAAGTCCTCGCGTATCAACCGCCGGCAAGGTTCATGCGCCCACTTGCTCTGCAGCAGCTCCCGTGAAGAACTATCACTCACCGCGCGCCGAACTGCCGTGCGCCGAAATACGGCGATCCACATGCCGAAGTCGCTCGTCTGCTCGATGAGCACATGCTCCTGACCAGGCAGCAGCCACAGCAGGTCTCCGCGCCGTATCTGGTAACGACGGTTGCCCAGAAGATACGTCCCCACCCCGCCATGCACCAGGTTTAGCTCCAACTCCGCGTGCGTATGCCTCCGATTCGCCGAAGCCGCGTTGCCGTAGCGCCATACGGCTCCGTTCAACTTCTCCGGCAGGTGAAGGTGCTGACGCATGGCGACAAGAAATGATAACAAGTGGCGTCGGAAATGAGATGCCAATCGTATGTCCGGCTTTTTAGGGTTACGTGGATGAAGATTTCTCCCGATCAGCGCGAACGTTACCAAAACGAAGGCTACATGATCCTCCCTGGAGTCATCCCTCCGGCCATGTTGAACATGCTCCGCGAAGAGTGCTCCTACTACCTCGGCTACTACGACTCCATCATGGACGCCAAGGGCGTGCAGACAGAGAACATCAGCCATCGCGGCAAGCGGTACTTCATCAATAACCGCTATCGGCTCAGCAATCGGCTCTGGCAGTTCATCTTCTCGGACCTCATGGCCGAGCTAGCTCGCGCCACTGTCGGTGACGAAGCCTATCTCTTTCATGAACAGTGGGTTGTCAAAGGCGCAGAGCAGGGCATGAAGTTCTCCTGGCACCAGGATTCCGGCTACGTCAAGTGGTATAACCCCACTACACAGCACAAGCCCTATGTCACCTGCTGGTGCACCCTGGATGACGTTAGCGAAGAAAACGGCACCGTCTATCTACTGCCACACTCTCGCGCCAACACCAAGCATCACATCGTCGAGCACATTAAGGAAGATGGCACCAATGACCTGATTGGATATACGGGCAGCGATCGGGGCGATCCCGTGATCGTTCCCGCCGGCAGCATTGTTGCGTTCGACAGCTTCGTTTTCCACCGCAGCGGTCCAAACCAAACCGATCGCATGCGCCGCGTCTATCTCCCGCAGTACAGCTCCGCTCCTATCGATCGCCCCGATGGTAAGCCCTGGGCGCTCGCTACACCCTTCCTCAAAGGTGGAAAGAACATCTACAACCACGCCGAAGATGCTCCCGAGCGCTACGGCCCGTTCCCCGACAAAACCAAGGAAGCTGCCTGATCCCAGAGCTCTTCACGCCTCACTCCAGACCAGGGAAGCGATACACTCGTGACCGCAGGGCTGTCTATGAAGCGTAGCGCCACGATACGATTCAGCTACGCCTCCAGCGAGATCGGTGGCCAGCTCATCTTCTGTGTCATCTCGTTCTACCTGCTCAAGTTCTACACGGATGTCTTCGGCATCTCCGCAGCCACGGCCGGCTTTATCCTGCTCATTGCGCGGTGTATGGACGCCGTGGACGCGCCCCTTTGGGGCATTGTTTTCGACAAGACCAGCAGCCGCTGGGGCAAGAGCCGACCCTGGTTCCTCTGGCTCTGTGCCCCCTTTGCACTTGCCGGCGTGCTTACCTTCTGGACGCCACCGCTCGGCCAGCACGGCAAGATGATTTATGCACTCGCGACCTACATTGCCTGCAGCGTCCTCTATACCGGTATCAACACGCCGGTCACCTCGATTCTTTCTGCGCTCACGCCTGACTCACGCGAGCGGGTCACACTCACCAGCTACCGAATGTTCGGCTCCAAGGCCGGCGTCCTCTTCGTCAACCTAACAGTGCTCAAGCTAGTCTCGGTTCTAGGCCATGGCAACAGCCGGCGCGGCTTCATGCTGGTCATGCCCATATACGCCTGCGGCAGCGTCGTGCTTTATCTGATCGCGTTTCGCAACCTCAAAGAGCGCCCCATCGCAAAACCGCGACCTCTCGCCATCCGCGAGAGCTGTGCTGCACTGCGTGGAAACGCTCCCTGGCTCATCATCTTTCTCAGCAGCCTTTTCTTCTGGATTGCCTTCATCGCTCGCATCACCACCGCGCCCTACTTCTTCGAGTATGTCCTGCGGCGTCCAGACCTCACCTCGATTGCCAACAGCCTGGACGCCACTTCGCTCATTAGCATTCTGCTCCTACCCTGGCTATGTCGCCGCATCTCCAAGCGCACCCTCTGGGCGGTCAGCCTCTTCGGCTCGGTGCTCGCGCAAGCCTGGATACACGTTGGCGTTGCCGACCATTCCCTCGCCAACGTGCTCGCCGGCTGGCTCTTCGGCTTCATCATTAGCGGCATCGCGCTCGCCATTCCTTTCTCTGTCCTGTCCGAGAGTGTCGACTTCGGCGAGTGGAAGACTGGTGTCCGCGCCGCCGGCCTGCTTACCGCCATCGGCGCCGCCTTCTGTCTCAAGGCAGGCAGTGGCCTCGGAGGCGCCATCCCTGCCTGGATTCTCGGAAGGTTCAACTACGTTCCCAACGTCCAGCAGACCGCGCGCTCCATCGCCGGCATCGACATCAGTTTCATTTGGGTACCCGCAATCTTCTATGCCATGGCGCTGATCCCGGTCCTCTTCTATTACCGCTACGAATGGCTGGAAGGGAAGATCCGCGACGAGCTCGCCGTTCGGCGCGCGGTTGCCGCAGAGGTAAGCACCAGTGTCTAATCAAGATTCCATGATCAGCCTGGAATGTAGCGTGGGCGCGGCCATCTTTCACTCCGCGGCGATGCTCTTTCGTATTGGTTTTCCCGCACCTCATATCGCCCGCATAACATGCACCGCCACTGACCGCTCTTTCCTCGACCGGCCCAGCCGCATCGTCACCGCCGACCGCTCATGGGCCCCCTTCGATATGCACGAGGACTCTGCCGCGTTCACCCTCCAGACTAGCGCCATCACCGTGCGCGTCGACCGCCGCACCGGCGCGCTCACTTATCTTCGCTCCGACGGTAGCGAGCTACTTCGCGAACCCTCGCGCGGCGGCCGTTGGCTTACTTCCAAAGCGGTCTTCCGCAACCTCTTTCATAAGGACGCCGCGGTCGATTATTCCAACAGTATCGACGGTGCCCGCGCCCGACCTTCCGAGTACGAAACCGTTCCGGACCGCACCGCCTTCGAAGCCAAGCTCGAGTTCGAGTTTTCCCCCGACGAAGCGCTCTTCGGCTTCGGCTCTCACGAGGAAGGCTACGGCAATCTGCGCGGCCACTCGCGCGAGCTCTACCAGCAGAACATGAAGGCCGTCGTCCCCATGTTCGTCTCCACACGCGGGTACGCAATGCTCTTTGACTGCGCCTCGCTTATGACCTTCCACGACGATGCCCTCGGCAGTTACTGGTGGGCCGACACGGTCGACGAGCTCGACTTCTACCTCTTTGTCGGCGATACCTTCGACGACCTCACCCGCGCCAATTACCAACTCACCGGCGCACCACCGCTCCTGCCTCGCTGGGCCTTCGGCTTCTTCCAGTCCAAGGAGCGCTACGTCAACGCGCAGGAGATGCTGGATGTCGTGCACGAGTATCGTCGTCGCCGAATCCCATTGGACACCATCGTGCTCGACTGGAAATCCTGGCCCACTCCCGGCGGCTGGGGACAAAAGTCCTTCGACCCGGTGCGCTTTCCCTCACCTTCCGAATTCATCTCGGAGCTCCACGCGCTCGGCGCGCGCCTGATGGTCTCCATCTGGCCGATCATGACCGGCGGCTGCGCCAACCAGCGCGAGCTGCTCGAGCGCGGTCTCATGCTCGGCAACCGCTCCACCTATAACGCCTTCCAATCTGAGGCCCGTGACTGCTATTGGCAACAGGCCCAGCGCGGCCTATTCGACCATGGCGTCGATGCCTGGTGGGGTGACTGCACCGAACCCTTTGAGTCCGACTGGACCGGCGCGGTCAAACCGGAGCCCCACGTCCGCCTCGCACTCAACACAGCTGAGTCCAAACTCTACCTGGACCCAGCCGAGATCAATGCCTATTCGCTCCTGCACTCGCAGGGAATCTACGAGGGTCAGCGCCACGTCAGCGATACCAAACGAGTCGTCAACCTCACTCGATCGTCCTACGCGGGCCAGCATCGCTACGCCACAATCACCTGGAACGGGGACGTCTGCGCCACCTGGGAGACCCTTCGTCGATCCATTCCCGAAGGCCTCAACTTTTGCGTCACGGGCGAGCCCTATTGGACCGTCGATGCCGGCGGCTTCTTCATCGCCAATGACCCCAGTCTCTGGTTTTGGCGCGGCGATTACAACGATAACTGCCGCGGCCTCACTGCGCCCGACGCCGTCGCCCCTGATCCCGGCGACACCGGCTGCAGCGACCTCGGCTTCTGGGAGCTCTACATCCGCTGGATGCAGTATGCAGCTTTTCTTCCCATCTTCCGCTCTCACGGCACTGACGCCGCCCGCGAGATATGGCGCTTTGGTGAAGAGGGCTCACCCTTTTACGACGCGCTGGCCCGCTGCATCAGACTCCGTTATCAACTCCTGCCCTATATTTACTCGCTCGCTGCCGCCATTACCCTGCGAGGAAGCGCCATGCTGCGCGTCCTCGCGCTGGACTTCCCGCAAGACCCTGCCACTCACGACATCACCGACCAATATCTCTTCGGTCCCTCCATCCTTGTCTGCCCGGTTACTCATCCCATGTACTTCACGGCGGCATCCACGCCCATCGTGGCGGCAGCCAAGTCGCGCGCTGTCTACCTCCCCTTCGGCGCAAACTGGTACAACTTCTGGACTGCGGAGCTCCACCAGGGAGGCCAGCAACTCTCCGTACCAGCCCCCCTCGACATCATCCCGCTCTTTGTCCTTGCAGGCTCTATCCTGCCGCTCACCATGCCCATGCAGTTCTCTGGCGAGATCCCTGATGCTCCTATCGAGCTCCGCGTCTACACCGGCGCCGACGCCTGTTTCACTCTCTATGACGATGCCGGAGACGGCTACGCCTACGAGCGCGGCGAGTACTCTCTTCTTGAGATGGAATGGCATGAATCTACCCGCGAGCTGGTACTTCACCCCCATCGTGGCCGCTTTCCCCACATTGCTCTGCAGCGCGAGCTCCACATCCTCGTCTTCTCTGCCTCTACGAGCGCGGAGCACCACGTTACTTACACTGGCTCCGAGGTCCGGATCACCGTGCAAGCCGGTCCAAACAAGGAGACCCCCTGATGTCACGCCTGCCTTTCTTTCTAACGGCGACCGCGCTTCTAGCTGTCGGACTGCGCCTCTCTACAGCTGCGCAGCTTCATCCCGCTCCCATCCTTATCACTGTCTCGCCCACCGGCGACGATACTGCATCGGGCGCTCCGGGTCATCCCTTCCGCACCCTGACCCGCGCCCAGCAAGAGGTCCGCGCCCTCAACTCCACCAACGACGTGACGGTGCAGCTTGCTGACGGCATCTATCGCCTCGACCATCCCCTCCTCCTGCGCGCCCTCGACGGTGGCCGCAACACGCACCATGTGACTTGGATCGCGGCGCCCAACGCCCACCCGGTGCTCTCAGGGGCTATTGCCATTACCGGGTGGACCCTCTTCGACGCCAAGCGTCAGATCTATGTCGCTAACACGCCGCCCGGCCTCAACTCCCGCCAGCTCTGGGTCGATGACCATCTCGCCCCTGTCGCCTCCACAGAACTCCCGCGGCACGATGTCGCCTTCACAAGCCTGGGCATCACCCTCAGGTCTTCGGCCCCCGACGTCTTAGCCGATCTTCAGCAGGCCAAACTCCTCGAAGTCCGTGCTACCGGGTTCTTCACCGAACGCATCGCCCCCGTTCAGCGTGTCTCCGGACGCTCCCTTCTCATGCGCCAGCCCGCCTGGGACAACAACCTCTGGGGCTACGATACGATCGAAATGCCGTTCCATCCTGAGCTAGCGCACCTCTACCTCGCCAACGCCCTTCCTTTGCTTACCCAGCCTGGCCAATGGTTTCTCGACCCCACGCACGGCAAGCTCTATTTCCGTCCGCCCTCTGGCGAAGACATCCACCACCTCGACGTAGAACTGCCTCGCCTGACCGTAGTAGTCTCTGTCGGTGGCACTCTTGCTGACCCCATCCACGACCTTACCTTTCGCGGTCTTCGCTTCTCTTACACCACCTGGCTCGGCCCCTCCGGTCCGCAGGGCTACGCCAGCCAGCAAAGCGGCTCTTTTATTGCCGGCCATGCGACTGCGTATCCTGCCGACCCCATTGCCACTTGCGCACGGGGCTGCCCAGCCTTTGAGAGTGTTCGCAGCGACTGGGCCCAGATGCCTGCTGCCATTCAAGTCTCCGCCGCCTTCAGTGTTACTTTCCGCGACTGCATCTTCGCCCACCTTGGCCAATATGCGCTCGGCATCGGTAACGATGCTGACGCTACCCTCAGCGGCGTCGGCCTCGCCACTGGAGATATCAACATCACTGCCAACGTCTTCACCGACCTGGCCGGGGGAGCCATCCTAGCCGGCGGTGTCCGCCCCGACGCCCACCACCCCGCCGACCCGCGCCAGACCAATCGCGCTCTCATCATACGCAGCAACCGCATCCGCTATGTCAGCCTCGACTACGCCGACAACAGCGCCATCCTCAGCACCTATGTCACTGGCGCAGTCATCCTCCACAACGACATCTCCATGGTCCCCTATGACGCCATCGACATCGGCTACGGCTGGGGCATCAACGATCCCGGCGGAAATTCTAACTACCGCTTCCGCATGCGCGGCTACCAGTGGCCGCAGAATCGTGTCTACACCACAGCCACTACTCTCCGTGATGTCGTCGTCGCCAGCAACCGCATTCACGACGCCAAGCGTCTCTTCCACGATGGAGGCGCCATCTACAACCTCTCCGCCAGCCCTCACTCGCTCATCACAGAGAACTACATCTTCGACAACCATGGCCAAATCGCCCTCTACCTAGATGAGGGCTCACGCTTCCTCACCGTCCGCCGGAATGTCGTTCAAGATCCGACCGGCGAATGGCTTAACATCAACACTGTCCACAGCGCCTATCCACTGCGCATCTCCCCCGACAATACCGCCACCGACAACTGGCACGACTCCAGTAAGACCGGCGGCCTATGGACCAACTACCAGAACGACCTCATCCTCGAAGATCACCTCATCACCAACGCCGTTTGGCCACCCGAGGCCCAGGGTGTCATGAAGGAAGCCGGCATCGAGCCCGTCTTCAGTCCCGTAGCCTACGGTGACGCCCAGCCCGATCCACGCTAGTCCGATACAAGCACTCAAGGTACATTTCCGCATGCTCATGCGCCGTCTTCAGTTCGTTTCACTCTGTGTCGCCATCATGGCCCCGTATTTCCATGCTCAGCGCATCCCGGGTTACAACTACGATGAATCGAAGATTCCGCCGTACCATCTCCTCGACCCCCTGCGCATGGAAGACGGTCAGCCCGTCACGACAGCCGAGCAGTGGTTTACCGAGCGTCGTCCACAGATCATGCAGCTCTTTGAGGAGAATATCTTCGGCCGCAGTCCAGCCGCGTCAAAGAACGCTGTTGTGCACGCTCGGATTATCGAGCGCGATAACCATGCGCTCGATGGTCTAGCAATCCGCGAGCAGATTGAGCTGACCTTCGATCCTGCACCAGGCATCATCCGTTCGCCGCAGGTGGAGCGAACCATGCGCCTGCTACTCTACGTTCCGGCCAACGCGAAGCATCGCCCAGCCCCGGTGGTGCTTGGCTTGAACTTTACTGGCAACCAGTCCGTCGTCGATGATCCCGGCATACTGCCTACGCCGATGTGGTCGAAGCCCAGGGGAGGGACCGAACTCGTCCACGCAATGCCTGCGGAAGCAACGCGTGGATCGGCCACCCAGGAGTGGCAGGTAAGATTGCTGCTAAGTCGTGGCTATGGTCTTGCCACGGCCTATTACCAGGACCTCGAGCCGGACTTCAAGGACTCAGCGCAGTACAGCGTGCGACAGCTCTTTCAGTCTGCCGCAGCTGCAGCCAGACCGGATGACTGGGGAGCGATCGGCGCGTGGGCATGGGGGCTCAGCCGTGCAATGGACTATCTGGAAAATGATCCGCTGGTCGACTCCACGCACGTGGCCGTGATGGGCCACAGTCGCTTGGGTAAGGCGGCCGACTGGACGGCGGCGCAGGACACGCGCTTTGCCGCGCTTCTCTCTACCGAGAGCGGCCATGGAGGACAATCCATCCAACGCCGCGCACTGGGTGAGACAGTCGCGCACCTGGAGCACTCCTTTCCAGAGTGGTTCTGTCCAGCCTATGCGCGCTGGGTAGGTCGCGATGCGGAGATACCCGCCGACGGCAATCTGCTGCTCTCGCTTAACGCTCCGCATCTGCTCTACGTTGCCAGCGCTGTCCAGGACGAGTGGTCGGACCCAAAGGGCGAGTTCCTAAGTGCGCTGAGCGCCAGCCGCGTCTATCGCTTGTTGGGCAAACCGGCTCTCCCGCCAGATACAAGGATGCCCGCTGTCGACCAGCCCATTGGACTGAATGGCTACGTCGCCTACCACGAGCGGGCCGGCAAACATGACGTTACCCTCTTCGACTGGGAGCATTATCTCGACTTTCTCGATGACCACTGGGGCAAGCCCACGACATGGCCTCCTGTTCCCCCGGCCGGTGAGGCGCCACCGCCGCCGGCCCCACATCCCGCAAGCTCTGCGCAGATTACTCAATGGCGCAATCAGCTTCGGCGCACGCTCTTCATCCCGCAGCCACTGCCATCGCCGCAGACACAGACCTACTCCACTACAGAGATCACGTTGGGTGTCACGCTGGAGCAAGTCAGCTATCTCACGGCCTATGGCCTGCGCGTCCCCGCCGATATCTATAGGCCAACGCATCCCCCGGCACAACGGCTGCCTGCAATCGTCATCGTCAACGGCCATGGCGCGGATAAGTCGAGCTGGTACTCCTATTACTCCGGCGTCCTCTACGCAAAGGCCGGCGCTGTCGTCCTGACCTACGATCCGATTGGAGAAGGGGAGCGCAACGACGATCACAAGGACTTCACCGGTGAGCACGATCAGCTTATAGTCTCTCCCGCGAGCATGCCGGCACGCATGGGCGGCCTGATGGTGACCGACGTGATGCAGGCGGTCAGCGCGCTGTCCGCACGGCGCGATGTCGATCCACACCGCATCGCCGTGTTGGGCTTCTCGATGGGGTCCTTCATTACATCACTGGCAGGTGCTGCCGATCCAAGAATCCATGCCGTGCTGCTCGACGGGGGCGGCGATCTCGATGGCCGTGGTGGCTACTGGGATGCAGGTCATGCGATCATGTGCCAGGCCGCGCCATACAAAGCGCTACGTGTCCTTGGTGATCGTGGTGCCGTGCTCTTTACTCTCAACGCGAAGCGCGGCGACACCTTCATCATCAACGGAACCGCGGACACCGTAGTCGATATACCCGACCATGGGCCCGCCTTCTTCGACGACCTGCGTGCGCGCGTGGTTGTCCTGAACGGCGGTAAGCAGGGCGTCTTCACCACGTGGTTCGATTCCGGTGCAAGTCACCGGCCGTCATGGATGACAGCGCGGGCTTCGGAGTGGCTCAACGATGAGATCCATCTGCCGGGCTGGCACTCCATCAATATCGCGCAGCTTCCAACGATCAGCATCGGCGACTGGGCGCAGAAGGCCGGACTGGCCTTGGACAAAAGCTCGGGAAGGGAGGACCGCGACGCCGGGATCGTCGCCCTGGTGTCGGGCGTTCCCCTGCTGACGGCGGCGCAGCTCGACGTCCTGCCAAAAGCCGAGTGGGAGGAACATAAAGACGAGTTTGTCTACGCAACGTGGCTGAAGCGCGCCGCCCGTTCTTCGGCCTTGACCCGCCGCCGCTGAATAACCCCATCGCGAATTACTCTACGCGGCGTATGAATCCGAATCGGCCACAACATGAAGATAGAGCGCCTATTCGGCAGCTTCCGTCTGCAATTGAAGTCAGTCATTTTTTGCGAACCATCGATCCCCCTTGAGGTGTAGCAACAATACCGCTAAAGAGCACTACCGTGTCCGCGTAAGCCAAAGATAATACGTAACTTACGCCACAGAATCAGTCAGAGGTGCTCTAAAGAGGATCGACAGCAAATTCGGATGGTTGCGGGGGTCTGCAACGCTCCGAATTTGCGGCGACATTACGGCCCCGGTTTCCTCCTCCCCACCGACCAGGTGCCACGTTCCCTCAGCAACATAGTGCGATTTCCCATTTCCGTCCCCATCGGTGTCCTGCGGAAACATACGAATCTCCGAAACGTGCTTCACCAGTTCTTTGCGCGCCTCGGCAGGCTCCCCGGAGATCAACTGCTGGAGATCTCCCAGCCG
>Ga0335072_10004473_pt1 | contig 20773 bp, 19 predicted proteins | sample Lox_Sample_21_FD_206725 | JGI IMG/M metagenome (GOLD analysis project Ga0335072, IMG submission 206725) | Soil microbial communities from Loxahatchee National Wildlife Refuge, Florida, United States - Lox_Sample_2.1 | ecosystem: Environmental > Terrestrial > Soil > Wetlands | place: USA...
CGAGGATTGTCTGTCTCCAGTGTTACACCTTTAACCCTTAGTATATTTCTTGATGGACAGCAGAGTGATTCTCATACAGGCCACTGAAGCCGTCTAGTTGGGAAGGGCTTAGATAGCAGAATTTGTGGTTATGACGTCCATATGCAAGATTATATGCTTTTTAACGCCCCTTCGTCGCCATTCGCTTCACCCAATCAATCACACAGTTCTCGCGTCCCTAGCCACTCTGCCGCTTGCTATTTCTCAGCACTCCCATTCGCCAGTGTTTTTGAAAATTTCACTTTCGTTTGATCTATGGTCGTATAATGCAACATAAGCCCACAATCTGAAATTTCGGCCTGGTGGCCTAATGGGTACGTCACCAGCACACAAATTCTGTGTTTTCCCGCTAACAAATTCATCCGCAGTAAGGCGTTGCTTTCCGGTCATAGGATTCTGGCAAAGACTGCGTAAGAGTTTTCCGCATCGAAAATGTCGTGGGAATAGAGGCTAACTTGGAGAAGGGGTTCGAGTCCCGTCTGGGTCGTTTTCTTTTTGCCCTTCTGTTCTCCTTGGCGTTGCCTAGTTTAGAGGGTGTTTGTGGTTTATTTTTGGTGGCTAATTTATTTTTATAGAATAAGCGAGGAAGTATATGGATTGATCATTTCAGGGGAATTAATCCAAGATTATGTTTTATCAATATATGGTCATGGCGTTTGATTTCCAAATAATATAATAGGTACGGAATAATAGTGACGAGACCCTCGAGCAATAGGCCACGGTAAAGCGCGTTGCTTTATGTTTCCAAGATTTTCTCATAGATTCCGTACGCAGACAACCAAGCAATGTCCGAGAGTCCCTAAGCAATATGCTTTGCAGCCTTGAGAGATGTAGAAGTCGTCATTGCCACTACCAGAAACGACAGAAGGCATCGAAAGCTTATCCAGAGGTGAATTTGATTAGTTCAGTACTTAGAGATAACAGAAAAATACTGTGACGACGAGGGACCTAACCACAACAAGAACAACGCTGACATCAAAATGATTCTCTGAAGACAAGCATGAAATCACAAGTCTACGCACTGCGACTTACCTGCACTTGCATTGTAAATATTCTCCTCCCTGCTCGTCGTGGGCAATCCTAGTATCGTCCGAGTTAGATTTAAGCTGATCCCAAGGTTCAGAGACGGTGGAAGAGCGGTAAGCCTTTATAGTATTAGAAGAGGGTTGCCTTTAGGTAGATGAGAAGCTCTGCCTGCCGATGTAGTGCTGGCTTGGCTATGGCATTGCTGCGCGCGCTTGGCTGCAAGGTATGTGAAAGATGCGTGCGATATTTCGAACTAAAAGAATTTGTGAGCAGCGATCTAGCTTGAGAGTTATTCTGACTTAGCTATAATCATTTAACTTTCTACTTATGTAACTCCTTCCGACAATCCCTGGATCGATACGAAAACAAATCAGCATTCACTTCAATCTAGTCACATGAATCAAATTCGAAGATGAACTATCTTCATTAATCTATAGTCCAGGGCCATAGGTGGACAGCAGTCTCAACCCATATAGGCAACCCATCTGAAAAAGATCATAACGTCGTATCCAGCCATATAGTTATTGCCCGGCCGATTTGTCAATGTCGAGAAAGAAAAGTCGTCTCGTCTCATCTGATCTTTTCCTTCCCGAGCCATCCCGAGAAACCGAATCTTTTTTAGTGCATTCCACCAAGCCCAACCAACCAGATGTGTACAAGAGACTGCCAGCCAACAAAAGAAAAAATGTGCAAGAGGCGTGGCGAGCGAAAATTACAATGCCAGTATGAACGTGACTATCCTCGGCTATGAGCGAGTGATGCCATGGAGTGTGCGATAGAAATCTAAAACAGAAGGCCTCCTTAGATCGAACCATAACACCGGATGAGAATTCTTCCATGCCAGACTCCTTATGTAACCAATGAAATCTAAACGCGCTGTACCATGCAATGAAAAGGGAAATGTCGTAAGATCGAGGCAGCCACCCGTTGCGGAGGCGCAACGCAACTCGAGATCATTAAGGGTATCGATCGACTCCGGATTATAAAGGCGATGCCGCTTTTTTCGACCGTCGTGAAATGTTGATTTAATGTAAACCCGCCAAAACAAAATGTAATGCGCGCTTGAAGAACGCTTGAAGACAAAATGCAGGACTTTTATTGATGTGCACTAGGCACAAATCGAAAGAAGTCAATCGATTGAAGTTGTCGATGATGTGGTTGATTAACCAGCGACAGTTTGTTGGCCGTAGCCTGGAGCCATGAAGTATGACTCGTTGTGTCGACCACAGTAGCCACAGCTACATCCAGCAGGATGAGTCCAGCCATTCTGAGAGTAATGGTTGTTGAATGGAGTGTGGTACGGGGCAACCTGAGACGGGACATATTGCATATGGCTTTGAGGTTGCTGATGTCGTCTCGAGTAGAACGCATTGTATCCATACCACTCAGTCGGAGGCAGGCCGGAGCCTGGTAGCACCATCCATTCTGGTGTATTTGGACCGGATTCAGGTGCCGACGGAGGTGACATTTCAGATGAGGGAGGTTGTGACCAGCTCTGCTCATATCGAGATTGACTTGGGTATGACTGCTGGTGGTTGTCAGACATGGGTTGCACATAGCTGGGATATGCCGATGCTGGTGAATAGTTCTTGCGTTGTGAGTGCTGACGTTGAATATTGGTATCGATCGGAGCAAGTGGAGCAAGTCGATCAAGGGTTGCAGTGCGTTGCTTATTCTTAGTCTCTTTCCAGTTCGCCCATGACCCCAGCCACAAGTGGAAGTCTGAATCAGTGACGGGGTCAACGTGAAGTCTGAAGTCAATCGCCCTAAGCCAGTCGCTCTCCATAGTGTTCAACTCTGACACGGGAATCCCGCTGACCTCAGACCATGAGCGATTTTGAAAGGTGTTGTCATCCAAGAACTTGCTTCCGAGAAGCAAAGCAATTGTCAGCATACGCCAGACCTGGCCATCGGTGGTCTTGTAAGGCGTCGGAGTATTGAGCATGCTCATTCGCTTTGCAAGATAATTCAAGCCGAGAAGAATCGTTGAGCTTGGGAGTCTTGTCGAGGACAACAGTCCAGAGACGAACTTGCGGAAGGCCGGAGAAACCTTAGAGCGTGGCATGACGCTTCGAAGAATGTCAATATCTGCGAGTGGTATATGGGGGTCACATAGGAGTGCGTACATTTCCTGAGCCATCTCAGATACGTAGTCAGTCATCTGATCCATCTCATAATCAAGCTCTTGAGCGACACCACCAACGACCTTCTCTTTCGCTGCTGGTTGTTGTTTACGTCGTTGCTCCAGCTCCAGCTCACGTCGGGCGGCTTGATTGCGTGCGAGTTCTGTTTCCCTATCGGTGACTGGAGGCAAAACTGGTGCAGCAATAGGGCCAAATGATGGCATGCCCGGGGGAGGGATCGCCGGCATGTTGCTGTAATGCATCGGTGGTGGCTGATACATGAGCGGTGCTGGGGGCGGGATATAGGTGGTTGTATCGTAAAAACTCTTTCTACCCTGACCGTACTGACCAGTACTGCGATACCCGTGCATGGTAGAGCTCGGTGGAGTGAGCATCCCACCCCGGGAACGAGAATGGTAGTTCGGCATGTTGGACGGAGAGTAGAAGCAGTCCGAGTGAGAAAGGACGAGTAGCGTCAGCTACCTGATCAATTTTTAGCTCTTGCCATGAAAAAGATGGCACGATATGTGATATAGCAACTCACTTTTCCTTTCACAACTCTTGACTGTTGCAAAGAAACAACAGAGAGAGCAAAAGCTCTTCCTGAAGGAGAGGCAAAGGTCTCTGTTTGGTTGCCTAGCAAGACATACGTATATGTTTTGGCAGTGACTCTTGAATATGATTTAAAGAAGTCGGCTGGGTATCAGATCAATCGAGAAACTTCTAGTTGATGCAAGACAATCTTTCCGGGCGATGCCTGGTATGAATGAGGTGGTCGTGAGCGTACTTTATCAACGGAGCAGGCAAGACTTAGTTAAAAGCTCGCCAGGAAATTCGTTCCAAGTGTCCCAAGCGACTCGATTTTGTCAGAGTCAAACAGAATAGTACAGGGAGTTGCGTGGAATCGATGTAAAGCCGAGATTAGGAGGTAGATATTACTCGTGTGTGAAGATTTCTTTTGAAGCCTCGAAAAGGGAAAGGAGCGTGTAAAAGTGTCGCAAAGTGAGGAAGGTGATGGAGAAACAGATCTGAATCTCAGAGGAAGCGGCTAGTTGTTGAAAACAAGCAGACAATTTTGGGATGGAACAGAGTTGTCTCGTAGTGTAGGCGTTCTGCTGCGGCCGACTGGTCTGTTGAGGCAGTGAAGAGGTGAAGCGACGTAACAGCGGCGAATTGACTCGCAGCTGAACACTAGTATGGATCCTTAAATCCACCCGCGTCTAGAAGGAACAGCTGAACAGTGCGAAGAGGTGTTGTCAATGTATGAAGTTCGAAAATATGTTGGCCACAGCAATTTCTCAACAAGAGATCCGAGCGATTCCGACAAAAATCTCGTTTCGGTGCAAAGGAGGTATCAGGGCAGTGTCAAATTTGGGTAGCGAAAATGCCAGGGCGAAAATAGAAGCGGCAAGAGGATAGGAGTAGCAGCGGGAAGAAAAGGAGATAGAACGTGAGGTTCGAGGATTCGAGGTAAGGTGAGGTGAGGTGAGGTGAGGTGAGGTAATGGGTGATATGATGTGAAGGAGAGGAAGAATGATTTAGCGTTTTGATGTGGTGATGGCCGAGGAGTGATGACGAGAAAGGACAAAGACAACCACACACAACCAGAAGCGGCGCGGCACCCTGACCCGGAATAATACTCGATCGTGCTGCGGTGGGATGCAAAGGAATGAGCAGCACCACCACAAAATCGTAAGTGACAGGACCCGGTCGGTCGGATGAGGAGGGTGAGGGTGATTGGATGATTTGGGTGCGTTGGGAGATGGGTTTTTGATGGAGCCAGGCGAAATGACTGCGCGCTGGGCAGGAAAAAGGCGAGGTGGCCCTGTGATTTGAGGGACTTGGGTGCTTCTTGCGGTAGGCGACGGGCTTTTTGCGCTGGGAATGGAGAAGGCGGATGGTAGGCTGGTGATCCTGGTTGACACGGCAAAAGCAGGCTTCATCACCGCTTTCAAATCAGATTAGGCCAGCTCGCTCAATCACTGAGCTTTGCGTATTCTGACTATGTGGCTTCTACTTCTAACTCCGACGGCCACAAACCGTATTCATCAGCAACCACCACGACAAATGCTTTTATCATTTGATGATTAATTCCCATGTCCAAATTAACTTGAACCTTTTTTTTCTGTCTTACATCTTACACATGCAACTTGCCTTACATGCACCTTTATGCTGCTGTGGCTAAAATGCCAAATTTACTCTAATTATCTCCTCCACATGACCCTAAAAATGACAAGTGCAGGAGGGCTTTTCGCCACGCTAAATCCGTCAAAAGAACCAAAGTCCCGCGAAATGAAGGACGAGAGCAGAGGCCACCTCTCTTTATGGTCCAATTTCACCGCCATCAAATATCTCCTTACGTATCCTTATGGCTAAAGCGGTCAGATTTGATGGTGAGTCGTTCAAATTCTTATTTGCCTTTTCGTGCTCATTCTGCCCTCCCTACCTGACGCTGCGCCCGGTCTCGCCTTCACCATATCCGCCAGGCTCCTCCTGCGCTGCAGGCACACTCAGCGCATCACGGCCTCTATTTCCAGCCATTCGCCCTCTTGCTGCAGCTCTCTCCACGTGCTGCTGCATAATATGTCCGTAGTTTCCCATCTAAGCCGAACCTTCTCCCTCGCACAGATCCCAAGAGGAGTTGCGGGAAGATACCGGCAAGGTAATACCAATCTACGGGGTGTCTTATTTTGAACCCAGTACAGTAAATACTTTTACCATTTTATATCGGACCTCAGTCTGAGGTCCATAGGCAGCAACCCGGGCCGAGGCCTAAGAACTCTGAACCCTTGAATACAGGCTGTAGGTAAGCCGGACTACTGCACAACACGCCAGGACCAGAATGGAATGTCACCAGCTGGTTTGAGCTTCTACGTCGCTGCCGGCTGTCTTTCTCGATACAGATATTATTGTATATTGTAGCATGAAAGTTGACTCAGATGCCTTCGTACTAGTCCAGATGACAACCTTTCAGAGTAGCGGTGGCGGAAGGCAGAGACCAGGCCACTTGGGGTCCTTGCTGTCTGTTAGGGAAGCAGCATCTAAGCCAATCCGAGCCGAGTCCCCTGTCCCAAGCAGGAAAGTCGTTGCAATAATAATGGTTCATCACCTGGCTGCATCCTGCCAATGCTAATCATAGAACACATCTTAGTCACCAAGGGCCACCACCTGCCTCGATCCCAGGATATTTTCAACCTAGAAGGCGACATGATCGTAGACGTAATCTTTAAAACACAGCAGAACTCGTCAAGTGGCCACATGTCTTATCCGGGCTCTCCTTGCACGTCGCTGCCATCAATTGTCCTTCCACATTGGGTCAGCTATCGAGTACCGAGGATTGAAAAGACCCCGCCGCTTTTGGCAGCGATTTGCGGCCTGACGTCGAGTGGAAGTATCCGTCGTCCAACGCCGACGGCATCCACACACGAGAAACATGCTCATAAGCCGGCGGGCCAAGACCTCGAAAGTCCGACCAGTCTAGCCAGCCCGTGCCTATCCAGATCAATGACCTACATTCCGCAGCGAAAGGCCTCTGCCTGTTCTAATTACTCGAATTACCCCTCGCCGTTGACTTCTGCCTGCACCTGATGATGATCCAGGTGACGACGACATTTCTCCACTCTTTGTTTCACCACTTTCTGGTTTTGAATCTCGACTAAGCGGAGGAAATTTCTCTTACATTTTCCCAATAGCCGCCTGATACCACGGATAACTCACATAATCTACCCCTCTCCAACTCCCCAAAGCCCTCCTGCCCCCAATTCCGCATTTCCCATACCCGACAACCACTCACAAAAAGCCACTAGAAAACAAATACTACATTCGAAGGACTCCACCTCCGGTCATTGAGCCGATCAAATATTTCGAATCCACACCAACGTGTTCTAAAAGCCACGAGACGAACATCTTCCGGCTGTAGGACCCAGTTACGGAAAAAGGAATAAGACTACGAAAAGGAAGAGTCGCAATGCTCGGCTTATCGGTACGATCTACGGCGTAAATATTTTCAGATTTCTTCTTTGCCCCGTTCGATAGATTTTACCTAAGGCGTTTTCCTCCTCGCTTGCGCACAGCCAGTCCCGCCGCACCATGTTGGGGGTTGTTGACTTTCGCCTGATATTTAGCCTGAGTGTTAAGGCTAGAGTTAAGTAGCGGATCAGCTGACCGTGCTTCACTTTTCATTTTCTCTTTCTCTCCTGTATACTTCTAAATCTCCTCCTGGTCCAAAAATAATGAATCAGGGGCGCTTTTCTGAGGGCAGACGATCGCAATCACTGCTGAGGGATATTGAGGAGCTTAAGCACGTGACCTTGGAGGTTCGTGTTGAAGGAATTCTTTGGTGAGAGTGTTGGACTCCATACAAATGCGGGCCGACACATGCGACGACTGTCGGATCGTTCTTTTTTAAAGTAATATATCTGAGACAGACTGCCCATGCACATATTCTTGACACTAGTTCGTAAATGCAGAGCGTCATATAGTTACAATACATCGGGTGCATCACGGACCAGAAACCTCTACAAGGTTCTAATACAGAAAACTTCAGCTCTGCCTCCCATAATACCACTCCAAGACGAGAACGGGTTTTCAATGCCAAGATCATCAACTAATAGCGACAGTAGTCTTTGACAACAGGAACTCCTCGCAGCGACAGATTGATAGTATAATCTGAACCTCCTATGACGGAATTCTTCGATGGCGATGCCTTCGGATGGTGTATTCTGGGCTAGAGTGCCAGAATGAGTTTTCCGGGTTTCTGGTGTCGAAGTATAACCGACCTCGAGATGAAACCTAACTTCAGATCAATAGAGCCAAGACAAATTTAGAGCCGCTCTCGTTCATGAGAGCCGCTTCTTTCACAGCGGCGGAGGAGTCGGTTACTTTCGATGGAACCGGAGGACGAATCGATGGGCATGGGATAGATACGGTTATTTGTCTTGCATGCTTGGTACGATGTAGACTATTCTCCGGTGGAGAAGGTATCTTTGCTTTATTAGAAACAGCTAGACTTCACTTAATTGTGAGGATGTATATATTGGTTGTATTCAAACTTGAATTTGAGGATTGTGAGTACTCTGCAGAGGAGAAGCTGTGATATGAATAGATCAACACTTTTGAACATGTGCACCACCAATGACCTCAACTACTACAGGGAACTTCACGAGTTAGTCGACGGCAGGAACATAAATGACGGCGAGAGCCTTCTAAACGACAAGAACCTCCTTGGATGAGAATAGAGCTACCCACCTGTCATACCAGGCTCTCCATGACCCCCATTTGTCATTAAATCCATGTTAACGACCAATTAAGGACACTGCCTCGATCGTACGATGTGACGACTATCCCGCGACGCGTAAAGGCCGCACGTAAGATTTTGTTAACGTCTTCTCCCCTTCGATATGCGAACATACCTGCATACCGGAAGCTTGCTGGGGTAAATAAGCAGGGAAATGGGGGAGGGAAAGATAACTCAGAGATGCCATTATCCAACGCATCCAAATCTATAACCCGTAAATCGCGCTGCTTGTGAGCATGAGACCGACACATCACCTGCCAAGTCACCTCCACGACGCTTTTTCAACCAGATTTTAAGCTGAGCTTGGAAGGAGAGGTCTTGCGGGGAGCGGCGCGGCGGTTGCGAGGCGTGAGTGGGTACTTTCTGTGCCTCCGTCTCCCAACAAACCAGAAACAGAGAAAATACAGAGGGATTCTTGGTGGCTGGGACAGGAGCATGTGAAAAGTTCTTGGTGACAAGGGGGAAGATGATCTGAGAAAATGGTTTGGATGACAGGGAGGTGGAATGGCGATAGGAAGTTCTCGCACTGACAAGAGAGAGCTGCTCTGCTACTGCTCATCCACGCGGAGACATGTATCTAAAGCACCTGACACGCAGAGACTTCCTCAGAGGTGCCAAGTGAAGTAATATTGGATAGCATGAAGTAATGTAAGACAACACCGTAGATTCAGCATGAGAACAGAGATGAGAATGAGAGGAAAGGGAAAAGCTTATAATATTTCAACTGTGCAACACTAGCTTAGATTCATGGCTGGATCCCAGGATCCTTATACCGCGAATAGCAATCTCTGTGCGAATGCCTCTCTGGCGGATTTGTATTCGTGTAACCCCTGACTGCTTTCCTCAGCAGCCCATTACCCGCCTCAACATCGGGGCCTCATACTTGGTTACGAAAACACCGGTGTTCTTCCCCTTACCGTCGTCCCCCACATCAGAACCAGAACCTGAAAAAATCTCCCTCCAAAACATCCATCAAGTCCCTCACCTTCGTGCCCTCCCATGAGCATTAGTCCAGAAAGTCCGAGTGATGCCGGCCGCGTGCATGTGTGTTATACAACGGTGGCAGGGGCGGGAGGCGCGAATCTGTAGCTTAGGTAGTGACGCTTGCTACGGAGGTGGAGGCGTGGGAAGCCTTTGGCTAGGGAAGAGATTTGGGAGTGGCAAGGCTCGTCGTGCAGCAACTTGGAGCTGTTGTTGGAAGGGACTTTCGGAAGGGGTACGGGAGATGGTAGTAACCGGGGAGGATCAGGTGGCGCTGGTGAGTTGGGTAACTTGCAGTCGTGGCGGAACCGTGCGCCTCAAGTCCTTGGTGCGTGCTGATATGGAGGCTTTTGAATAGCGTATCTGGCGGGCTTGCTTCGCGTGGGTTCGTAGGATAAGAGGTGGGAGTTTGGAGATCTTCTTGGGACGCTGATTATGGTCAGAAAGCAATGTGGTTGAAGTCGATCGCTTACTTGATATTTCTGTGAGGTCAATATTTCCGGTACCTCTGGAGATCCGGGAAGGGTATTTGAGATATTTGACGACCTAGGCCCAGCCCGGCCAACAGGCTCTGGCTGACTGTACGTCATCTCTATGGCTAAAAAGGCCTCAAAAAGGCTTTGCAGCTCTGAAGATGCATCACAAGAATCCTTCCTAACGCAATTGTTCTAAACCTCATCCCTCATTCGGAGTTTGTCTTGATTCTTCTTCTTCAATGAACCCATGTCTTTCTCCCTTTTTATCTTCTCCAAGTTGCCATACCTCTGATCCTTCTGGACTTGGTTGAGATGGATAGGCTCCAAGACGTGACTCTTGAAGAGAGAACTTGCCACAAGACTGCTTGCTGGTGCGTCCCTCTGTCGCAAACTCCTCGCAGACCGACTGCACGTAAGCTTTAAGGCCTCTGAGCCTGGCTTTCCGTTTTGAAGCACCTGAGAATTTGAAGCATGGTTTTTGCAACCACTTTGCTGAGCGTGCCGATGTCTGGTATGACTGGGCTCCAGAAGAAAGTGACAAAGCGGACTAGATGGCCATCATCTCCGAATGCATGGACAGAGGCACATTCAAGTGATGTCCACTGATGGAATCCTCGAAGGGCGTGAATGTACTATTGGATCGCTGGTTTTTCGGCTTAGACTTAGAATTTGGCTTCTTTCTCTGCATCAAATGTGCTTAAACTCGGCTACGGACAGACCATTAAGATTCCAACCATGTTACCATGCTTTCAGAGTGCCGCCGTCAAAGCCTGGACGATACGTATTGTAGCCTTAGCCAAAGACCTTACCGCCACGAACGATTATGCAACCATGACGGTAGTAGACATATCAGCTTGTTCAAGGCACAAGGAGAGATAGAATCAGCACGGAGACATCTTGAGATTCTAGAGGAGGATTGTAGGCTAATTTACCAAAGAAGTATCGGAGTTTTAAAGGCGTCTGATTGAGCAATTTCTAATCAGGATTCTACCTTGATTGAAGTTTTCTTGGGGAAGATAATTGTGATACTAGAAATATATGAAGTGCAGAGTCATATTACCTTTCGCTTAGCTCGAATCGTAACATACCTTCTTGAGCTTCTTTCCTAAGCGCACTCTGTCTAGGGTATAAAGCAGTGTCGTGACAAATTTAGCTTTCAATTTCTTTCATCGGGACATTTTAACTATTTACACAATGCGCCAGGGTATTTGGCCGCTGAATATCCTCAACGCCAATTTCATGCCTAATATTACAGATCCATCTTGGTATGACAAGTCCTACATCACTGCATGTTAATGAGCCCCTTATCAATTATTGGAGCCTTCCTCATAGAATCTTTAGTCTCTGTTCCCCATTTAGTCTTCCAGTGCAGCTCTTTTGCCAACGCCTCGTCGAATGCCTTGCGACACTCGGCAGGTAATTCGTTTCTGATATCATCTGGAATGCTTGCAAGACCATTGAAGCCAATATCATGGGCGTCACCATCCGGACCAGGAATGCCGAGATGAGATGATGGAGGATTTTCGTACAAGGTATCGACTATAAGGAAGTGACGGGAGTGAATGGGTTTCACTGGAGTGAAAATGCTTGCAGTTTGCGCGTCAGCATCCGGAAGGTCTTCAGCATCCGGCTCATGATCATTCAAGGAACCATTGAGCATTGCCTTAGTTAGATCGGCTTCTGGATCTGGTGCTACCTCCCAACGTGCATGAGAAGGCTGCATTGTTTTGGGATATTGCATGATGTTGGTGTGTGGATCGTAGATGCCGTTGAAGTTTGCCCGACGAGCAGTAGTAAGAGTACTATTGAAGCGGCTATATAGTTGTCAGCACATAGAATTGAGACCTTACAGGAAGCTCATACCTAGCCTCACGGGCATGCTCCAGCATCCAGTTCACGTCGTTGACGATAACCCTCCGCTTCTTGCCATCTATAATCTTTCCACTTTGTAGGGGAACTGTTGGTGCGCCAGAGTGATAGACCGAGCTTGCTCCATGCCAAGCAACGTATTGGTTCTTGTTGTATGCCTCACCCACTTTGATGTTGTCATTGGGATCTGCTAACTCTCCTTCTACAACGCCGTCTATCCTTGCCTTCTGAACCTCGTAGTCGTCAATGATCCTCTTGCCCCCAACAATGATTTGAGCACCAAACTCCCGGAACACAGATCGAGCGGTGACGATGCCAATAGCGCGACCTTTGTAGGAATGAGGAATAATTTCTCGCTCAATCATATCTCGTTTCTCCTCTTCATCGATGATAATCTTATAAAGACGCTTGTGCTTAGCAAAGAATAGATAACTATCTCTAAAACCGACGCATCTAGCGGGTTCTGTTGAAAGCATATAAAGTCGTTCTCCTCTTCCCAGTACTGTAAATGTTCTGCAGCGGTATTCGCGACCGTCTTGTAGGTGGCCCATCTTGTCGACCTTCGTCTCGCCTTCTGGATCTTCCGGTAGCTCCACTTCATCATTTATGACATCCATCATGTTGCCTTCCTTGTCAACTGGCTGTTGGGTGACATGCGAAGGGCCGCCTCGTCGCGCCCATCGTCCACCGCCACGTCCAAATCCACCCCCTCGTCTACGTTTAAGTGGTGTGCTCATGTCTGAGCCATCTCTTTCCCCTTCGTCTGGAAGGTCCCAATCAGGAGGCTTGTTTTTCGGAGGGCGTCCTAGGCGTCGTTTGCGAACAATAGGCTCTGGTTGGGGTGTTGAAGGACCCGAAGGGGGCTCCGAGTCCTGCGCGGGTGTTGCGTCTTCATCACCTGCTACCTGTTCTTCTTCAATATCTTGTGGTGAACCCGCCTCTGAAGGAATGGCATCCGGCATCAACTCATCCTCAGCTTCATCATTGATTTGCGGAGTATTTTCTGAAGCGAAAGTCAGTCTCTGTATGCTCTTGTCTGTGTCAATAGAGGACATACTTAGCGCGGCTGCGGCCTGCTTAGCTGCAGCTCTGCCTGGGCGCCGACCCATATCGCTGATTCTTTGCGATAAGACTTAATGAATCCGTTCGGAGAAATCTTTGTACTGGAGGCGCGTTTCTGAGATTCACTTTTGCATTTGGCGAACGCGATTCTAATTCCACGCTAGGAAATGTTGATGCCTTGTCGCCTCACAATGTCAACTTTAACTTCCATTGCAATTTTCAAGGAGAGCAATCTCAATTGCTTTAATCTGAATTTTAGTAATTAAACTAATTTGTAGATATGTCTATTACGCCCCCATTCACGCCAGCTGGGTAGCTTTCCCGTCCCACAAAGCTCCTTCCGATAAACTGCAGGGGCAACACCATCTGTGAAAACTGCCTGTGGTTGTCTCCTTACAAGGGCTCAAAGGAGTATCTTTGTTACACAAACGATCATTGATAGTCCTGAAGATAGGGAATTTGCGGGATTGACTCCTGACATAGGATTAGTGCAAACCATAGACGCAATGGACAGGTTTTCCAGCCCTCAACAGAACTCAATATCGACTAATTCCGACTGGGATTATTGCGACCTTGTTGACTAGGAACGCGAGATGCAGATTGTGATAGATTAAGTAGCTGCAGCGCAACGAGCTGATAGAAAAACGCCCGGGAAGTGATACGCCGTGTGTTCGTCCCAACACATACCATCACGAGGCATAACGAGGGACTGGTCGTCCTTCAATATCGACAGCCCTATTAATAAATGGCTTACCTTGTGCATGTGAAGAGCCACAGATTTGATTCGCTAGTTAATGACGTAGCTAGCATTGATGTACCGATGTCAGACATTTATAAATTTGGCCTTACATCGCTCAACATTCTACGGCGCACTCCGAGGAAGGAAACAATTATCATGAGTCCCAGTCGATGGCAAGCTGAAAGGCTGCTGCCCAGAAAGATCTCGAATTCTTGACGCTGACGAGTGAAAAATCGTCTATTTCTTTACTACCGGTGGCCAGCTAGCGAACCTTGCGCCTCGCGGCTGGTTTGTAACTTGAGGTGTGAAGGCCCGAGAACCAGACTCTTCTTTCCCTCGACCCTTCCAAACTCTCCCAACAAACCTTCCCTCTGTTCTTTTCATCACCTCACGACTCCGCGAACGACTTTCCTATTTCTGCATTGCTGTTGTATCACGATCTCACTCTCATCGGCATCTCCGAGGGTGTTCATCATCAGTACCTCCACTTTCGCCTCCGCAGTGAATTTGGGGTACACTCGGCGAACAAGACTGTCGACGCCACGAAGACGAAACTCTGCGCGATAATTCAGCCCGACTACTCATTTTGTACACATTCGACAGCATAATACGTCATGGCTAGCACGGAAGGAGGACACGGCAGCGGTCATGATCTGCTGAAGCAAGCAACACAGGCAATGATGTCAAGGTACGCAGGGCTATATTCTACGGCTATACTTTTGCAGCCTGAGTTATTTCCCGTTTTCACGCTTCCCTGCACTCCACTGAAGAACTCTTGGAACATGAATACTTTTTATCAAAAGTGGTCAATGGTATAGACCATTCATGCTTCAAAAGTTCAGTTTTCTCTGAATTTGCACATGCTCTAATTGCACATTCCGACTTTCAACGGGCTTCTACGTCCCGGGCCCTTATCGGAATCGAAAATGCCCGATTAGCAGAAAAACTGTATACAAGCACACAATTGCTTGCTGCCCGAATCACTCTTTTCCCTTCTGAGTTTCCGAAAATTTTTCTTCGCACTTTTTCAATTCCTAATTGATCTAAAATATGGCTCTTGCTAACCAGAGTCATTTGAATAGTAGGGCTGGCGATGATGATGGGGTTGACCATATTGATTCAGATACGCCACGCTCCGGTGTCGCTACTCCAAAACCGGATCTTTCAGACAAGCGTCTACCTGGAATTATGCATAGCTATTTTGGACAGGTTGGTTCAGGTCTTTCTACAAGTCCAATTTCCGGCCCTCTTGAAACTCCTGCTGTAGGAAGCGAGGCGGAGAACCTCCTTCCTTTTCATCGGCGGGAAGTGTCCACGGATAGTGTTTTGCTGCCGGGTGCATCAGATTCGAACCGTGATTCTGAATGCGCCTACGGCGATGATGGTGAGCCCTCTCTGCTGTTGCCACATGAGCAGCCAGAGATCTCACAGATATCATCTGCACAACCACGTGGCCTGCATCCATACCCCACGCCTCCCGTATCCAAACCTCCTTCTTTAACAAAACTGAAATTGAGTGATTCAAATTCAGATCTTGAAGAGGTTGACAAACGGAGAGGTTCTGTGCCCCCTGCTTCCTTCACTCACCGCAAAACTATTTCGGATTCACTTCCGCCCAAGGCGCGTAGAGCTTCTATGCTGTATCCACTTTCAGCAGTTTTGACTGCATCAAACGTCCATGTTACTCATTTCTCGACCCCTCCCGATCACTTCCCCCCGACCACACCTAGTAGCCCTATTCGTTCACGCGTCACTTCTATTTTTGGCGGTTCATTATCCTATGATCGTCTGAAGGAGCTAAAGCTAACTGATAACGCGGGTCTTCCGCGTAAGAAGAGTCATCCTCCTACTCCGACACGGGCTCTATCAAACCAGACAGCGAATTCGGATGCGAGCTCAAGTTCTGATCCGGCTACTGCACGTCCAGGCAAAACTTTAACCGCTACACCCGATTTAACCCCGGCAAGCACCTCTAATGGGACCGGTGGAGCCCCTGTCAAATCTCCCAGAGGAAAACTCACGGTGAAAATTGCTGAAGCAAGAGGATTGCGGCGGAGCAAGGACCCCTATGTCGTAGCGGTGTTCCAGCGGAATGAACTCGTTTCTAAAGGACCACGGGCTAGTGAGGAAGAAGATGATGAGGAGATGAGAAGTCCAGTTGGTGGTATTCCAATGTCACGAAATGGAAGTGAGTCTGGTCGGCCAATGGCGATTCCGATGAAAAGTCGGCAGAGCAGTAGTACAAGTCTTACCGACTACCGAGATTTCAAGATGAAGACTCGCAAGTCAATGACGAATCCGAAGTGGGACACGGAAGCCGTATTGTAAGTTGCCGCACATCACTTAACGAAGCAGGTAATAATTGTACATACAGTGATGTGGTTGGGGAAGATTCACATGTGGATATCTCCATCTATGATCGAGGGAGCGCCACTGAAGAATTTCTGGGGAAAGTGGACTTTGAGCCACAACTTTCAGAACACGACAACAATCCTATCAAGGGATGGTATCCGCTGCATGGTAGAAAAGATATCGAATCTATCACTACTGGTGAAATCTACGTCGAGGTCATGTTTCAACGGACAGATAAGAAGCACTACGGACCGGAAGATTTCACAATCCTGAAGCTTATAGGCAAGGGAACATTTGGTCAAGTGTACCAGGTTCGCAAAAAGGATACCAAGCGAATTTATGCCATGAAAGTCTTGCAGAAGAAGGTCATCGTGCAAAAGAAGGAAGTTGCCCATACCGTTGGCGAGCGGAATATTTTGGTCCGAACCGCTATGGCAGATTCTCCGTTCATTGTTGGCCTTAAGTTTTCGTTTCAGACTCCAACGGACTTATACCTTGTGACGGACTATATGTCTGGTGGAGAACTCTTCTGGCATTTGCAGAAGGAGGGCCGTTTTGACGAAAAACGAGCGAAGTTCTACATTGCAGAGCTAATTCTGGCCCTGCAGCATCTTCACATGCATGACATTGTCTATCGAGATCTCAAACCGGAGAACATCCTGCTTGATGCCAATGGTCATATTGCTCTTTGCGATTTTGGATTATCAAAAGCCAACCTTACCAAGAATGCAACAACAAATACGTTTTGTGGCACTACCGAATATCTTGCACCAGAAGTCCTGCTCGATGAAACGGGATACACCAAGATGGTCGACTTTTGGTCCCTTGGCGTTCTGGTCTTCGAGATGTGTTGTGGTTGGAGCCCTTTCTATGCCGAAGACACACAACAGATGTACAAAAATATCGCTTTTGGCAAAGTTCGATTTCCCCGAGACACTTTAACAACGGAGGGCCGTAACTTCGTGAAAGGTCTTCTTAACCGCAATCCAAAGCACAGATTAGGCGCAGAAGATGACGCCGAGGAGCTCAAGAGACATCCATTCTTTGCAGATATTGACTGGGAGGCATTATCGAAGAAGCTGGTCACTCCACCATTCAAGCCAAAGCTCAAATCTGAGACCGACACGTCAAATTTTGATCCTGAATTCACTAATGCTCTCAATGGAGCATCTTCTCTTAACGCTCGAGCAGCCGCTTTGGCAGCCGGCATTGCAACATCTACGCCACTTTCTCCTGGAATGCAAGCTAATTTCAAAGGCTTCACCTTTGTAGATGAGAGTTCAATGGATGAGAATATGCGTGGACGAGTCAGAGAAGACTACGAAGATATGGATGAGGATGACAGACGAGAGGACTGGCAGCGTGCTCCCAATGTCCCTAACATGAACCGAGACGACAGAATGAGCGGCATCGTCAGGACGGGTACTGGTGAGGACAGCAGTATGTTTAATGGAGGTCACTTCGACATGTGATTTGTCGAGCATGGCGGCTTCTATTCTGGTCTTATGATGATTTCCTTTCGATGAGTTTTATCATCAGCATGTGTGGAGTATTGTGTGCATTTGGGCGGGCGTAATGGCATACGCACTCGAAGGATATGGCTATTGTTCTTCCATTACCAAAGTTGCGTATTGCATGCTTGATGATGAATATCTCCGGATGTTTTACGAATCGTTGACCGTATGAGCTTGAAAGCTAAGACAACAATTTATGGTAGCCTGGCTACTAATGTGACTAACAATGACTACACAAGGCTGAGACAGCGCGAAAAGTGTAGCTGGCTACAATCCAGGCTGTATATAGCAGTTCTAATATGCATCAGCGTACATCCTTGTTTGCTTGCAGCATAGCGGGCATGACAATCTGTGTCACAGCTTTACTTAGGATGGTGTATCTATCGTAATGGTGCTACTGCTGCTAATTAGCACTGTTCATGATAGATGATTCAAATCATGTACGTGACACTCTCGACTAAAAAGACGTACTAACATTCTCCAACATCCGCTTGAACTATGAGCATTTAGATGACAAGAGAACGATCACTGCTCCACAGCGGAATCTTAAGACGACTTTCCAACCAGTCTATGATGGCTGTTCATCCACGCGCAATCAAGCCTCCTCGACCGCAACCCATGACCATAAATGTAAACCCCTGGAAACATAAGCCGTCGCTGAACTGAAAGCTGTCGTCGAATGTCAGCCAAGTTGCTGTAACTGCAAGTCGTCGCCGAATTTTAGGCCGTCGCAAATACACTTCTCCGAGTCTCTCACGGAAGAGCCTCGGCGTTAATCTGCTTGCAAATCCTGAGAAGAGCTGGAACTGAGCTCCAAGCCTGAATATGTCAAAGGCTTTGGTCGAATGAAATGGGGATGGGATTCAGTGGGACCCAGGACCGTTCAATCCATGCGGTCTATAGAATGTAGGCAGTTTGGCATCTTCATGCCGCCGAATAACGCTTAGGAAGGGTTCGTCTGCAGCCATATTGATCACGTCGGAAACACACATTTATTCTCACCAGGAACAACTCAATGTAATATCTGATATACATACAGTCCACTAATCTTGTGAATGGCTCTTCTAATGCCTCTATAACTCGAAGCCATCTCTCAATGGCCTTTAGCATGCTCATCCTCCTCCTCCTCCTCAAACCAATCCTGATCAATCGGAGCTGCTCCTTCCTCTGACCCCTCAGCTCCAACTAGATCCACACTGCTTGCCTCGTAGGCTTTGAGTTCGTTCGCAATGTCGGTCTCCTCGGGCGACTGGGGAGTCTTGGGCAAGGAGAACTTCTGCACATGGCCCTCTGAGTCGGAAGGTTTTATAGGCGTTGGCTTGTACGCTTTCAGCTCGCGGAGGTACATTTCTTGCACGAGATCGGCTACAAGAGAAGTGTTAGCGGGTTGTGTGACTGGAAAGTCTGAGATGGCCGAGGTACCTTGACGGAGGGCTGTAGGGGTGATGAGGGTTCGTTTTGAGAAAAGTTGGGGCCGCGCGATGCGGGCAACTGAGGAGCGCTGTTGGAAGTTAGTCTGTGTTGTGATAATAATTTTGGAGAGTGCATACCGAAGCTCGAATGGACTGTGAGAGCATTTTGAGAGGTGATGAAGCTCAATTGACCTTTAGACACACCTTCGAAAGATGTCAATCCTCGTCGGAAGTCAACTTCAAGCTCTCTCGGCTAAATGACAGTCACGTGATTTGTTAGCGGCGCTTTCTAAGCCGGCCCAGCCTTTCGAAGCATTTCTTGCCGCCTGACATCCTTCACTCTCTTTCCCTCTCCACTTCTCTTACCACGCTCGCTCGCCATCTTGAAGATCGTCGTGCCATCGCAGTCAGCACCTTCAAAGTTGCTGGTCATCTTTCCCGCGATAGTATCGACGCCTTCAACGATCATTCTACGTTCTGAGAGGTTTTTACGCTTCACGGACGCCTTTACTGGTACAGAACGGTCGGAAGACAGCAGCGCACTTTCATTTCAGAGCGAGGAGTCATCAGAACACATTTGAGAGTGCCACATTCACTTCAACATTCCAGCAGGTTTAGAGCGATTCTGAGATACTGACTGTCGTATATCTTCCCGAGAGAAAAGAGCAAGACCTTTCAGCGCTTAAGTGAGGCGTTTCTGAACAGTCGTTCACCAGTGGTGGTGCGATCTTAGATAGCGAACAAAGAACTCGTGCGGCTTGAACAGCGCTATCGAGATCATTTAAGGGAAGACTGGACTTTTCCAGTCATCAACACCGCCAAACTGTATTCCCGACTCTTCGTAAAGCTCTCTACAACCAAGCTTTCCGAAAAGCCGACAAGTGACATCAGAACACACTTCTTAGTCAAAGAGAAGAAGAGGTCAATTCCCAAGGAACGAATATCTCCGCGTGAGATCCTCAGCGACGCCAGGAATATCTATCGGGCTAAACCTTACAAACCCAAGATGGCCGCTGCGGCGTTGGTACCGTTCGCACATTCGAACGTACCTGAAGGCGAGTATGTCGAGAATCTCAATATGACAGTGATATGCCCAGAGTGCAAGGAGTTCCCACCGAACCTAGTCGAAGAGTTCGCCTAGGGAGACATGGTCTGCGGATCTTGCGGCTTAGTCCTAGGTGACCGTATTGTTGATACTCGCTCCGAGTGGCGCACGTTCTCCAATGACGATCAAGGCAATGACGACCCTTCTCGTGTCGGCGACGCCGCTAATCCACTTCTCCATGGATCTCAACTGCAGACAACTATCGCTTTTGGAGATGGAACAGGCCGAGCTCGTGACTTACACAGAGCACAAAACAAGTCGACTCATGATAAAGCTACCAAAGGTCTGCTTGCTGCGTACAAAGAGATTGGTGCTCACTGCGACGCGGTCAACATCCCAAAGAACGTTGCAGATACTGCCAAACATCTCTTCAAGGTTGTCGATGACGCAAAGGCATTTAAGGGCAAGTCCCAAGAAGCAATCATCGCTGGTTGCATCTTCATTGCCTGTCGCCAGTGCAAGGTTCCCCGCACCTTTCGCGAGATCTACGCTTTGACAAAGGTTTCTAAGAAGGATATCGGTCGTACATTCAAGGCTTTAGAGAAGTTCTTCGCAAGTGAAGCTGTGAAAGGGTCGTTGCAAAGTGGTGGTAAGTCTATTTCAAATTATATTGCATATTTTATAGATGTTGACCGTCTTACTTAAGGTGTTACCTCTGGACCGGACGAATACCAGACAACAACCTCTACTAACGCTAGCGATCTCTGCCTACGCTACTGCAACCAGCTTGGTCTCAAGAATCAATATGTCAGAGTTGCCCAAGGCTTGGCTGAGAAGAT
>Ga0335072_10004475_pt1 | contig 20764 bp, 19 predicted proteins | sample Lox_Sample_21_FD_206725 | JGI IMG/M metagenome (GOLD analysis project Ga0335072, IMG submission 206725) | Soil microbial communities from Loxahatchee National Wildlife Refuge, Florida, United States - Lox_Sample_2.1 | ecosystem: Environmental > Terrestrial > Soil > Wetlands | place: USA...
GGCGAGAAGGCTACCGCCCAAATCCAACTCGTGTGGCCCTCTAGCATTTGCAGAGCGGCGCCCGTCGCCGCGTCCCAGAGCCGTACCGTCGCGTCGGCTGATGCAGACGCCACCGTCTTACCGTCCGGCGAGAGAACTACCGCTGTGACGCCACTCGTGTGGCCTTCGAGCGTCTGCAGAACGGCGCCCGTCACCGCGTTCCAGAGCCGTACCGTCTTGTCGTCTGATGCCGACGCCACCGCCCTACCGTCTGGCGAGAGGGCTACCGCCGTGACACCACTCGTGTGGCCCTCGAACGTCTGCAGAGCAGCGCCCGTCGCCGCGTTCCAGAGCCGTACCATCTTGTCGTATGATGCAGACGCCACCGCCCTACCGTCCGGAGAGAAGGCTACCGCCGTGACAACACTCGTGTGGCCCTTCAGCGTCTGCAAAGCAGCGCCTGTCGCCGCATCCCAGAGCCGTACCGTCGCGTCGTACGATGCAGATGCCACCATCCTGACGTCCGGCGAGAAGGCTACCGCCCAAACCCAACTCGTGTGGCCCTCGAGCGTCTGCAGAGCGGTGCCCGTCGCTGCGTCCCAGAGCCGTACTGTCGCGTCGTATGATGCCGACGCCACCGTCTTACCGTTCGGCGAGAAGGCTACCGCCGTGACACCGCTCGTGTGGCCCTCGAGCGTCTGCAGAGTGGCGCCCGTCACTGCGTCCCAGAGCCGTACCATCGCGTCGTATGATGCAGACGCCACCGTCTTACCGTCTGGCGAGAAGGCTACCGCCCTAACTCTATCCGTGTGGCCCTCCAGCGTCTGTAGCAAGGAGCTCCACTGTTGCACTTCTGCTAACATCTCGATCTCAGAGGGCATTTCGTACTCAAATTGCATGCGAACTAAGCTCCGCTGCGGTGCGAACACAAGAGCAGACCAATATATTTGAAGAGGAGCCTCTTCAATTACTGATCGGTTATACAGAGCAAATCGTTTTGCGTCATAAGCAAATTCATTCAGATCGGAGTAAGACTTGATACATTAGTGGGAACTATTCAAATTATTGAGGACTACTCACCTTAGAATTAGACTCCAGGAAAGTAATCGCAGCGATACCCTCAGATATCTTTCCAATTAGGCCAAGCGCCTCAAGCCAATGAAGAAGGTGTCCTCTAAGGAATCGTAAGGCCAGCTCAAAAAGCTTGGACTCGTTCTTGACTTGGAGCAGGTGGTCAACCCAAAAGCGACATGCGTATTGAACGTGAGGTGCGATGCGTTCTGCGATGCATTCAAAGATGTCACTTGTGTCCACCACCTCGCTTCCATCGGCTTTCTCTCTTCTCTTAACGATACGGGCTCCTGGTGACTCTAAATTGCATATATCCTTTCTGAGGTCCCTTTCCATTACCGCAATACATCCGTGGAAAAGGCGCTCGTGTCCCTCCTCCTCCTTGATTTGAAATTCTGCATTCGTGCATCGCGTTGGATCAATAAGAAAGTCGCGGAAGGACGTGTGAATGACCGTAACTACTGAGTCTGCCCCTTCTGGGACATACAAAACGGAACGCAAACGGTTTAGTGTATCGCTCACCACCTTGTGGTTGAATTTGTCATGGGTGTATTCGCCTTCCAACAAACACTTGATACTCCGGCTGGAAAGCGAGTCGAAGGAGAGAACGATGACTCCAACAATCTGTCGAAACCTCTGGGAAAAGTTAGTTCGAGCAGCTTTTGTAGAGCTAGGCGCTGCAAGCTCTAAATCCTTCGCATAGATGTCGTCGAGCGAATCAAGACTAGTCTCTAGGACCAGTTTGAGTCGAGAGTCTGGTGTATCCTCTTCCTCTCCGATAATCCCACATGCAGTTTTCGCATATTGAAACAGACCATTGGTCATTTTTACAAGCTGTGCAACATCAGCTTCCTCCGGCCACGAATCCAGCTTCGGCCATGCATATGGGTCCTGTATCCTCCCTTGGTTTTCGCTTTCTTCCGCTTCTCGGCGTTCCAAGTATGCTCTCTTAATAAGGCCGAGCTCATGTTCGTAGTAAACGTGAAGATCTTTGTCAGTTTCTGTCTGCGATATGGCTGCAAGGTTGCATTTCTGAACATTCTCTCCTAGCCTTTTCATACCGTCCAAGATGACGGGCTCCTCTCTACTGGTAATAAGAACCCGGAACCGGACAACGTCAATGTCCTTCAAGCGTTTTAGAACCGAGAGGAAGCCTATAATGCCCTGCTTATCCGTGCACTCATCCAAGGCATCTACGACCAGAACGACGGTCGGACGCTGTACTCTTTCAGCGAAATTCTTTTGGCGCCCTAGCTCCTGAAATGGTTGCTTGATAAGTTGGTCCCACTGACGTGCCAAGTCCTCCCAAAGAATAGAACCATTTTTGGATATAGCGTCACAGATCCAACGTTTTAGAATAGGTGAAGCTTCAGCTAACTGCCAGGCAATAGAAGTGAAAAGTTTAGCGGCATCTCTACGCTCTGCCTCGTGATCCCTGGAGAAGAAAAAGCTCGCGACCAGATGCCCTAGATCAATGAAGTGCCCAGCAACTGTGCGAGCAATAGTTGATTTGCCCATACCAGCCATGCCTGAGACCCAGAAGATGCTCTTAGTATCAGGGTTATCGCTGTAGCTCCAGGCGATAAGTTCCTTGCGGAGAGTGACCCGAGTTCCTGGAAGACATATAAAGGCAGCATTTTCGTTTGACCAGAAAGATGCTGTCATTGAGGACTGGGACTGTAGTCTGTCCATCAATTGGTTGTCCCTGACGTTAGGCACTACACCCTTGACCATCTGAAGAGTATGTAAGCATTGCTAGGCAGGTAGAAAACTTAGAGGCGTTACCTCAATCGCATCCAGTTGCTGCTTAAAAGATGTCTCTAACTTATCCCGAACCTTTTCAATATTGCGTAATTGCTTGCGGAGCTCTTCTTCCACCAACAGATGTGAGTCTGGATCAATGCTTTGTGACAAACGGTCGCATGCGTCCTCCCCCCCCTGAATTGCTTGAAGTAACTCGGCCCACCGCCCAGGCTCGAACGTATCGCTTGGAATTCCGCGGGCTTCAAGGCGAGCTAGATGTCGTAACACTCGAGCTTGATAAACGAGGACGGATTTGTACAAGCTAGTGATGGCGTCCTTCAAGGACTCGTTTCCTTGCGATGACTGGTTTTCTTCTTGAAAACCTTTGTGATATGTACGTTCGACTATGCTGTAACGTTGAATCAGGCGAGACATTACTTCAAAGGCATCTAGAAAAATTTTGAGGCCTTTGATAGGATTTTCCACGAACTGCAGAACTTGAGGTCAGTATTTCATTTGCGTAGAGGGGTTTGTTGTTAGCCTATGCTTTTCAATAGCTCCATTGATAAAACGCCAATTGAAACAGCATGAATGTGTACTCACCTGCAATCCGAAGCAGACTGCAGACCATGCTAGTGCAGCGTGGGGATTTGTCGACAATGCCTGGCCAATAAAGTCTTTTGCACACGCCACAATATCTGCGAATCTCTTGACCACGTCTTCAATCCTAACTTCCCCCTCTCGCACTGAGACTTTCCAGTTATGTGCCTCAAGATTCTCAACCTCTGCTTTTAACTTCGTGAGCATTGCTGTATTGAAGTTTTCGAACTGCGATTCCAGGGTCATCTTTAGGTTGTCGGCCTTATTGCTGGCTTCTCCGTCATCGCTATCAACTGTCTGTGTAACCAAGCTGGAGTGATCTGCATTCGGCCACAGCGCTTTTCTGAGCTCTTCCATAAGGTCTTTCGTTTCTTTCTCCATGCAGCATTGGATGTATGCATGACGCCAGAAATATATTGGTTTCGATGCAGGAGCTTTCAAGGGTTGTGTATCGCAATTTGGCAAGGGCTAAGGCGTATGATTTGCTTAGCAGAGTTCTCTTTAAGGCGGAGAAAGCCTAGAGCACACCGTTAAAGAGACTGAGGGAGCCTTAGTTTGGACCTGATTGCTTGTCGCAGCGTTTGCCTGACTTGAAGCTCGAGGATACTCGGTTTGAGTCGCGGGAAGCTAAGAAGATAGGCTCTTCAGTCTCAATCTGCGGCATTGTATCTAGGCAAAGGAAGAGGGTGTAGACCTTCGATGGACTTCCAAGATTCTCATTCCATTCGGGCTTAGGAGAGGGTTGTGGGTTTGGGAGCTCAGTGGCATCTTTTCTGATGCTGTCTTTCTTGCGCTTTCTTAAGCCCAAAATATGCTTCATCGCTGATTGTGGTGTCGCTTGCGGTTAATATGGATAGTATAGGAAACGCTCCAATGGTAACTTTGGCATTGAGAGAAATGGAAACGTAGTTCACAAAACTTCGTTGACGGCGATAAGGAAAACGGAGCGGCAATGGAAGTGTGTGGGAGAATGCTTACTTAATGATGATGCAGAAAGGTTGCGGGGTAGAGCCAATCACACGATGGGCGCGAAAGCCTTTCCAGTTCCCCTTGTTTATGCACCCCAAACAAACGTAGGACCGTTTCCGTTGGAGTATAGAGGCGTGATGTAAAAGTGCCTGCCGCTAAGAGAATTTTCACCGCCTTATGCCACTGCGCCAGGGCTCGGCAGTCGCCCAGACATCCAATTTTAGAGACCAACCTCGCAGTGCTCCAGGGCTGGCATTTAGGGGCCTTTAGGCATGACCAACCCACTCGAGGCCCTAAAATGGCGTAGCCCGGAGCCAGGTCAAAGATTACAGCGAAGGTGGCAGAATTTCTCTTGCCGGCAGGCATTACGCCTCCGTACTCCGCTGAGTTGGAACAGAACACAAAGCGAACTTAAACCGTCTAGCGATACAGTATAAAGGGCCTGTAGCGGGGATGCTTGCTTGATAAGCATCGAATATGCTTGATAAAGGGGCTGCGGCGAACACTGATATACAATAAACTGCTCCTAAATAGTTGGTTGTCAGGGTTCTGGCTGACCAGGTTGCCGCCAGGCACTAGATGGTGTATCAATAATTCACTTCTTGTCCGTATCTACATGAAAGGCTTAGTATAGATAGGTTGTGCAGCACGTAAGAGGCGGTGTAGACTTCCGAGACCATGGTCGCCCTATATACTACCCGGTCTGAACATGACAGAACAGTTACGAGGTCGCTTCGAATATAAACCGAGAAATCGCACGACTAACCAAAGAGCCGCCTGCCTCACCTTGACCATATTACCACCCGACACCTTCAGGCAAAGCTGGGTATGAGTCATTATTTGAGAGTGACTGTAGGATCTGCGAGGCTTCCACTTGCGGGTCAGACTCTTCGAAATGACCTGGGAAAAAGCCAGGCGGAGGCCAAAAGGTTGTAGGGGTTTCGTTAGAGAGTAGACCAAATGGCGTGCCACCAGAAGCCACCATTCGTTCCGGGTCATTGCAGAAATCCTGGAAGGTGTTTTCATCTGCAAACCCGAATTCCTGTAGACGTCGCTCCCTATTGTTGGTCCAGTCTGTGGTGTCAAGATGAGCTAGATTGTGGAAGATCACATCAACATCATCTCCGTTGAAGCTTGGCGAAGGGTCCGACACAGGCATGGTAAGACCAGCTGGCATAGGCGGCTGTTCGATTGATGTGTTCAGCGTTGGCTGATCCAGTTCAGACATCGGCACATCAAACCCTTCCAGATCTATGTTGGACTGGCCCCGGGGTTCCCTGAAAGCTTGCTGAAGCATCGAACTGGAGTACTGGCGTTGGGCATTGCTGACGGGAGCGTGCCACTCGATAGCGACGCTGTTGTTGTTCAGTCCTGGGGTTTGAAACTCTTCCGTCACTTCCCCATACTGCAACTCCTTTTGCCACAGCTTGGTCAGATTGGAAAAGACAGGCCATACGGCACACATTTCTGTTACATGATCGGTCATTTTCCTTGCGAATGCCCGGTAAGATGGAAGACCCGGAAGACGTTCGAAGGAGGGCTTCGTCGCAATGGCAGCGTAGCATGCTGCCCGCACAGCGTTCTCCAGTACAGACGGAACAACTGTAAGACCTGACGTGGGATCTTGTGCGTATTTTGTTAGCAAAATGAGAATTTGACAGGAAAGTTGAGCAAGAGAATCAGAAGGCTCTCCGCCTTCGAACGACTGCTTCAACACCCAGATGCTGGTGGACAAGTGGAAAAGCTGTAGATAGAGTTGATGAGGAGGACACTGCGACCCTGGAAACATCGGAAATCTGCTGGGCATGTCTTTGAGCTTGCCGGTATAACCTTGAAAGTATGCTGATTTTTCAAGCCCGCTTCTTTGGTCGCAGATTGCATCATTCAGAATCATTACAATGTCGAGGAGTCTGTTGAAACAGCTGATCGTGAATGCCGGATCCCGATAGCTGGATGTGGCCTTTGAGCTGGTCCAGGGATCCCATTCTTCATAACCGTCTTCTTCCAGGTAGCCAACTGCCTCCAAATCTTGCCGGCGTAAGTGCGGAGGCCTCAAAAGATGATGACCGATGAGGGTATCCAATATAAAACATCCGTAGAGGACATGAATGCCTCGCTTCTCGGTCGAGCTACTCCCAAGCCCAAGCTCTAGAGCCATTCGTGTTGCATCTCCCACAAGTACCCAAGCGCTTGACCACATCCCCAGGCCAATATCGAGCAGGACGAGCACCAAAAGCGCCTGGACGTGTCCAATCGCGAACGGACCGTTTGCATCCGGTATCAGGTCTCGAGCGATTGTTCTCATTTCTTCTCCCGTAATTTCTGGATTCTGTTGTATACTGTCATCTCCCACTCCTGGCGGCGTACCTTGTCGAGCGGTGTAAGCTAGAATTGCCCACAGAGCTGCCAAATCAGCTGTGTCGGTTTTGGCCGATCTTGCTTTTCGCGAGTGGGAATATGATGTCCGCAGGACACAATGACGTTCCACGATGGGGAACCAGCAATGCGTAAATGAGAAAAAGTTGTCAATAAGCGTAGATGCGTGCGGCGGCAGCGGCGTCTCTATTGGATCGAGCTTCTGGGCTGAGTCGCGACCTGAAATTCTTCTCTTTTTTATCGGTGCTCCTGATTCAGTATCCGAAGAGGCTGCACCCTCCTCAACATGAAATATTGGAAAGCGGTGGAAATTTGGTTCGTCAGCTTCGTCAACCATAACTTCGTCCTTTTCCCGTTTCTTCTTTATGCTGGAGGACGAGTCCGTAGATTCGAGTCGCGAGAGCATTCCTTCTAGTTCTTGCAGCACTCCGGATTCCTTCCACATGGAATGGAGATCCTCTCCAACGGTCTCATGGTTCCAGATATCGAGAAGTTCTTGTTGTGCAATAATGGATGTGACTGCGTCTTCCAGGCCTTCTATTTTTGAGAAAGATACCGCCCACAGCTTTTCCAAACCCCGAACATACCCTTCGGGGAGACCTCGCTTCTTTGTGCTAGGATCGTATGAACAGAATTGGCCTGTGGCTCGACAAGCTGAGCAGCTGGGACGTTGCCCATCGCATTTGTCTTTGAGGACAATCGTGTTAGCCTGCGCGATGGAGGGTCAGTGTTTGAGAGTCGCACCTTTTTTGACCCTGCACCGATCGCACGCCCTAGACACTCTCTTCCGCTTTGCAGCGACATCATTCTCGTTGGGGCCTTTTCTTTTCCTGTTGTTGGTGTATCCATCAATGTCCATACTGCAAAAGTCACCTATCCATGCCTATACTTGGCGACAAGTCGGTACGACCCTCGAGAAAGGTCGTCGACTCGTCTGATAGAGCCTTGCTTCGTCTCGCTTCACTGCCGTTTCTCGACTGTCGTACAACGAGAGCAAATGGCTCAAGATTCGTCGCCAAGCTCAAGGCTGTGATGAGGTCCAATGTGCCCTTGGCATTCTCGAGGGGTCTCGATGATGGTATGACAAAGCTCTTTGCCTTGTCTTTTACTCGCTCCCTTTGCCGAACTCTGCCCACATTTGTGGAAGTAATTGGTTCTCCCAACCTACGCCGACAAAAGTGTGGGGAAATATGCACGGCCCAGAAACACTTCAAAAGCCGAAGCGGATAAATCTTCTCCCGGACTTGGGCCAGACCTTGTCCCAAACTTCCTCCTAGGCCCGTGGGAACTGCAAACTGCAAAAGAAGCTCTCCGACAAAGTCATGCTTCAACTCCATTGGCACCTTCTGCGCCAGGACCGAGAATGGAAGTTCAAGTGCGAGTGGTTTCTGCCGTGCTGGCTCCCGCCGTTCCTTGATGCTGCCAGACGATGAAAAAGGGACTTGTGAGAGATCTACTCGCCAACACCTGATCTTCCGTCATGGAAATTGGCTCACTCCTTAACGGTCATGGAGCTCTTGACCACCTTTCTGGGCGGCGGTCTACCGCATTTGGGATCTCCCGCTCCGCTCCCGTCTCTCCCAAACCTCCGATGGTCACCACAGTGAGACGAGACGCTCTTCGAGCTCATCCCAAAACCCTACCCCGCGAACCACTCAAGCCGGAACATCCAACGACCTCGAACGAGGATCCAAAAATGTATGGGCCCTCACCTGGGCCTTCCGCAGTAGCTCCATTCCGAACACAGCGTGCCTTCCATCCCGAAGCGTCTCTCGTCTTGGTGGGGATTAGAGGCTGCGGCAAGCGTTCTCTAGGATTCATAGCTGCCACGGCCTTGGGGAGGCGATTTATAACGGAAGATCATTACTTCCAGAGTGTCACAGGGCTGTCCCGGCAGGACTACCTGAAAATCCACGGAAGTCAAGAATTTCACAAACAAGATGTCGAGGTCACGCGTCGAATGTTGGATGACAACAAGACCAAGTGTGTTATCGAATGTGGCCTTGGAAGCCTTACTACCAGTGTCCAAGACCACCTCAAGGAGTATGCTCTCACCAACCCCGTCGTCTACCTTGTTCGAGACATGGCCGAGATAAAGCGTCTTCTCAATCTTGATGCGCGCTCAGCTCGCCATTTCCAAGCCGGTGATCCTACCCACAGGCGATGCTCCAATTTCGAGTTCTACAACCTTGAAGACCATACAACCCAAGGGCCATCCGAAGACGAAAATTCAGATCGTAAGTCTCCGACATACTCCTTCAAATTGAAGGAGGTAAAGGAAGACTTTTCTCATTTCGTCAAGTTCATTACGGGCGCCTGCGTTTACCGTCCAAACTACGATTCACCTTTCTCACTACTCGACGTGCCTGTAGACCTTCGACTATATACACATGCCTTAGAGCTTCGCTTCTCCGATTACGAAGATGGCAAAATTGACCTAGCTGACCTCGAATCTGGAGGGGACGTCCTCGAACTCTGCGTAGACCGTTGGTCGACGTCAGCAACCAATACTCTTGGCAAAATGGTGGCCGAAGCACGACGAAAAATGGTCGTTCCGATCATAATATCCATCATGCACGGCCATTCAAACATGACCGAAGACACACAAGTCTCTATTTTGGAACAGGGATTACGGCTGGGTGTTGAATTCCTCTCTGTTGATCTCCATCTTGACAACCGACACATTGCCGACCTTGTAGGTTCTAAGGGCTACACCCGCATCATCGGTCATTGGCTTGAAGAATCTTCAACGGAGCTGGGTTGGCATGATGACGAATGGATGTCCAGATACGATAGGGCTTCAATGTTGGGATGTGACATTGTCAGATTTCTTCAACTTGCCTACTATCGGGAAGACAACGAGAGATTGAACAGATTCACCGAGAAGGTTAGAAGTCGTCAGGGGATGGGACCGTTGCTGGTCGCATACAATGTCGGACCCCTCGGTCGCACGTCTCAAGTTTTCAACCAGGTGCTCACCTCAGTCACACATCCTGCTCTCCGAGAGATTGACACGGTCGCTGGATACAGGATTGTCCCTCAGATTTCATCCAAGGAAATAATCCAAGCATTGTTCCAAAGTTTCGTGCTTGATCCATTGACATTCTACATTCTGGGCGCCAATGTCTCCTACTCTCTGTCACCGGCCATGCACAACGCTGCCTATCGCACTTTAGGGCTGAACCATACCTACAAGACCAGAGACATCACATCCTTAGCCGATCTCGATGCGCTGGCACAGGATGCCCATTTTGGAGGTGCTAGTATCGTTCAACCATTCAAAGTGGCTGTTTATAGCCAACTAGCATCCAAGAGTCGTCATGCTGAAGCTATTGGAGCGGTAAATACGATACTGCCGCTTCGTGCACAGGCCGATGGCTCTGTCTTCTCTTTGCAGTCGCAAGCTGGCCAGAGAAATCGCGCTGGTAGCATTGCCGCGTGGTACGGAGACAATACAGATTGGATCGGGATCATGACCTGCATTAATCGCAACTTGTCTCCTAGAAATGTGGTCAAGCCTTCGAAGACTTGCGGTCTGGTCATCGGAGCTGGGGGAATGGCTCGAGCTGCTGTTTATGCTATGCTCAAGCTCGGTTGTAGGAATATTTTCTTATACAACCGGACAATCTCGAATGCCGAGTCAGTAGCTGCACATTTCAATTCGTGGGCTGCCTCTACGAATGGTAATCAGGCTGCTGAAGAGTTGGTCAGGGTGATTCGTTCCACTGAAGACCCTTGGCCAGCATCATTTGATATGCCAACGATGGTAGTGTCCGCCGTAACTCATCGTAGTTTGAACGGCAAGCCTGCTGCGAACTTCGAGATGCCAACACAGTGGCTGGGGTCATCCTCAGGTGGAGTGGTTGTCGAAATGGCTTATAAGCCTGCTAACACACCCTTTGCAAGGCAGATCAGGAGAGTTCGCGAGACCACTGGAGTGCCGTGGGTTGTTGTGGATGGCCTAGAGGTTCTTCCAGAACAGGCGATTGCGCAGTTTGAGCTCATGACGGGCCGTAAAGCACCTCGAGGAATTATGCGAGCAGAAATACTACGAGTTTGCCAAGAGAACACAATGGGTGAAGGCGATGCCGAGGACCAAGGCTGAGACAACTGTGGTGTTATGTGAATGCGAATTACTGTCGCCCAATCCAGCCTGGTAATGTCATGCATCTACAACCCTGCCACTGCAATATTTGGCTCGAACTGCTTTTTGAGCGTTTTTGTACGCTGGGTAATGTATTTCAATTTCTCGTCCAGAAATCACTTTCTATGTCGACTAATGCGCCGTGGAATACTCGTCTCCCTAGTGTTTGATACAGTCATGCTCTAGAGCGTGCCCTATAGCGTCGTCTTTGCACCCCAAATCCATATATGGGGCTATATGCTAAAGCTCTAGTACTGCATAAGCTCCGTCCAAAGCATTCCAAACACTTGCAATGATCTTTGGCTTGAGGGAACTGGATCATATGCGAGGACACCATGACAAAGTCTGGCAAGATAGTAAACCAACACCCCTCCTGTAGTATTCTCCTGGGTAATGACTAAGAAGAGTAAACCATCTACGTATTGGTGGGGAAATGTCTACACGTGAGGAAGAGGGCTGTATGATATGAGTTGCATCCTGGGAACTAGATTTATGTGTGAGCAGAGTTAGGGACAGGGTTAGGGGCATCACGATCATATGAAAGAAGTGTGGGAATTTCATGTACTAGAAGGCTCTAGATCATACTCTGACGCCTACCCAACTTTGCCCGAAGGCGTTGCGTAGTGATATGATCAAGGCGAGGTCAAGGAATCCTTGTTCAGTCATGCGAGGAATGGACAGAAACCATCGAGAGGTTATTGCATTTCAATTCGGTTCGCCCAAGTTTAGAGGAAAATAGTTAGAATACCACATGGCATGGAGAGCTATTGCAGCGAGCCGCAATCAGCACGCCTGAGGTTCGTCAATAATGTGTCGAGGAAGCATCTGAGTCGGGAGTCATTTGAAGACGATGCGTGACCGATGGTGCCGAATCTGATCCTATAAGAGAAACACGCCGCGTCCATAAATGAGCAGTGGTTAAGGCATGCAGGAGCAATTTCGCGTCACGACGAGATTGTGGGTAGCACTGCGAAGACTTCAACCAGGGAGACTACCGCTTTCATCGATCCAGCCGTAGAGCCTAGATTTTAAGAGAGCCGCTTAGCATCCGCCGATGGCGTTGGCCATTGATTCCTCATCCCTCTGCCGCCAGAGGGCAGGCATGTAAAGAGCACTCGATGATCTTAAAAGTCACACATCCCCGGAGTGGAAAGCATTATCCATCATAGCATGGTCGGAAGAGGCACATTGCTATTCCGGGACACTCCTAAAGACTCATCTTTTTGCCGCCACAGCTTAATGTCTTATCCAGCAGCGCCCTGGACTCACAGAAGGATAAAATCTTATTCCAGGCCATTCGCTTGGATTCCACTCCGCACCAATGTCCTCTTCCACCCAAAAACCAGTCAGGCAAAGCCCATCCTACTATGCTTTGGCGCATCGTAAGGTAGGGAATGCATGCGGAATGTCAAGTTATTGGTCGCATCCACGCCTTCCGAGCCCGCTTCAAGATCGACGATCTTGTGACGTGTGAATTCAGAACATCATGATCACCAGTTGGCTCCATTGGCAACTTGTGTGAGGTGGGGAGATTCTCTTGCATGAATGATGGTTGTGAGTTGTAGGATTTTGGTGCAGACCTAGTGGACAGCCACGAGTCGTGTCTTACGGGTGTGATCTAGGTTGGTTTGAAGCCACATCAACCTTGGAGTTGAGATCGCTCTCAGAGTGTTCAGGCATATTCTGTATTCCGTATGCCAACGGCGTTCTTACAAGTTCGTAATACTGCACACTTGATGGTAATTTCAATAGTAGCTGCTTCGCGATGATATCTAGTAAGCTACTTATTCGTGGCTCTTAGGATAGACAACAGCCCAAAGAGACGCTGAGCGATTTGTTCCCAGAGGGAAGAGAGACTTCATAGAACACTCAAATTGCTTTGCTGAAATTCTGATAGATAAGAGAGCTGAATCCCAGCGGTCTGCCCCGGGGAGATCTTGTCCAGAGAGATTGGCTCCATATCCCAAAACGCACTGCACAGGGGATTTCATCAATCATGATTCATACACATTAGACTTTCTCAACATGCCTTTCCTCCACCAAGTAACCCTCTTCGTTGAACTTGCCAGCGTCCACACTCTCGCGCCGGTATTGCTCTTCATCCCGTCTAAGTTCGGCGAGCACGATCTTGTGCGCCGATCGTGCTGGCAAAGACCTGGAGAACAAGCGATCCATAGCCTCAAGGGGAATGCCTTTTGTTTCGGGCAAGAAGAAATAGACGAACACGACCGAGCAGAGCATTAGAGAGGCGAAGAACATATAGACGCCAAAGCCCATTGTGTCAAACATTTGTGGCGTAAAGCGTGCAACAATGAAGTTCCAGAACCAGTTGTTCGAAGCCGCAAAAGCCTGAGCAAGAGGGCGAACAGACTGGCTGTGCATCTCTGAGTTGTAAACCCATGGTGTGCCGTTCCAGGAAGGAGTATAAAAGATGGTCCAAAGGTAGAAGAAGGCCATGGCGCTAATACCGCCCGAGCTGAGCGTCTTGGTTGGATGTGCCGAGGGGTCCGCAACAGCAATATACCCCCCGATGTACCACATGCACAAGCTTCCACCGATGGCCCCATACATGAGAAGAGAGCGACGGCCGAGTTTGTCAATGAGGATGAAGAGCCAGAATAGGGTCACGATGGTCTTCATGACGCCGAAGACACCAGTCGTAAGCAAGGAGGTCGATGTGCCAGTTATGCCAATTGACTTGAAGATGGTGGGTGAGTCTACTCGCACAATGTAGTCAGCGACTATTGCTCAAATAGTGACAAGCCGAGTCGAAGTCTCAGAGGGAAACTTACAATAGTTGACCGCATTGATGCCGGAGGCGTTCTGCCAAAAGAACAACGCACCACCCAAGAAAAATCGCCACAATACCTTCTTGTTTCTCACAACGGCTTTGAATGGTTCCCAGAAACCAAGGCCAACTTCGGCGCGTTGTTCCTCGATTATGTTGTCAATAGCGAGGATTTCTTCCTGCATATAGATGTGAGAGCTGTTGAGCTGGCGGATCCAACTGAGATTTGCAATGCCTTCATCGCGTCTGTCGCGAGTGAAGAGCCATCGAGGCGATTCCTTGAGAAAGAAAGCACCGCCGAAGAGAAGACCAGCAGGAATAAGTTGGATGGCGAATGGCTATTGACACATGACAGTCAGAAATGATTATTTGGCTAACAAGACAGGGGAGTAATCTGCTTACGATTAACCACTGTTTGTGGCTTGGAGCCATGGTTTGTGTAAGGCCGTACTGCCATGATATCAGCATAAGCTTTAGGTTTCTGTCAATGGATTTCTTACATTGATCCAAAAGCCAACTAGACCGCCAATTTGCCATGAAAATTCGTAGAAACCAACAAGGCGTCCTCGGATAGCCGGTGGGGAGACTTCAGAGATGTAGATGGGAGAGATCATCGACGTTCCTCCCACGCCCATGCCCGCAATCACACGGCCACCGTATATGAGGCCAAGACCACGGTGTTTATCGGCACCGAGCATTAAACCGGCTCCAAGAATGAACAGGGCCGCGAAGATTGAAAGAGACTTCTTACGTCCATAGAAGAAGGCAAATGGATATGCGAAGAATGCACCGAAGAAGGCACCGGCTTGGTAGCAGGAAACTATGTTGGCGCTTTTCAAGGCATTGGCAGATTTGCTGAGGTGGTTAAGTCCAAACTCGTCTTTGAACGAGTCAAGGGCAATCGTTCCGCCGATAAAGGCGGAATCGTAACCTATCATAACCGCAGCCGACCCAGCAACGGCGGCAGAGAGGTAGACACGCCAATTGTAGACATTGGGTGGTGTGGGACGGTCTTCAACCTTGTGGAGGAGACCCATGATGGTAGAGATGTATCAAGACAAAAGGCCTGATGACGAGAGGAGTTATCGAGTCGTCAAGTAATCTGTGTGACTGGCTGGCAAGGTAAGATAGATAGGTTGAGAAAGGGGGGGTTGAAGATTGGACCTTCCCAGATACAAGACAGCTGTTGTATCTTGTACCTTGTTAGTCAAGGATGCAAGTGATCCAAGGGTGTGGGAGATGAAGATCTTTATGTCCTCTGTTGGTTTGAGCAGTGATGCAAGATCAATGGGGTCTAGACGACCTAGGGACACCTTCGAACAGCCACACCACAACAGAGCATATTGACTCGAGCAGAAATCCGGGGAATACATTATCCCATACAAACTCGGTAGCAATAGACGACGGCCGTTTAGAGTCGGGGCTTCCGCCTAGGCGGGTATTGGCACTGGCTTGGATGCCGAGCCTGGGAGATTTTGCCCGAACATCAAATCACAAGGTCAGCAGTGATGCTGCGGGGATGGTACTGCCGCTCAATGTGGTGTGCTGGAGTGGGGTCATTTCGACGATCAAGGAAGCGAGACTTGACGAGATCCCATCGAGATCCCGAAGAAAGAAGAGGGGGGGAAGAAAGCGCCAAAACCAACTTGGCTCGCCTTTGGAGGAGGGGATAAGTCTTTCTCCGCAGTGGACTCTGCGGATACCCCAATAGCTGGCGAAAGCTTTTCCCTCGGCCTTTTCCCGCTTTTTGCCAATGCCACTGACCTGGAATAATGCCACTCATCTTGAGTTCATTGACTGAAGCAGGGCTGCCGGGATCTTGAGTAGTTTCCGACTGCTTGCGACATTGGTAGCCAGATACGCACGTGCCGATGTCATCAATGACATAGGACCTTCGGATCGGTTCCTCAGCAACAAAGGGTTGGCATCTGCAAAGGTAGATCCACCTCAATTTTCAGGTCACAGTTACACCTCTTCAAAGATTTTAGCAGTGTAACCGTATTCGTCCGAACCCTTTGCTTCATCTGTGTTGTGCACTCTTTCCACATCTTCATCCATTTGAGCAACGCGCTCACATGTCTCTGTTTCATCAGCTTCGCTCTTTTAGATTCGACCTCAAGACCTACCTACTCGTCTTTCAATCAGCAAGATGGCATATTTCACCTTGCCAGATCCGTCATCTCTCGAACGCGTTGCGTATCTAGTTGGATTTCCCATTGCACATTCACTATCACCACTACTACACTCCACGATTTATTCAAGCATTGGAAAGCCGTGGGGACAGAACTTGTACGAGACGCGTGATTTGAATGAATTCCTCGAGCATATGAGAAAAGACCAGAAGTTTCTCGGCTCATCTGTCACAATGCCTTATAAGGTCGCCATCATACCGCACCTCGATGAGCTTACCCCAGAAGGTGAAGCTATTGGCGCTATCAATACCCTTTTTATTCGGAACGATGAGTCGGGCAGGAGGAGGTATTGCGGCACCAACACGGATTGTGTTGGAATTCGCGAAGCGTTCCTGCAAAACGTCTCAGACGACTCGATCTACCGTGGTAAACCTGCTTTGGTGGTCGGCGGCGGCGGCACTGCGCGGGCAGCTGTGTACGCACTTCAAAATTATCTGGGCTGTTCTCCAATATACATGGTGAATCGCGACGAAAGCGAGGTCAGAGCCGTGATTGATGAATGCAATGCCCGAGGGTTTGGGGAGGATATCATCCATGTTGCAACAGTAGCACAAGCCGAGCAACTGAGAGCACCAGGTGCAGTCGTGAGTGCGGTCCCGGATTTCGCTCCCGTGTCTGAGGAAGAGAAGGTCGCCCGGCAAGTGTTGGCAGCCTTTTTGAGGACACAAGAGAAGGGTGCTCTACTGGAAATGTGCTATCACCCATCACCAAAGACCGAGATCGCGGGTTTGGCGACAAACCTTGGATGGCAAGTTATCATTGGAACAGAAGCGGTACGTATCCCCTGTCCATTGGAGACATAACGCTCCGCCCTCAACCTTTTCCAGACCTGCTTCCACCATTTTCATATTACGTGTCTTCTGATAAACTATGTCACTATTGCTGATTGTGTGGGCTATGGCCCTTCCAGATGATTGGGCAAGGGTTGGAACAGGCCAGACTTTGGACTGGTATCGAAGTTCAGGAGTCACTCAGAGAGGCCGCAAGAGCCGCAGTGCGGAACGCGATCTCTCAAAAGTATAAGCTATGAGTTGTCTCTATTGAGCAACAGAGGAATTCAGGTTTTAGCGGCATTTGTCGGTGTCAAGATAGAAATGCATGAAACATTTGGGTATAGACATTGCTAAACCATAATGAACTTATTTCTTTTCGAGATTACCCCAAACCATAGATCTATCGGGGGAATGTTCTGGGGCTGCAGTCAAAGATCTTCCCGGTTCCTCATCACTAGAGCAAGATTTTTAGACACCAGGTCTCGAATAATCAAGTTTTCGAACTCTGCGCCAGACTTCTCTCACCACTCTTTCTTGGCTTTGTCTTCCTTTCTCCGTTGGTCCATCTCCTGCAGGCCTGATCGCAAGGTACAGCCTGCCTCCTAACTTCGCAGGTTCTATCTTTGCGGTTTGAAAGTCGTCCGGCGGATTTGCCGTGGTGATGAGTCCTCCAGCTTCTTCCAACAAGCATATCCCTGCTGCCACATCCCATTCCCAGCAACCCCCTTCCCACCATATATCGAAGCTACCCATTGCAGTGTATGCCAGGTCCATGGTGGCACTTCCCAATGATCTCACACCGTGTACCATTCCTCCTTTACCGTCTCGTCCTCCAACTTCTGCCGCCATGTTCAGGAAACTGTCAACCTTTCGATGTAGGTTGCCATCCGCAATGTCCCTCCTATCCTTACCCCACTCGCATGCAAATATGCATTTTCCTGGGGCATTGGCTGGCATTGGACTAATCGCTTTGCCAAGAAGGGGCAATTTCGTTGTTTCATTCAACCATGCTCCTTTGCCTCTGCATGCAGAGAACAGCTGGTTTAGTAATGGTGCGAAAATGACTCCAATGACCGGTCTATTGTTAAGAACCAGTGCAATGCTCACACAGAACATAGGAAAGGCATGGGTGAAGTTCACTGTGCCATCGAGCGGATCGACGACCCAGGTTGGACCATTTTGGATGATATATTCCTTCGAGGAGCCTTTGGAATACGTCTCTTCCCCAAGAAAGGCGTGCTTCGGGTACCTGCTCTGGATTTCGGAGTGAATGAATGTTTCGACATCTGCTGCGAATAAGCGTTGAGCGCATTGACCAATTCTGACTGGTGATTCCGAATGCGTACGTACCGGTGTCGGTTTGTGTGACGATATCTACTGCGTTCAACTTCTCGACTACTTCAGGAGCGCAATCATCTTCTGTCACTCGCCTTCGCTCAAGGCCCTCAAGCAAGATCTTACCGGAAGACTTGGCGAGGTCGATTGCAAATTGATACACTTCTTCTAGGTCATCTTCAAGAACCTCGCTCATTGCCACTAAATTACGGCGACTTGTCGATGCCTTCCCTAAGCTTTCCGTAGGACTCCTTTCATGCGCTCAGGGAGGCTCACTGCTGATGGTTTGCGGACTAGGCCCCCTCGCGCGTAAGATCAGCAAACCCTAACTCCAACGATGGATCCGGGCTTTTTTCCGATTCCTTTTCTAGCCTCGCCTAAAATACCTCACCGTCATCGTCATCGAAAAAATTATTCCCTTGAGCCATAATATGTTATTATCCGCGCCCCACATTCTTTGCCTCATTTCTTGTGATCAAACACCCGGAGTAACATTTTCCAATTCCAAAGATCAGCTAGAATACATACTTTAGTTCCTGGTCGTAGCATCACGGTCACAATGAGATATCAAACGATTCGGTGGACCGACTTCTACAAACAACATAAAGACCCACCAACGAGGAAACACGACACTGAAGTAGCATCAGTATCGAGTATATGTTCTACTGCATCCACGGCAATCTCCTCGAAAGCAGTAGACTCTAGGTCCATGCCTTCACAATGGCTACTTCCAACCAAAAGAAGATCCTTCTCATCAATGGACCAAACTTGAACCTCTTGGGTACGCGTGAGCCGCAGATCTACGGCTCAACGACACTCGCCGAAATCGAGTCTGCCATGACAGAGCGGGCACCATCGCTGGGCCTTGCAATCTTGCACTTTCAGTCCAACCACGAAGGCGTCATAATCGATCGCATCCATGAGGCACGCACCGACGGCGTGAATGGCATCATCATCAATCCTGGAGCTTTTACCCATACATCCGTGGCGATTAGAGATGCGCTATCTGGTGTGGGCATACCATTTGTGGAACTGCACATCAGTAATGTCCATGCAAGAGAATCATTCAGACATCACAGCTATCTCAGCGACAAAGCGCAGGCTGTGATTGCCGGGCTGGGTGTATATGGCTATGTAGCCGCTTTGGAATGGTGGGCATGGACGTTCAAAGAGGGGCCTAAGAAAGGTATTGGAAAAGAGCTCAAGCCATGAGCGGTGTCATATTCGACAAGATGGATTGGCGGGTTGATGGAGCTACAAATGGTCTCATAATTCTGGAGAAGACTGGAAAAGTCCGAACTTGTTGTATGACGGGTGCATGGATGGGAGAAAAGGAAATGAATCGATGGTGACAGCAGAGTCTTGTCGAGTTAAAAGTATGCAAGCATTCGAATGTACTATTTGGCGCAAGAGCTATTGGGAAGGAGACACTTGGACGTCAATGACGGCAATCTCAAGACATATGTGTAGATGGAGTTCATCGGACACAATCAAGAATGTACTGTACACCATTATCGTGCTCTGTCTCGGACTTCTGGTTTCATGAAAGAAACATTCTATTTCAAGGAGCATGTGAAATTGTTTTCGGAGAGAAGGGCTGGCTTGTCCCCCCCGTGCTTTGCCCCCCACACAGATTCGCCATTCGCCGACTATTTCCTTTTTGAGCTCCCTTCAAACATTTCGGGTTCGGAATGAACTATGCGGTGTAAGTAAGTCCATTGAGGACAAACCTGTGGTATTTTATCCCACTCTATTGCAAATGAAAAATGACAAGAATTGGGAAGCACAAAGAGCGACAAAGTCGACGACGCCCGTCAGCCGAACACGTGAAGATCTCGAGGCTCTAGCCGCTTCTCCGCGATTACCTCGGTTGCGGCAAGGAAAATGATCTAGTTTAGTTTCAGTGCAGCACTGTTGTCCCTGTGATCATGAAATCTGAAGGCTCAATTCTCTCACATTAATACTCTTCCTACTCCTAGCTCATCTCCCACAAGTATTCTCCTTCTACTTCCAACAACTATCAAGATGCCTGCTCCAAGAATTATCGTCGTCGGTGGTGGCTGTAAGTGTCGTCATTGCCCTGCGGCCCATTCTCCCCAATGCTGACTTTGATCTCAGTGTCAGGACTCAGCGCCGCTCACACTGTCTATCTCAATGGTGGTAACGTTCTGTTACTCGACAAGAACAGTATGGATCATGTTCGCCGAACAAGCTGCAGCATCTGACAGCCTGTCCTAGGTTTCTTCGGCGGCAATTCGACCAAGGCCACATCCGGTATCAACGGTGCCCTGACTCGAACGCAAGTCGACGAGAAGATCCCAGACAGTGTCAGGCAATTTTACGAAGATACACTCAAGTCAGCTCGTGATAAAGCCCGACCAGACCTCATCAAAGTCCTCACCTACCAATCCGCCTCTGCCGTAGAATGGCTGCAAGATATCTTCAACCTGGACTTGACACTTGTTTCTCGCCTTGGGTATGTCTGTCATCCTTGTTCCTCATGCGTCATTCACTAACCGTCTTCGCCAGTGGTCACTCTCATCCCAGAACGCACAGAGGCCATGATGCTAAGTTCCCCGGAATGGCAATCACTTATGCGCTTATGCAACGCTTGGAAGAGCTTGTCGAAAACGAGCCAGATCGTGTCCAAGTGATCAAAAAAGCTAAAGTCGTCTCGATAAACCACGAGGGCAACAAAGTCACGGGCTGCACATACGAGTTCAATGGAGAGAAGCACTCTGTGGATGGTCCTGTCATCCTAGCTACAGGTGGCTACGCTGCAGATTTCTCCGAA
>Ga0335072_10004476_pt1 | contig 20759 bp, 15 predicted proteins | sample Lox_Sample_21_FD_206725 | JGI IMG/M metagenome (GOLD analysis project Ga0335072, IMG submission 206725) | Soil microbial communities from Loxahatchee National Wildlife Refuge, Florida, United States - Lox_Sample_2.1 | ecosystem: Environmental > Terrestrial > Soil > Wetlands | place: USA...
CCTCGCCCTGTTCCACTGGCTGCCCCCGGCCGGTACCTAACGCGTGAGGACCACGGGACTCTCGGGCTCCCAGGACAGCGACACGGTCGCGTGTCTCAGGTCCCGCTGCGCAGCGATCCCCGCGCGGTTGGGAATCGTCACCCGGAAGGTCTTGCCGGAATCGATCTCCACCAGGCAGATCGACACGTCGCCCATGTAGGCGACTTCGCGAACCTTGCCCCGCACCCGATTCTCCGCGGGCGCCGCCACCGGCGACGCTTCGCTCGCGAGCGCTATCTTCTCCGGACGGATCGCGGCCCAGACCGTGTCGCCCTGCGCGACCTCGACCTGCCGTCCCACGCGGATGGTGCAACCCGCGGAGCCGCAGTCGATGGTGAGGTCATCCGCGCCGAGAGCGGCCACCTTTCCTTCCAGCAGATTCACCGAGCCGATGAAGTCGGCGACGAAGCGGTTCACAGGCGATTCGTAGATCTCCGAGGGCGTTCCCACCTGCACGATCTGCCCGCGATCCATGACGCCCATGCGCGTGGCCAGCGTCATTGCCTCTTCCTGGTCGTGCGTGACCACGATGAACGTGACACCCAGGCGCTCCTGGATGTTGAGCAGCTCGAACTGCGTACGCTCCCGCAGCTTGCGATCGAGCGCGGCCAGCGGCTCATCGAGGAGCAGGAGCTTCGGTCGCTTGGCGAGCGCTCGCGCCAGCGCCACGCGCTGCCGCTGACCGCCGGAAAGCTGGTGCGGCTTGCGGCCGGCGTAGGAGCCCATCTGTACGATCTCCAGGATCTCCCCGACGCGGCGGCTGATCTCCGAGCGCCCGAGGCGCTCCTGCTCGAGGCCGAAGGAGACGTTCTTCTCCACGTTCATGTGGGGGAAGAGCGCGTACGACTGGAACATCATGTTGATGGGCCGCTCGTACGGCGGGACGGTGCTCATGTCCTCGCCGTCGATGTAGATGCTGCCGGCGCTCGGCGTCTCGAAGCCTGCCAGCATCCGCAGCAGCGTCGTCTTGCCGGAGCCGGAGCCCCCGAGCAGACAGAAGATCTCGCCACGGCGGATGTCGAGCGAGACCGCGTCCACGGCGGCGAACTCGCCGAACTTCTTGCTGACCGCCTGGAGGCGGACGTAGGGCGCCGCGGGGTCGGGCGGCGTCGACGGTTGGGCGTTCATCGGCTGGGGTATCTGTCGCTCAGCTTCCTGTCTTGAAGTCCGTCCACGCGCGGGTCAGCAGGCGCATGAACTGCATCGATTTGGCCCGTTCCGGAACCAGGGTCCTCATCACAGCCGGCGCCGGATAGATGCCGGGGTCGTTCAACACTGACTTGTCCAGGTAGGGCCGGGATGCCAGATCGCCGTTGGCGTATTTGACGAGGTTGGAGTTACGCGCGGCGACTCGCGGATCCAGGAGATAGTTGATGAAGAGGTTGGCGTTGCGCGCATGCGGCGCATTGGCGGGAATCGCCAGCACATCGAAGTTCTCGACCGCGCCCTCCTTCGGGATGGAGTAGGCGATCGTGTAGGTCCTGCCGGCCTGCTGCGCACGCACCTCGGCCTGTTTCACGTCTCCTGACCAGCCGAGCGCGAGACAGATCTCGCCATTGGCAAGATCGTCGATATAACGTGAGGAGTTGACGTAGCGCACGTACGGCCTGATGGCCATCAGCACCTTCATGGCGGCCGCGAGGTCATCAGGCGACTCGCTGTTGGGATTCTTGCCCAGGTAGAGCAGCGCCGTGCCGATGACCTCCGTCGGCTCATCGAGCACCGTCACGCCACAGTCCTTCAGCTTGGAGACTACGGCCGGGTCGTAGAGCAGCCGCCAGCCGTCGGTCGGCGCGCCGGGCAGTCGCGCCTGCACCGCCTGCTGATTGTAGCCCAGGCCGGAGGTGATCCACATGTAGTCGGCGGCGTACTGGTTACCGGGATCGTACTGCGCTTCGCTCCCCTGGACGGCGGGATCGAGGTACTTGAGGTTGGGTATCGCCGACCTGTCGAGCTTCTCCAGCGCTCCGGCCTGGATCTCGAGCTCGAGGAAGGGGGCCGAAGGCACCACGACGTCGAAGCCGGTGTTGCCGGTGAGGAGCTTGGTCTCGAGCACCTCGTTCTTGTCGAAGACGTCGTAGTTGACCTTGATGCCGTACTGCTTCTCGAAATCCTTCAGCACCTGCGGATCGATGTAGTCCGACCAGTTGTAGACGTTGACGACCTTGTCGTCGGACTGCGTTCCGTGGGTGCAGGCGGCGAGCAGCGCTGCGAGCGCGACGGCCAGACTCATGCCAAGCAAACGTTTCATGGTCACACGTTGAGCAACAGGTGCTCGCGCTCCCAGGAGCTGATCACCTGCAGGAAGACTTCGTACTCGGCTTCCTTGACGAGAGAAAAGGCTGCGACGAACGGCTCGCCGAGCAGCTTCACCAGCGGCTCGCTGTCGCGCAGCGCCCGCAGCGCCTCATCGAGCGAGCGCGGCAGACCGAAGGGCAGCTCGTGCGCGCTGCCGGTGATGGGATCTCCCGGCTGCACTCCCTCGACCATGCCGAGATAGCCGCAGGCCAGCGACGCCGCAATGGCGATGTAGGGGTTGGCGTCCGCGCCGCCGACGCGGTTCTCGACGCGGCGATCCTCCGGCCCGGACATCGGCACCCGCAGCCCGGCGGTGCGATTGTCATAGCCCCAGTGCACGTTGATCGGCGCCGACAGATACCGGGTGAGCCGGCGATAGGAGTTGACGTTGGCGCAGAAGAGCGCCATGGCCGCCGGCAGGTATTTCTGCAGGCCGCCGATGTGCGAGAAGAAGAGCGTCGACGGCGTGCCATCGGGGTTGCTGAAGATGTTGCGCCGTGTCTTCACGTCCACCACGCTCTGGTGGATGTGCATGGCGCTGCCCGGCTCCTTGGCGTGCGGCTTCGCCATGAAGGTGGCGTACATCTTGTGGCGCAGCGCCGCCTCGCGCGCCGTGCGCTTGAAGAGAAACGCCTGGTCGGCAAGGTCGAGCGGCGGCCCGTGGATCAGGTTGATCTCCATCTGCGCCGGCCCGTCCTCGTGGATCAGGGTGTCGATCTCGATCTCCTGGTCCTCGCAGAACTGGTAGATGTCGTCGAAGAGCGGATCGAACTCGTTGACCGCCGCGATGCTGTAGGACTGCCGCCCGGGCTCCGATCGGCCCGACCGCCCCACGGGCGGCCGCAGTGGATAGTCGGCGTCCTTGTTCTGTTCCACCAGGTAGAACTCGAGCTCCGGGGCGACGACCGGCTCCCAGCCCCGCTGGGCATAGAGCTCGAGCACGTTGCGCAGCACGTGCCGTGGCGCCATCGTCACCCGACGGCCGTCGGAATAGAAACAATCGTGGATCACCTGCGCCGTCGGCTCGGCAGCCCAGGGCACGCGACGCACCGTCTTCGGGTCGGCCTTGAGAACGATGTCGATCTCGGCGGGACTCATGGCCGCGCCGGGCTCCGGCGGATAATCGCCCGTGACAGTCTGCAGGAAGACGCTCTCGGGCAAGCGCATGCCGCCGTCCTCGGCGAACTTCTCCGCGGGCATGATCTTGCCGCGCGCGATGCCCGCCATGTCGGGAATGATGGCCTCGACCTCGGCAATGCCATGGTCACGGAAGAACTGGCGGATCTCGCTCACCATGGGCTTGCCTTTCAACGTGATTCGGCGCGATCGCGGCATGCACCGCCGAAGGCCGAGAAGAGCGCACGCGCCAGCGCGTTGTCCATCACCTTCCACTCGGGATGCCACTGCACCGCGAGCGCAAACCGTGCTGCGCCTTCGACTCTGAATGCTTCGATCAAACCATCGGGCGCGCGCGCCTCCACCGCGAGCCCGTCGCCAAGCCTCTCGATCCCCTGCCAATGCAAAGAGTTGACTCGTGCCCGGTCGGTCCCCGCCAAAGAGCGCAGCAGCCCGCCGGGCTCGAGGGTCACCTCGTGAGCGGGGCCGTACTGCACTTCGAGCGGCTGGGATTCGTCGTCGCGGTGATCGAGGTGTCCGGGAACTTCGTGCACACGCTGATGGAGACTGCCGCCGAAGGCGACATTGATCTCCTGGAATCCGCGGCAGATGCCAAACACGGGCACGCCGGCGCGCACTGCCTTGCGGATGAGCGGCAGCGTGGTGGCATCACGGGCCGGATCGTGCAGCGTTCCGGGGTGGCTCGGCGGACCTTCATAGTGATGCGGCTCGACGTTCGATGGGCTGCCGGTGAAAACCAGCCCATCGAGGCGCGTGATCAGGTCATCCAGGCGCAGCTCTTCAGCCATGGCGGGAATGAGGAGCGGCAGCCCATCGGCTGCATCCAGCACGGCTCGGGCATATTTCTCGCCGACGGCGTGAAATGGGTGCTTGCCGATCATCCGCCGGTCTGCGGGGAGGCCGATTAGGGGGCGAGCCGGTGACATCAGGCTTAATTAGACCACAGCCAAGCCAGACGGTGGCTTACACAAGAGCTCGTCAATGCCCTCTCAGCGAGGACACTTAGCGTGTCCTCGCTCCGGCGAGCGCCCTCGCATGGATGCCCAGGCCGGGGGCCCTGCCGCCATGGATGGCCAGTGGCACGGCCCCACCCTGTCTGTGCATCGGCTATCCTCCTCGAAGGCCTTTGGGTCCATTAATTTTACATAATATCCTCTCTGAGACTCCCATGGTGGCCGCCCACGCCGCTTCCTACTACGCCGCCTCCGCCCGACCCGCTCCCGAGCGGACGGCCCTGGCAGGCTCCGTGGAGTGCGATGTCTGCGTAATCGGCGGCGGCATCGCCGGCTGCTCGGCGGCACTGCATCTGGCCGAGCGCGGCTATTCCGTGGTGCTGCTCGAGCAGCACCGGATCGGCTGGGGTGCCTCGGGCCGCAGCGGCGCCCAGGCAATCCACGGGGTGGCTTCGGGCCAGGGCAAGCTGGACAGGCTGATCGGCCGGACCGCGGCGCGGGCGGTGTGGGACGTCTCGATCGAGGGGCTCGCGCTCATGCGCGAGCTCATTGCGCGCCACCACATCGACTGCGACTGGGTCGACGGCTACATGCTGACGGCGGTGAAGCCCCGTCACGACCGGGAGCTGCGGGCCGAGCTGGAGGAGCTGCAGGAGAGGCTCCAGTACCGCAGCGTGCGCTACATGCCGCGCGATGAGGTTCAGGCGACGCTCGCGACCAATCGATACGTCAGCGCGCTTTTCGATTCCAACGGCGGTCACCTGCACCCGCTCAACTATACGCTGGGCCTCGCCGCGGCCGCGGAGCGGGCAGGCGTCCGCATCTACGAGGACACGCGCGCTCTCGGCTTCACGTCGGCGCGCGTACGCACTCCGGGCGGTGAGGTTCGCGCGCGCCAACTGGTTCTCTGCGGCAACGTGTACCTCGGCAAGACGGCCCCGGCTCTCACCAACAAGATCATGGCGGTCGGCACCCACATCATCGCGACCGAGCCGCTCGGCGAGGAGCGCGCCCGCCAGCTCATCGCCAACAACGCGGCGGTGAGCGACATGAACTGGGTCCTCGACTACTTCCGGCGTTCCGCCGATCACCGGCTGCTCTTCGGTGGCCGCGTCAGCTACTCGGGCCTGCACTCCTTCGAGGCGCCGAGTGGTACGCGCACCCGCATGCTCAAGGTATTTCCGCAGCTCGCCAGCGTCGGCATCGAATATTCATGGGGCGGTTACGTCGACATCACCCTGAACCGCGCGCCGCATTTCGGCCGCCTGATGCCCAACGTCTACTTCCTGCAGGGGTTCTCGGGGCACGGCATCGCCCTGACGGGCATCGCGGGCAAGCTGGTGGCGGAGGCGATCGCCGGGCAGGCGGAGCGGTTCGACGTGTTCGCGCGTATCCCACACCAGGACTTCCCGGGCGGAGCGGTTTTGCGGCGGCCTGTGTTGGTACTGGCTATGTTGTATTACCGGCTTAGAGATCTGCTTTGACTGTAGGGAGCGCAGCGCAAATCGACCCTGTCCGGAACGCCGTGAATCCGTCCCTGGAGGCTCGCGGATCGCCGTCCTGGCGATCAGCGTCCGGCCAGGGTCGATTTGCGCCGCGCTCCAAACGGCTTTGACTGGAAGAGATCAGTTCGGCGGGTCGTGCGCCTGAAGGAAGGCGACGGTTGCCTGCAGCATCTGCAGGCGGGTGTTGCTGCTCGAGAGCCAATGGTCTTCCTTTTTCAGAGTCACCAGCTGCACATCCTTATTCTGGCTTCGTAGCGCGTCATACATGATCTGACTCTGCTCAAAGGGCACTACGGTGTCGTCGCGGCCGTGGATGAGGAGCACCGGAGCTCTGACAGCATCGACATGCTTGATGGGGGAAATGGCGTCCAGGGTCGGGTCGCCGTCGCCCGAAACACCCCAGAAGCGATCCCAATACCGGGTCGCGTACCGGTCCTCGATGCCACCCCGGTTATCCCACCGGAGCAACCGTGCCAGGTCGGAGATTCCCGCGACCGAGACGGCACACCGATATACCGTCGGCTGCAGCGTTACGCCGGCGAGCGCGGCATAGCCGCCGTAGCTCGCCCCCACGATGCACACCTTGGCAGGATCTACTATTCCCCGCTTGGCCAGATAGCTGACGCCATCGGACAGGTCCGTCTGCATCTTGCGGCCCCACTGTCCGAAGCCAGCCTCGAGCAGTTGCACGTTGACATTGGAACCGCGGTAGTTCGGTTGCAGGACGGCGTAACCCTGAGCGGCCAGAGCCTGCGACCACCAGTTGAATTCGGCGGTATCCCGCAGGGCAGGACCCCCATGGGGCATTACCACCAGAGCCAGGTTGTGGGCCGGCCGGTTCGGCAGAGTCAGATAGCCGTGAATTTCCAGACCGTCACCGGCAGCATAGGTGATGGGCCGGACTTCGAGTGGCTTGTCGATTCCCTTGTAGACGTTGCCTATCGGAACCGCCCCCGGGTGCTTGAGGTCGATGAGGAGGTAGCGGTAACCGTAGTTCTCACCATCAACGAGCACCACCACCTTGGAGAAATCTGCCGCGGCGGACACGAAATTCACCTGATCGCCGGCGAACGCCTTCACGATCGCCTGCCAGTTGCGGTTTACCGTGGGATCGAAGAACACGTATTGCGGCAGATCCACGGTGTTCACGCCGCCGATCATCAGACCGCTGAACTCGTCCATGAGAGGCTCATCGAACTCTTCCGCCGCGGGCATGGCGGAGAGCCTGCCATCCTTGATCGACAGCTGGCGCCAGAATCTGTGGCCGCCTTCGACCGACTCGATGAGTACGGTATCGGCCGTCGGTCCGAACCCCAGGATCTCGGGCAGATCCAACGGCGCATGACCTGAAGCCACCTCCCTGGGATCGCCCCCGAGACGGGCAACGCCGATAGACCAGCGCTCAGCCTGGCCGTCGTAATTCCGCTCAACGGCAAGCTGGCCCTGGCTATCGGTGAGCCATTCCGTGGATAGCGAGCCGGTACGCTCTATGGTCGTGAGCCCCGTGGTGAGATCGCAGCGAAACAGGGCTATGGTGCTGTCCGCCTCCGCCGTGCCGGGCACGAATACCACAGTGTGCCCACCGATGCGCTTCACCGCCAGATTGCCGACGATGACGTCCGTGGGCGCGTCCGTTTGCCCAAGTGCATTGCCTGGCACCGGGCGCAGCTCATTGCGCGGGATGTTGTAATCCCTCAGCCTGTACCACTCTTCCCGGAAGCCGAACGCCGTCGTGGTCACGGAGACCGTGATCATGAGGTTGTCGGCGTCGGCCCATTCGATGTCGCGCAGCTTGTTTTCACCCGCATTGACCCAGCGAATGATCTTGCGGTCCGCGACGTCGGCAATCAAGACGACGCGCATGTCGCCCTGGGTGCGCACGTACGCCAGCCGCGAGCCGTCCGGCGATATCGCAACGTCTTCTATATTCGGGAGTTGGCCGTAGACGGTCAGCGGCACTGCCCGCCCGCTGGGTGCGGCGGGCATCGCCATCAGACAGAGGAATGACACTGCGACCAGGCGAGTACCTGCCCGCCACGCTGTCGGCGCGAATCCGTCGAGTCGCATAACCCCATCCTGCCGCTTCTTCTATACGAGAGCGGTAACAGTCACTTGTTGGTTGCGAGCGTAACCCCGGGCGTTGCCGATTTCAAGGACTTCCCTGCCCCAACTGTCTCAGAGCAACTCGGCGATCTGCACCGCATTCAGCGCGGCGCCCTTGAGCAGCTGATCGCCGGCGACGAAGAGCGCGATCGAGTGGCCGCTGGGGTCGCTGACGTCGCGGCGGATGCGACCGACCAGAATCGGATCCTGACCGGAGGCATCTTTCGGCATGGGGTAGTAGTTGCGCTCGGGATCGTCGACCACTTTCACCCCAGGCGCCGTCTGCATGATGTTGCGCACCTGCTCCGGGGTGATGGGACGCTCGCACTCGAAGTTGATGGCGATCGAGTGGGCGCGCAACACCGGTACGCGCACGCAGGTGGCGGCGATGCGGATGGAATCGTCGCCGTAGATCTTGTGGGTCTCGCGGATGACCTTGGTCTCTTCCTCGTTGTAGCCGGTCTGCGGGTCGATTTTGGTGTTGTGGCTGAAGAGATTGAACGCGTAGGGATGCGGCAGCACTGTGTTCTCGTACGGCCGGTCCTCGAGATACGCACGTGTCGATTCGCGCAGCTCCTCCATGGCGGCGGCGCCTGCGCCGGAAGCGGCCTGGTACGTGGAGACGATCATGCGCCGCACGCGGTTGCTGCGATGCACGGGCCAGAGGGGGGTGATGGCGATGATGGTCGAGCAGTTGGGGTTGGCGATGATGCCGCGGTGCCCGCGCACCGCCTCGGGGTTGATCTCCGGCACGACCAGCGGCACGGCCGGATCCATGCGGAACGCGGAGGAGTTGTCGACCACCACGGCACCCTGCTCCACGGCGAGCGGCCCGAAGCGCTTGGAGGTGCCCCCGCCGGCGGAGAAGAGCGCGATGTCGACACCGCGGAAACTGTCATCCTTCAATTCCCGCACCGCCAGCGGCTCGCCGCGGAAAGTCAGCGTCTTGCCGACGGAGCGCGCCGAAGCGAACAGGCGCAACTCCGAGAGCGGAAAGCGCCTCTCCTCGAGGCAGCGGATGAGCTCCACACCGACGGCGCCGGTGGCGCCGACGATCGCGATTACCGGTGCGGAGCCGGCTGAACGACCAGAGTGCATGGACTGACTCCAAAACGAGCGAGGCCCCGACGGCGGTGCCGGCGGGGCCTCTGGTTGATTCGCGGTGTTCCGACTCTGCTAATCGCGCGCGAGATCTGCCAGGGCCCCCGGGAAGGGCGTCTTGATGGTGATTTTGCGCGTTTTCATCAGACGGGACATACCTTATCGACCCTACCGGAAGCGCAGGCGGCTGTAAAGGAATTTAGCGGCCGGGGCTGGCGCTCCAGACGCTCAGATCGCAGTGCCTCGCCGCACAGACGAAGTCATCATCCCGAGCGCCGGCAAAGATTGCGCAAATCCGCGGCATCGACGTAGTCCTGTCGATCCGGCGTCAGCAGGCCGTACCGCTCGGCACGATCGATGCGTTGCTGGCGCAGCTCTGTATCCAGGGGTAAGGCCGAGAAGCGCTCGATGATCTGGCGGCGCGCGCGGGGACCGGCAAATCCCTGCAGCAGCTCCTGCAGGATCAGCCCGGCGGTCACGATCGACTCCCCACCGCCCAAAGGCTGTCGCCAGCCCGGCGCTCATCACGGCAGCCGCACTTCGAAACAACGGTGAATCCGCGGGTTGCGCTCGAAATCGGGGGGCAAAGTGGCGGCCGATACGTCCCGAATCGCATAACGCCCGGCCAGCGCCGCCTCCAGTCGGAAGCGCTGCGCGTTGGTGGAGAAGACGAGCAGCCCTCCCGGCTCGAGGAGGCCCATGCACGCATCGATCAGCGCAGGATGGTCGCGCTCGATGTCGAGCACTCCCTCCATGCGCTTGGAGTTCGAGAACGTCGGCGGGTCGAGAAAGATGAGGTCGTACCGCGCGGAAGTCCGCGCACCATCGCGCAGCCATTCGACACAATCCGCCTGCACGAAGTCATGTTGCGGCCGACCGTCCGCGCTCGGCGGGGGGAAGCCGACGTTGCGTGCCAGGTTGCGTTGCGCCCAGTCGAGATATGTCCGCGACATGTCGACCGATGTGGTTGCGGTAGCGCCGCCCGCCGCCGCGTACACGGTGGCCGTGCCGGTGTAGGCGAATAGGTTCAGGAACCGTTTGCCCGCCGCCGCCTGCCGGAGCCGCGCCCGCGTGATGCGGTGATCGAGGAACAGGCCTGTGTCCAGGTAATCGTCGAAGTTGACGATGAACTGCAGACCGCCTTCGAGCACGATATGAGAATCGGACCGGTTGCCGAGCCTGTCGTACTGCTCGCCGCGCTGCGTTCGCCGGCGCGTGCGCAACTTGATCCGCTCCGGTGGAACTCCGGTGGCGCCGGGCAACGCCGCCAGTGCCTCGCCGCGGCGGCGCCGGACGGCTTCAAATTCGATTTCCGCGGGTGCCGCGTACTCCTGGACGTAGAGCCACGTTTCCTCCGGCTCCACTGTGCGGTAGATGTCGATCGCGAACGCGTACTCCGGCATGTCGGCGTCATAGAGGCGGTAACACGACACGCCCGACTTTGCCACCCAGCTCCTCAGCCGCTTGAGATTCTTCGCCAGGCGATTGGCGAACATGCGTGCGCCCGCCGTATCCCGCAGCGGCGGCGCGTCCTCCCGCACCAGCGTGCCGGGGCGCCTGAGGCTCGCCGCCTCCACCGTCATCCGAAGCAGCCGGCACTCGATCGGCCCATTCCACAGTGTGTGGGTGCGGGCCGCGCGGATGCCGAGCTCCATGCCGAGCTGCGGCGCCCCGGTCAACACCGCCGCCTGCCAGCCCTGAAACCGCTCGCGCAGCACCTCACCGAGCTCGCGATGAATGGCGCGCGCGGCCTCGAGGTCCTCCATCCGGACGCCGTATGGAGGATTGGTGCAGAGGAGACCCCGGGCCGTCGGCTCGGATTCGGTTTGCCCGGATTCGGCTTGCCCGACATCAGGCTCGGCTGCGGGTGCCGGAGCGGCGCTCGCGAGCTGGCGGACCTCGAACTGCACCCACGAGCCGATACCCGCACGTTGAGCGTTCGCGCGCGCATCCCTTATCGCCAGCGGGTCGCGATCGCTGCCGCGCAGGACGATCGCCGGCGGCGAATCGGCTGTACAGCGGGCCTTCGCCGCCTCGCGGACTCGCCGCCAGAGCTCGGCGTCGTGCCCGCGCCAGCCGAGAAACCCGAAGTACTCGCGGCGCAGCGCGGGCGCGCAGCGCGCTGCGATCAGCGCCGCCTCGATCACCAGCGTGCCGGAGCCGCACATCGGGTCCAGGAACTGCGCGCCGGCGGCCGCGAGCTCCGGCCACCCGGCCCGCACCAGCACTCCGGCGGCAACGTTCTCCTTGAGCGGCGCCTCGCCGGCCGAGCCGCGATAGCCGCGGCGATGCAGACTCTCACCGGAGAGATCGAGGGACAGAGTGATCTTCGTGCCATGCGCATGTGCATGCACGCGCACACTCGGCCGATCCAACGCAATGTCGGGTCGGGCGCCGGTCGCCTCGCGCAGCGCATCGACGATGGCATCTTTCAGCTTGAGAGCGCCGAAGTGGCTGTGTGTGATGGTCGGATGTTTGCCGCTGAAATCGCAGGCGAGCGTCGCGCCGGGCCCCAGATGTCGGCTCCAGTCGCATTCGCGGGCGGCAGAATAGAAGCCCTCCGCGCTTGCCGCCTCGAATTGCGCAATCTCCAGAAATACGCGGTTCGCGAGCCGCGACTCGAGACAGGCGCGGTATGCGGTCTCGAGCGTGCCGGTGAATGCCACGCCCGTCGTCCGGTCCCGCACGTCGCCGGCACCGAAGGTCGCCAGCTCCTTCGCCAGCAGATCGGCGAGTCCGCGCGGCACGCTCGCCAGGAATCGAAGCGAGGTCACGGTGCGGGGCTCGGAAAGCGCATGCGAGCCCGGCGGTTTGTCTCCCTGTATGGCATTTCCTTATGATAAGGGGCTACCACTTGCCCAGCCACCCGTGAGCCCCCCATGGCAGCCGACTCCCTCTCCCGCGATGCGCTCGATGCGTTCTGGATGCCCTTCACGGCGAACCGCCAGTTCAAGGCGAAGCCGCGCCTGCTCTCGCGCGCCAGCGGCATGCACTACTTCACGCCGGATGGCAGGCAGATCCTCGATGGCGTTGCGGGGCTCTGGTGCGTCAATGCCGGCCACGCCCGCAGCGAGATCACCGCGGCCGTGGCGCAGCAGCTCGCCACCCTGGATTTCGCGCCCACGTTCCAGATGGCGCATCCGTCCGCCTTCGAGCTCGCGAACGCGATCGCCCGGATCGCACCGCCCGGGCTCGATCGCGTGTTCTTCACCAACTCGGGCTCGGAGTCGGTGGACACGGCGCTCAAGATCGCGCTTGCCTATCATCGGGTGCGGGGCGATGCCGCGCGTACGAAGCTCATCGGCCGTGAGCGCGCCTATCACGGCGTCGGCTTCGGGGGTATCTCCGTCGGCGGGATCGGCGGCAACCGCAAGACGTGGTCGGCTTCGCTCCTGCCGGGCGTGGACCATCTGCCTCACACGCACGACCTCAAACGCAACGCCTTCTCGCGCGGCCAGCCTGCCCACGGGGTTGAGCTGGCGGACGAGCTGGAACGGCTGCTCACCCTGCACGATCCCTCCACGGTCGCCGCGGTCATCGTGGAACCGGTCGCCGGCTCCACCGGAGTCCTGATCCCGCCGCGCGGCTACCTGGAGCGGCTGCGCCAGATCTGCGACCGGCACGGCATCCTGCTGATCTTCGATGAGGTCATCACCGCGTTCGGACGTGTTGGTGCGCCCTTCGCCGCGCAGCAGTTCGGCGTCACCCCTGACATGATCACCACGGCCAAGGGACTGACCAACGGTGCCGTGCCCATGGGAGCGGTGCTCGCGAAGCGTTCCGTTCACGACGCCTTCATGCAGGGGCCGGAGCAGACGATCGAGCTCTTCCACGGCTACACTTACTCCGCCCACCCGGTTTCCTGCGCAGCCGCGCTCGCCACGCTCGGTATCTACGAGCGTGAGGGCCTGTTGACCCGTGCGCAGGAGCTGTCGCAGTACTGGGAAGATGCCGCGCATTCACTGCGCGGCCTGCCGCACGTCATCGACGTGCGCAACTACGGGCTGATCCTCGGCCTGGAGCTGGAGCCGGCGGCGGGCAAGCCCGGCACCCGGGCTTACGGCGTGTTCGTCGACTGCTTCGAGCGCGGTGTGCTCGTGCGTCAGACCGGCGATATCATCGCGCTGTCACCGCCCCTGATCGTCGAGCGCTCCCACATCGATCAGATGTTTGGAACGCTCGCCGAGGCGGTACGCAATCAACGGTGACGATCGTGGCGCGAGTGCGTCATTGCCATCCAGGCGATGGCGGCAACGACCACGACACAGCCAAGCATCAGGCCCATGTCGAATGTCGAAACGAGACGTGTCGACGCGATGGTTACGGTGGGAAGCATGGCAATTGTCCGTGACGGTAATGTTTGGGCTCGTGGCGCAGGCTGCCAGCCTCCACGGGCCGGGTGAAGCGGCGGTTGACCGATCTGCGACGCTCTTCACCCGACCCGTGGGTTATGTCGAGTCAGCGGGCATCCGCCACCGTGGGCTCCGACCCGGTCGTCTGCGCCACCTCGGCCCCCTGTAACCTCACCGTCACGCGCCTGTCAAACGCGTAGGCGTCCATATCGCCCTGCGGACTGGTCGATTCCGCGGCGCCGTGCCCGGCGATCACCAGCCTGTCCTGCGGAACGCCTGCCTTCTCCAACGTCAGGGCCACGGCCTCTGCGCGACGCAGAGACAGGTCGTCGTTGAACGTCGCAGGGCCTCTCGGGTCGGCATACCCATCGATCCGCACCCTGGCACCGGGCGGGAGCGATGCGGCGAGAGCACCGATCTTGCGCAGCGCGGGCAGCTGCATGCTGTTGATCGAGGCTCTGGCCGTCTTGAACGTCACATCGGTCTCGATGTCATTGGAGAGCTGCACCGTGCGATCGAGCTCGGCCCGCTGGGCCTCGACGGCGGTGAGCGACTGGCTGGCGAGGCTCAGCTTGCCCGCCAGGGCCTCGCGGTCCTGCTGGCTCTCGCTGAGGCTCGCGGTGAGAGCCTGATTCTGCGCCGCAAGGTCATGGTTGCGCGCCGACAGATCGTGGTTGGCGACGCTCTGCTTGTGATAGTGATTACCCAGGAGCGCGCCGGCGACCATGCCCACCATCGCGCCGATCGGCCCACCTGCCGCGGCGCCAACCGCCGCTCCCGTCAGGACGCCGATGTTCTCCTGCTTGGAGGCAGCCTGCGGTGCACCGGGCGCCGCCTGGGCTGCCGACGCCGGCAGAGCGGCAAGGGACATCGCGGCGATCGTGATACCCACGGTTCCGACACGGACTTTGTTGGTCAGGATGCTCATATGCTGGCCCTCTTGCTGTGTGCTGGCGCAATCGCGCCGTCGAGGACCAGTACAAGCCTCGGGCGAGGGCCGGTGGTGACAGGAACCGGCCCAACCGCTGATTCTTAATGGCAAATCCTGGCGGGGACTGCTACTTGGGATATGTCAGGCGGTCCTGGATGGCCAGCAGGACGTCGCTGCGCGAAACCTCGCCGAGCAGCGTATGGCGCCACTGGCCTGGAGTGACGGGCAGCGCGGTGGCCTGCTCCCGCAGGAAGCCGTCGAGCGCCTCGCAGAGGGGCATGTCGGGAGAAAGCGCGAAATTGATCGGCAGCGCGACCGCTTCCGCCGGCAGGCCCCAGCCGATCTCACCCTTCTGCAGGCGATCGAGCACCTTGCGCGGATCGAACCAGGCAACGAGGTCATCGCCGCTCGTCACGTACACCCGCTGCAGGGGGCGCTTGGGAAGCTGGTCGTAGATATCCGCCAGGCTGGTCGTGGCCGTGACCACCGCGGCGGCCGGCTTCACCAGCGCCTCGACGGTGCGCAGCCGCCAGTCATCACCATGCTCCGCGACGATCGCGCGGCTGAGGCTGGCGTGATAGACCGACTGCCCTTTCCGGTAGACCTTCGCGGTGTAGTGCGCCGTCACGCAGGCCAGCATGAGCGGCAGTACGACGTTGTAGTCGAGGGTCATCTCGAAAATCATCAGGATCGAGGTGAGCGGCGCCTGGGTGGTCGCGGCGAGGAATCCGCCCATTCCGATCAACGCGTACGCAGCGGGCACCGAGGCGGTGTGCGGCATCAGGCCGTGCAGCACGCCCCCGACGATGCCGCCCACCGCCGCACCGATAAAGAGTGAAGGCGTGAGAACACCGCCGACGCCTCCTGAGCCCACCGTCGCCGAGGTCGCGACGACCTTTGCGAGCAGTATTGCCAGCAGCATCAGGGGGGCGATCTGGCCCTGAAGGATGTGACTGACGACGCTGTACCCATTGCCCCAGACCTGGGGGATGAGGATCGAAATGCCGCCGACGATCACGCCGCCGAGTCCCAACTGCCAGTAGAGCGGCAGCTTCAGCCGCACGAACTGCGATTTCGCGAAGTCGAGAAGCGCCAGGAAGGGCGGTGCGAGGTGTCCGAGCAGGATGCCGAGAATCAGGTAGAAAATCAGCTCGACGTTGGAGGATGACCACACCACGTGCGGGACGTCGAAAACGGGGCCGTATCCGAGGAACCGATGGATGGTGGCGTTCGACATGACGGACGAGACCACCAGTGGACCGAAGCTCTCCATGGAGATCGAGCCGAGAACGATCTCCGAAACGAACAACGCGCCCGAGATGGGCGCGTTGTAGGCCGCGGCGATGCCAGCCGCTGCACCGCATGCGACCATGAGGCGCAAGCGTGGGATCGGCGCGCGCGAGAAGAGGCCGAGCCGCGATCCGAGCATCGCGGAGAGCTGCACCATCGAGCCCTCTCGCCCGATCGAGCCACCCGAGGAGATGGTGAGCAGAGACCCGAAGCTGCGCAGTATGGAGGCGCGAAAGCCGATCTTGCCGTCGCCGACGATGACCGCCTCCATGTAATCGACGGCTTTCGAGGATACGAACGTGCGGCCGACGAAATGCAGGACGGCACCGGCGAGCACCCCGCCCACGACCGGCACCAGCGCCCGATGCCACCAGACCAGGCTCGAGGCGGCATCGACCAGCCCCTCGCCCGGCCCGATCGGCGCGTAGCCGGTGAAGAGCTTGGTGAAAAGCCGGATCGACTCCCGGAAGGTGACGCTCGCCAGCGCGCCGAAGAACCCGACCAGCGCGGCCCAGAATATGATGCCGGCCAGGTCTTCGTGACCGAACAGGATCAAGCGCAGCCGCGTCAGCAGCGACAGTGGTACGCGTGCGAACTCTCTTGCCTGTAGGTGCATCTTCCGACTTGGCCCGGTCTCGTCCCGAGCGGGCAATTATGCATTCTTGCGGCCCGTCGCTGAGCGGGGGCTGAACAAGATATGACGAAAGTAGACAAATTCGCATCGATTTCCTAGCCTTCGGGATCACGCTTTGCGCCATCTCATCATTCCACTCATTGCCGGAGAGCACCCGTGACCTTCACCCTCCCCTCGCTTCCGTTCGCGCCCGGCGCGCTCGCCGCCCGCGGCATGTGCCAGGAAACCTTCGAATTCCACCATGGCAAGCACCACCAGGCGTATGTCACCGCGCTCAATGGCCTGGTGGAGAAGAACGACGCGCTCAAGGGCAAGTCGCTCGAGGAACTGATCAAGCTGGCTCACGGCCGCGAGGACCTGACCCCGGTGTTCAACAACGCCGGCCAGCACTGGAACCACAGTTTCTTCTGGAACTGCCTCTCGCCGACGGGCGGCAGCATTCCCGGCGATCTGGAGAAGAAGCTGACCGCCGACTTCGGCAGCGTCGACAAGTTCAAGGAAGCCTTCAAGGCCGCCGCGGTCGGTCAGTTCGGCTCCGGCTGGGCCTGGCTGGTGCTCGGCAAGGACGGCAAGCTCAAGGTGTCCAAGACCGCGAACGCCGGTCTCCCGCTCGCCACCGGCGAAGGCAAGGCGCTCCTCGTCCTCGACGTGTGGGAGCACGCGTACTACATCGACTTCCGCAACCGCCGTCCGGACTTCACGGATAATTTCCTGGCCAAGCTGGCCAACTTCGAGTTCGCCGCGCAGCAGCTCAAGTCGGCCTGAAGCGAACTAATGGCCGCGGCCCGGGTCACACCTGTGATGCCGGCACGGCCGTTCACGGGTTGGTCCCGGCCGAGGTACGGCATGAGAGCCGGGGAGCCGGTCCTGCATGGGATCGGCTCCCTTTGTTTATTGGCGCAAATCGCTCCCGGCGATTTGCGCGGCCAGCCCATTGACCGGGATTTACATCGCGGCCCAGGGAACGGCCCTGGGCCGCTCATTGGTTTGCTTTTGCACGGTGCCGAGAGATAACAAATGCGCGTAACGATGATCAGCTTGCTCGTCACCTGTTCTTTGATGCTCGCCGCACCGCGGTCGCAGGCGGCGACGAGTCCGCCGGAGTCGCAGGTCACCAGGGAGACGCTTGCGAACGGGCTGCGGGTCGTCATCGTGCGGGATCCGCTGGCGCCGGTGGTCGCAACGGCGGTGAATTACCTGGTGGGCTCCGATGAGGCGCCGAAGGGATTTCCCGGGATGGCGCATGCGCAGGAGCACATGATGTTTCGCGGCAGCCCCGGCCTCACGGCCGATCAGCTCGCCGACATCGGCGGCGTCATGGGAGGCAACTTCGATGCCAACACGCGGGAGAGCGTGACCCAATACGTCTTCACCGTTCCGGCGGAAGACCTCGATGTCGCCCTGCACATCGAGGCGCTGCGGATGAGCGGCGTGCTCGACTCGGAAAGCGAGTGGAGGCAGGAGCGCGGTGCGATCGAGCAGGAGGTGGCCCAGGACCTGTCCGATCCCGACTACGTCCTGTACGACAAGATGCGCGCGGAAATGTTCGCCGGCACCCCCTACGCCCACGATGCGCTCGGCACCCGCCCCTCGTTCAACGCCACCACCGGGGCAATGCTCAAACAGTTTCATGACACCTGGTATGCGCCGAACAACGCCATCCTGGTGATCGCCGGTGACGTCGATCCGCAGACCACCCTGCGCGAGGTGAAGCAGCTCTTCGGCGGCATCCGGCCGCGGAAGCTGCCGCAGCGGCCCGCGGTGCGTCTCGGTGCGGCGCGCGCTGCCACTTTCAGCATGAGCACCGATCAGCCTGACGGCATGGCGATGATCGCCGTGCGTACACCGGGCCTCGACAGTCGCGACTTCGCCGCGCTCGACGTGCTCGCGGACGTCCTCGACAGCCGCCGCTTCGCGCTCTTCGGCCTGGTGCCCCAGGGCAAAGCACTCGATGCGGACTTCGCGCTCGATCCGCTGCCGAAGGCCGGCATCGCCTATGCGACCGTGTCCTTCGCCGCGGGGCAGGATCCCAAGGCGCTCGAGAGCGCGATCCACTCCATCCTCGCCGATGTGGCGCAGCACGGCGTTCCCGCCGATCTGGTCGCGGCCGCGAAGCTCCAGGAGCGCCGCGCGGCCGAGTTCCAGAAGAACTCCATCGCGGGCTTCGCCTCCGACTGGTCGGACGCTCTCGCGCTCTACCAGGTGAGCTCACCCGACGAGGAGCTGGCACAGATCGACAGGGTCACGGTGCAGGATGTCGATCGCGTGGCGCGGAAATATCTCGACCTCGATCATGCGGTCACGGCCGTGATGTTGCCGCGCGGATCGGGCAAGCCGGTCCCCTCGGGCGGCGGATTCGGCGGGCAGGAGTCGATCTCCCTCGGCGCCGCGAAGCCGACGTCGTTGCCGACGTGGGCAGCCATCGCTCTGCGTCGACTGAGCGTGCCGCCCTCGACTCTGCATCCGGTGGTCACGCGACTGCCCAACGGCCTGACGCTCATCGTGCAGACAGAAGATGTCAGCAATACCGTCAGCGTCTATGGCCATATCCGCAGTCAGCCCGGCCTGGAAGAGCCGCACGGCGAGGAGGGCGTCAGCGACCTTCTCGATCGCATGTTCATGTTCGGCAGCAACAATCTCCACCGGCTGCCGTTCCAACAGGCGCTGGACGCGATCGGCGCGAGCGAGCAGGCGGGCACGGATTTCTCTCTCCAGGTCCTGCCCGAGAACCTGGATCGCGGCGTCCAGCTCCTGGCGCAGAACGAGCTCGATCCCTACCTGCCGGCGAATGCCATGACCGTGCTGCGTGATCAGCTCGCCGCCAGCATCGCGGCCCGCAATCAGAGCCCCGGCTTCCTGACGCGCCGTTCGTTGCGCCAGGCACTCTTTCCGGCGACCGACCCGAGCCTGCGTTTCGCGACGCCTGAAAGCATCCATGCACTGACACCCGCCGAGGTGCAGGCGTATTACCACAACACGTTCCGTCCCGACCTCGCGACCATCGTCGTGATCGGAAAGGTGACGCCGCAGCGGGCACAGTCGATCATCGGGAAATACTTCGACTCCTGGAAAGCCGTCGGGCCGAAGCCGCCGACGGACCTGCCGCAGGTGCCGCCCAATCGCGCGGCAGTGGTGGCAGTGCCCGACTCCAGTCGCGTGCAGGACATCGTGGTGCTTGCCCAGACGCTGCCGGTCACGCGCAGCGATCCGGACTACTACCCGTTGCAGCTCGGCGACGCCGTTCTGGGCGGCAGCTTCTACTCGACGCGCCTCAGCATCGCCTTGCGCAAGCAGAGCGGCCTCGTCTACTCCGTGGACTCGACGCTCGAGGCCGGCCGGACCCGCAGTGCCTACCTCGTGGAGTACGCCTGCGATCCGCCCAACGTCAGCAGGGCTGCCGCGATGGTCCGCCGCGAGATTGCCGACATGCAGCGCACACCCGTGGGCAAAGAGGAGTTGCTGCGCGTGAAGGAGCTGCTGGTGCGGCAGATTCCGCTCGGTGAATCGAGCGTGGATCAGATCGCCGGCGGAATCATCGGCCGGGTCGATCTCGGGCTGCCGCTGGATGAGCCGACTCTCGCGGCGCAGCGTTACATCGAGCTCGGGCCGGCGCAGATCCAGGCCGCGTTCAGCAAGTGGATGCGCCCGGCGCAGATGGTCAGAGTCAGTGAGGGGCCGGCGCCGAAGTAGTCGGCGGGGGCGGCATCTTCACCGCCACCGGCAGGCTCAGGGCGACATGGAAGTTGCCGGCCCGCGATGACTGCGCCGAGCAGTCGAAGTGGTCCTCCACGACGCTCGCCCCCTCGATGGAGGTTAGCATCATCTGCTCGATCTGCTGCAGCAGCTGACAGTCTGTTTTCTGCAGAGTCTTCGGTTCGCCGGGCGAGAGCCGGACGGTACGCTCGACCGCGTGGGCGGGCGCCGACTTCACGGTCGCCTGCAGGAAGATCGGCAGCTGGAATCGGATCTCCACATTGGGCGACCGCAGGTAACCGCTCGGCGTCGGGCTGCACTGGTAAGGCAGGATGTTGATGCTGTACGGCCATGCTCCCAGGTGCAGCAGGATGCCGTGGAATTCGTACCAGAGCTGGTTGCAGGTGTACGTGCGCTTCAGGTTCTGCAGACTGACGATCATGTCGTAGCTGCGCCAGAGCGCAGGCCGTCCGCCGGTGGCGCTTTTTGCGGCCGCGCCAGCGGCGACCGCAGTGCCGCCAACGCATCCCAGCGCGCAAATCGCCGCGGCAATGACGCCGCCCCGTCGTCGCCGCATTTCCTCGAAAAAGCCCTTATAAATCATTGACTTGACCCTGCCGGGGCGCGCGCCCGCCTTCGCTGCCCGAATTTGCCACGATTCCGCCATGGCGCCAGCCGGATCGGCGCCGAGACTCTCCCACAGGTCGGTGGCGGAGAATACTC
>Ga0335072_10004477_pt1 | contig 20756 bp, 22 predicted proteins | sample Lox_Sample_21_FD_206725 | JGI IMG/M metagenome (GOLD analysis project Ga0335072, IMG submission 206725) | Soil microbial communities from Loxahatchee National Wildlife Refuge, Florida, United States - Lox_Sample_2.1 | ecosystem: Environmental > Terrestrial > Soil > Wetlands | place: USA...
TCCCGTAGGCGATCGCGGGCGCGCCCCCGCGCGCCGCGTACCCGCTGACAATGGCCTCGGCTGCCGCGCATGAATTGCTCACCGGCCCATTTTTCCACGTCCACAGGGGCCGAACGGGCAGTGGCTGGTGCTGCGACAGCGGCCACTGCCCGTTCTGGGGAAAAAATCAGGCCAGAGCCCGCAGTGCCGGGAGGACTTCCTTGCCAATGGCGTCAATCGCCGCCATCGGGTCAGGCGACATGACCTGGATGGAGACGATGTCGGCGCCCACGTCGGTGACCAGCGGGCGGTAGGCCTCGACCAGGGCGGACGCGTCGGGGACGACCGTGTAGGAGGACAGGACCTCGGCCGGGTCCATCTCGTCGGCCTTGATCCTCAGCTCAGCCGGGTCGGTCGCCTCCAGGCGGCCGGGGGCGCGCAGGCCGCGCATGGATGACAGTGCCGTCCAGGCTTGCTCATGGTTCTCCGCCAGGACCGTCCAGCGGGTAGCCAGGACCATGTGCTCCCGGCCTGCCTTGGTCGCCGCCTCGCGATACGGGGCGATGACATTGCTGACCGTGTCGGCGGGGTTCTTCACGCTGGTGATGAGGCCGTCGGCGTTGGTGCCCGCGAACTGCGCGGACTTCGGGCCGCCCGCCGCCATGAGGATCGGCACCCGCCCCTTCGGCGGGGAGTACAGCTTGGCGGTCGTGGTCGTGTAGTACTTGCCGTCGAAGGTCAGCTTCTCTCCCCCCAGCAGGCGGTGCATGATCTCAAGGGCCTCGGCCATGCGGGCCTGCCGCTCGGCGTAGCCGGGGAACGCGAAGCCGAGCGGCCGCTCGTTGAGCGCCTCGCCGGTGCCGACGCCGAGCAGGAGCCGGCCGTCCGACAGGCGGTCGGTGGTCGCGGCCATCTGCGCCACCAGAGCCGGGTGGTAGTGGAACAACGGGCAGGTGACCGCGGTGCCGAACTGCACGCGCTCGGTCGCCTGCGCCGCCGCGCCGAGCCAGGACCAGACGAAGCCGGCAGCCGAGGTGTCGTCGACCCAGGGGTGGAAGTGATCCGACCCCAGGACCACGTCGAACCCGGCCCGCTCCGCCGCAACCGCCTGGGCGACCAGGTCTTCGGGCTGGTAGGACTCGTGACTGCACAGCCAGGCGAACTTCATCGCAGCACCCTCGACTTTCGTTCTGCGTCCGTTTGCTATTAACGGCATCCTCTCAAAGCGTGCGCTCGCGCTCGTGACGGGGCACCATGGAGGAGTGGACGCTGACCAGGTGGCTACGCTGCGCGTGTTGCTGGCCAAGACGGGATGGCTGGAGCGAGCGCGGGAGTTCGGGCGGGCGCTACGGTCCTCACCCCGGTCGCCGGGCGGGCTCCTGGTAGTCGGCACGCCGGACTTCGAGCCGTGGCACCTGACGGCTCACCTGGACGAAGAGAGCCGCCTGTCCGGGCAGCCGGCCCTGATGCCGACGCTGGTGCGCTGGTCTCCGCCGCCGGGCGCCCCGCCGCACCTGGCCGTCGGGCTGTCGCGGCTCGAGGCCGCGCAGCGCGGCGAGACCCTGTTCGTGGTGAGCGACGCGACAGCCCCGGTGCCGCTGCTCGAGCGAGTTAACGACGCGCGCCGGGTAGGAGCGACCATCCTGGCGCTAGATGGCGATGCGGACCCGGAGCTTGAGGGACTGGCGCACGAGTCGCTGTCCGCGCCGTCGGTGGTGTCCTTCGACGCGACACAGCATCTGGTCAGCGCCGCGGCGGGCGGCCGCGACGGCGATGCCTCCGCCGCCGCGCGGCCGTCTCGCGGCCCCCGTGGGCTGCGGGACCGGGTCGCGCGGCTGCTCGACATCGTCAGCGGGCCCAGCGTGTGAGCCGCTAATCCAGGGACAAGACCATGGTCGGCCGCTCGATGACGTGATCGTCGCGCAGCGGCCGGACGGCGGTGCCGATCGCGAAGAACTCGGTCGTGTGGGCACCCCAGGTGTGGCTGTGCTGACGCAGCTGGACGCCGACGATGCCCTCGGCGAGCAGCGCCTCGGCCTCCGCCTGCATCCGGCTCATGGCCAGCTCGCGGGCGTCGTAGAGGGCCTGGGTGTACTGCTCGATCTCGACGTTGCGCCCGATGTTGCCGATCATGGACGCGATCCGCTGGTGGGCGATGTGGTACACGCACGTGCCCATCACCATGCCAAGCGGCGCGTAGCCGGCCCTGATCAGCGTCCAGAAGTCCTGGCCCGACAGGTCGGAGGTGAACGGCTGGTTCTTGTTGTTGCGCCACTTGGCCACGCCACCACCGCCGGCGCCCGGCTCCGCCTTGACGGCGGTGCCGACGGCGATGAACTCGGCCACGTCCGCGCCGAACTCCTTCATCTCGACGTCCAGCCGGACACCCACGATGCCATCGGCGCCCAGCGCGTCGGCCTCGGCCTCCATGCGGGTCATGGCCAGCTCGCGGGCGTGGTACAGGGCCTGGGACAGCACGTCCAGCTCCTGGTTCTTGTTCCACCGCCCGATCTGCAGGCCCACGTGGTAGATCGAGGAGCCGAGCACTAGGCCGACCGGGCGGAACCCGGCCTCCCGCACGAGGAGGAACTCGTTGACCGACAGGTCAGAGGTGAAGATGGACCCGGCCTTGCCCGGCTGCAGCTCGGCAAGCCGCTTGATGGCGTCCTGGGGTACCCCGGCCGCGCTGAGGTCAGTGCTGGACATCGCTGCATGTCTCCTTTAAAGCCGGTTCGCGCCGATGTTAGTGCGCGCCGCCTGGCGGCGCTGCGGGTCAAGCGACATGATGGCAAGCGCCGGATGGCCGTGGGCCTCGGCGGTCCTCGAGAAGCGGGCGATCGCGGTCCCGATCGTGGTGGCCTCGACGATGTGGTCACGAGTGCCCTCCGATACCGGGCATTCCCGCTCAGAGACTCGCAAATCCATGTCCGCGATGACGACACCTTCCGCGCCCAGCCGCCTGACATCCTTGGCCAGCTCCTGCCGGGCGTCGTGGCGGGTGTCGTTGACGAGCTCGGTGTACCCGCTGACCTCCGCGTTGCCCGCACCCCAGCGGGTCTGCGCGCGGGTCGTCCAGTCGTCGTGGCGGGCGCCGATGGAGATGCCAAGGACCAGCCCGGCAGGCACCCAGCCCTTCGTGATGAGCTTGGCGAAGTCCTGCCCGGTCAGGTCCGAGGTGAACGGGTGCCGTAGCGGGACGGCCCCGGGCGCGCGCACCGCCGTGCCGATCGCCTTGAACTCAAGGCCACCCGACGGGAAGGCACCGATCGTCAGCCGCACGCCGACCACGCCGTGGCCGCCGAGCGTGGTGCACTCCTCCACCATCCGCTTGATGGCCATGCGCCTGGCCTCGTACATCGTTTTGACCAGGGGCGCGAACGATCCGTAGGAGTAACTCCCGCCCCGGCTCGAGACCTGCGTCCGGGCGGGAAGGCCGACATTCCCGTACCCGTACCCGGCGGCCCATGGCCCCGGGCAGCTGTAGCCGCCGGTGAAGCCGAGGTTGTACACGGCGGCCCCGAGGACCTGCCCGACCGCCTCGAAGCCGACCGAGCGGATCGCCATGAACTCCTCGGACGTCAGCGCCGATCCCCAGGTGCCGCTGGACCGTATGTCGGCCAGCCGTTCCCGCGCGTGCTGCGGAAGGTCGCCCGGCAGGTCCCGAGCGGCACTGGGGGGCGTCCGCCCGTCCGGCGGCTGATTGCTCACGGTTCTAGCCTAATCCTGGTCGTCCCATTCTTTGTTGCGCTCCTGAACCTTCTCCAGGGCGCGGGCCGCTTCTTCGCGGGTCGGGTACGGGCCGAGGAGGTCCTTGCCAGCACACTCGGTGTTGGAGTCCTCGACCCTGTTGTGCTTAAGGCAATACCACCACTGCTCGCTGTTATTCGTCATGGACACTAGACTCGCAAAACATGGCCACCTTGCTCCACCCGGGCCGGCTTTCTCCGACCCGGCAGGTTCCCGCGCACATCGTCCGCCCCGAGTACGTCGGCAAGCCGTCCCCGACGCTCGGCGAGAAGGACGTCAAGGATCCCGAGACGATCGCCGCGATGCGCGTGGCCGGCCGGATCGCCGCCCAGGCCCTTGAGGAGGTCGGCAGGCACATCGCCCCGGGCGTCACCACCGACTTCCTTGACAAGGTAGGCCACGAGTTCATCTGCTCCCAGGGCGCCTACCCCTCGCCGCTCGGCTACCGCGGTTACCCCAAGTCGCTGTGCACCTCACTGAACGAGGTCATCTGCCATGGCATCCCTGATGACACCGCGATCAGGGACGGCGACATCGTCAACATCGACATCACCGCCTACATCGGCGGTGTGCATGGCGACACGAACGCGACGTTCCTGGCCGGCGAGGTCGATGAGGAGTCGCGACTGCTGGTCGAGCGGACCAGGGAGGCGATGAACCGCGGCATCAAGGCGGTCGCGCCCGGCCGCCCGCTCAACACCGTCGGCCTGGTCATCGAGAAGTACGCCTCCCGGTTCGGCTACGGCGTGGTCCGCGACTTCACCGGGCACGGCATCGGCAAGACCTTCCACTCCGGCCTGGTCGTCCCGCACTACGACGACCCGCGCAACACGGTGACCATGGAGCCGGGCATGACGTTCACGATCGAGCCCATGCTCACGCTGGGCACGATCAACTACGACGTCTGGAAGGACGGCTGGACCGCCGTCACCAAGGACCGCAAGCGGACCGCCCAGTTCGAGCACACGATCCTCGTCACCGAGGACGGCCACGAGATCCTTACGCTGCCGTGACCGGGGCCGTGCCCCCGGGATACGACTTCGACGAGGAAACCCGGCTGACGACGGCCGGCGATGGCAGCTTCTGGGCCGACATCAGCGACCGGTGGAGCGGCCTGGCCAGCGTCAACGGCGGGTTCCTCCTGGCGACCTGCCTCAAGGCCCTGTCGGCCGTGCTGCCCTTCCCTGACCCCGTCACCGTGTCCGGGCTGTACCTGCGCCCCGGTAACGCCGGACCAGCCGTGGTCGGCACGGAGCTGATTCGCGCGGGCAGGACCACCGCCTTCGGTGAGGCACACCTCCTGCAGGCGGGCAAGGAGGTGCTGCGGGTAACGACCGCCTTCGCGGATCTGTCCCTGTCCGGGGCGACCCCGGCCTACACCGGGGCCACGCCGCCAAAGCTCCCGGCGCCGGAGGACTGCCCGCAGCTGACCGGCCTCGCAGCCATCTCGTTGTCGAAGCGACTGGAGTTCCGTGGCCCAGCCGTGCCGGGCTGGCTGGCGGGCAAGCCGTCGGGCGACCCGTTCGCCGAATTCTGGATGAGGTTCGCCGATGGTCGCCCGGCTGACACGCTGACCCTGCCGTTCATCGTCGACGCGGCGCCTCCGGCCGTCCTGGAGCTTGGCCTGTCCTCGACCACGATCGAGCTGACGGTGCACGTGCGTGCCCGCCCGGCCCCCGGCTGGCTTGCCTGCCGGACCTGCACCCGCCTCGTGTCTGGCGGCTATCACGAGGAGGACTTCGAAGTCTGGGACTCCGCTGGCGTGCTGGTGGCCCAGTCACGCCAGCTTGCCCTGGTCCGTCCCTTCGGCGCCTTACCTCCTCGGTCCTCGGGCGCCGGCGCCTGCCCCTGGCATCGCCAGGCGGGCATAGGCCAGGCCGCGCCTCAGCTCCGTCTTGTTGTGCCGGCCGAGACTCAGGTACAGCATCCCGCCGAGGACGGGAAGGACGATGATGATGGCCGCCCAGACGCTGGACGGCAGGCCACGCGCTCGGCCGCTCTGGAGCAGGAGGCTCACTACCGAGATCTGGAACAGCACTTCCAGTCCCACGAAGCCCAGGGCGATGGAGCCAATGATCACCACCGCCAGTGATGCCCATGCGTCGTTCATGGTCAGCCCCCTCCATGATCCTCAGGTTTCCTGAATGCCGATTTCCCGGCATCAGTCCGCTACCTCCCCGCGGATGCGCCAAACTCGGCGTCAACGGCGGATGCCGTCCGGGCCGACAAACCTGGCACTGTCGAGGTGACCTGGGCGATCACGGGACGTCGCATGTCCCCTGCAACCAATGCGGGATATGCGACGTCATGTGGGATGAAGAGGTAAACCGGCTCATGGGTGACGAGGATGTTGACAGATAACAGCGCGCAGGATGCAAGCCGGGACCCTGGCGCCGGCGACCGGGCCGACCTTGAGGGTCACCACCGCCCGATGGCCCGGCGGGCCGTGCTCGCCTCGCTCGGCGGCGCGCTCATCGTCGGGACGACCGCAGCGGCGTGCTCAAGAACCCCCGGCGCGAGCGGTCCAGCGGGCGCGAGCAGTCCCCTGGGCGCGACGCCGACGCCACCACGGGCGGATGCCACGACGGCACCGCCGGTCGGGCATGCGCACGTGACGGCCCGGCATGAGCGGGAACGCAAGGCCGGCGCGACGCGCCAGCCCGAGTACTACATCGACGACGGGCCGATGACGGTGGCGCTGACGATCGACGACGGGCCAAGTCCCCTCTACACGCCCCAGGTCCTGCAGGTGCTCGAGAAGCATGGCGTCCGCGCGACCTTCTCCATGGTCGGCAGCAACGTGGCCTACTACCCGCAAGTCGCGCGCGAGGTGGCCAGCGCGGGCCACCTGATCGCCAACCACACGTGGAGCCACGCCGACCTCCCGGCCCTGCCCGCCGCCGCGATGCGTGATGAGGTCGCCCGGGCAGCGGTCGAGATCCACGCCGCCACCGGGCAGCATCCCACCCTGTTCCGCGCCCCCTACGGAGCCTGGTCACCCGGGCTGCTTGACTACTGCGCGGCCCAGGGGCTGACCCCCCTGGACTGGTCAGTTGACCCACGTGACTGGGCGCGGCCCGGCGTCAACGCGATCGTGCAGGACATCTTGCGCACCACCCGCTCCGGCTCGATCATCCTTGAGCACGACGGCGGCGGAGACCGGTCGCAGACCGTCGCCGCGCTCAAGATCGTCCTGCCCCGACTGCTCGACCGGGGATTCCGCTTCCAGCTGGCGTAGCACTAGCCGGAAGCGAGCCGGGTCATTGCGTGGCCAGGCTCGGCGGTCCTGACTGTGCACCACCTGCCCGTGTCAACTCGGGTTGTTTACACGGGTCTTGAGCTGCTCAGCCGTCACGCCGCCAGCCCTTCGGCCGCGACGGCGTCAAGGCTCACGGATGAGTTCGTCGAGCATCTTTCGCATGAGGGTCGGGTCTCCCCGCATGATGGCGGCGGATGCTGCGATGTTGCGGTCGGCGTCGAGATGCTGCCAGTCGAGAATGAATCCGGCGTCACTAGCGAGCTGCTCGAAGAAGGCGCGCTGGGACCGGCCGTTGCCCTCGCGGAACGGGTGGACGGCGTTGACCTCGCCGAGGTAGTAGGTCAGCCGGTCGGTGAACGCGTCCCGGGGCAGGCCTCGCAGGATGTTCTCGCCGTGCAGTGACCGGAATGCCTCCGCTGCCGCTGACTCGATGTACCGCGGCAGGCAGAACCAGGTTCCCTTCGCGATGGCAACCGTCCGCAGTTGCCCGGCCCAGTCGTATAGGTCCCCGAAGATCCTGTGGTGGATGGCGCACAGGTGCCTGAGGTCATAGGTCGGCGGGACAGGCGATTCCTTGAGGAAGATCAGCGCGGCGTGGGTTATCTCCCTCTCGGCGGTCTCGAGTTCTCCGGTCGTGATCAGGCCGAGCTTGTTGCGGAGCACTCCTGTCACTGGGTCGACGTACGGGTCCTCGGGCACCTACGGCCGCCGGTACCGGGAGACGGTCCTGCGGTACAGCTCCGCGGCGCTTATCTCCCCGTCCACGTATGCCGTGACCTCGCGGTCATGCTCGGGGCTGAACGCTCCCGGCAGCTCCACCTGCACGGACTGCGCGGCGGAAAGGGCATGGTCCAGGCGGGCGCGCTGGCGGGCCAGCGCCTCGTACCGCTCGTAGGCCTCATACGAGATGAGGATCGCTTCGGGCTTGCGGTGCGACCCGAAGGCCACGGGTTCAGCCGCCGCGCCCTCGCACCGGAACCGGGCCAGGATGCTCGACAGCCGCGCCCTTACTTCCGACAGCGGGCGTACTTGAACTACGGCAGGGTTAGCCATGCCGATAGTGTACCAAAAGTTGTACAAGTTTCTAGGACGGATGGCGGCCCGAGGTCCTTGGAGCAGACCAGGCCGAGACCGCATGCGCGGGGATCGCTTACGCTGCCCGCTTACCCGGCGGGTCCTGATTGCCGGGCGCCCCCTGCCCCGGCGGGCCGTGGCTGTGCAGCACCTGGCCGGCGGGGCCGTAGGCGGTGGTGGTTGCGTCGGGGTGCAGGACGAGCCGCCAGCCGCGCCGGTGAATAGCGACATCATGGTGGAATTGGCACAAAAGTACACAATTCTCCAGATACGTCTCGCCGCCGTTGCGCTTATGACGCAGGTGGTGAATGTCGCTCCAGGCCGCGGGGCGCTCGCAGCCGGGCCACTCGCAGTGACCTTTGGCGCGCAGCTTGACCGCCCGACGGATCGCGGGCGGGATGCCGACCGAGTAGCCGACGTCCAAAATGACCGACTTGCTGTTGTACGGGCCGGCCAGGAGGTTGCGGCGAAGGACGGCGGCGAGGCCGCCCGGGCCGGAGACCAGGTCGATCGCCAGCCGGGCCATCGCGTACCGCAGTGCCCGCCATACCTCGGCATCGGCGTCCACGGCCGCGCTCGCGTCTCCGTCGAGGTGCGCCAGGACCAGGTCAATCATCTGGTCTACGACGCCAAGGTCGGGATGGCCGGTGACCACCGGGCAGATGAGCGCGTCGCACGCGGCTACATCGGCATCCTGGCCCGCCAGGTAGCCAGGCTCGCCCGCGAGTGCCGCCAGCCAGGCCTCCTGCAAGTCTGACGCGCCGGGCAAGTCGAGCAGCTCGCGCAGTCCGATGATGACCTCAGCGCGGGTGTCGGCACCCGCGCGGTCCGGCAGCATGTCCGCGCGGATCAGCAGCTGGCAGGCCAGCTGGAGCGCGTCATGGAAACGCTGCTGCTCGGTCCGGTCGTCTTCCGGCCCGGCCTTCTTTCCCAGGGCCTCCAGGATCGCCTGGAGCGACTGCGCGCATTCCCTGGAGAGGTTGCCAGTGAGTCGGGCTACGCCGTCCAGGGTCGCGCTCAGCCGGACGGAGCGTTCCTCGAAGCCATCACCATCCGGGTCCTCGTCCGGCCCCTGTGATTGCCGCCAGCGCTCGTAGGCGGCCTGGGCCAGGATGGCGAGGTCTCGCAGGTCCGCTCCGGCCGCGGCGGCGTCCAGGAGGAGCCGGTCTATCTCGGATCGCCACTCGGCCGGTAGCCTGAGCGTCCACTCGGCAATGCGCTCGGCCCATGACTCCGAGATCTCCTTGTCCGCCAGGGCCTTGTGCAGCTCAGGGTGGTCGCGCAACTGGCGGGACTGCCTTACCTGGGCACCGGCGGCCTTCCTGGTCATGCTGCCCTTGGCGGCTAGCCACGCGACCGACGACCCGTACCCGTCCGCGTCGTGCGCGCCGACGGCGTCGAACCTGGCCATGATGGCGGCCCGCGCGGCGGTGAACTTGCTCGACAGCCCGCACATGGCCTGGAGCACCCCGCCCAGCGATGCCGCTTCCAGCTCGGCCGCTCCGGGCTGGTTGAGGTAGTCCAGGGCCGTGTCCATCACCGCGAGCGACTGCTCGACCGACGTGGGCCACGGCGCGGTCGCCGCTCCCTGGCCGCCTTCCGCGTACACCCTGAACTCACCTCCCCCGAGGTTCGCTCTCAGATTTCACTATCGATCATTTCATCGATCCCTCGCAAAATCAACCGTAGAAACCAAACACATTATCTGATGCTACGCGTCCGTGACGACCAGCAGGTCATCAGGCTGGTCCTGCTCGTGGCGGCCGACCGCTTCAGGCCAGGACCCTTCCGGAAGCCTGCCGCGCGAGCGCTCCACCATCCCCAGCGCGATCAGGGCCAGCGGGTAGATGAAGTACCCCCACCGGGTGGCCGGGCACAGGGCGAACAGCGCGGTCAGGCCGATCGCGATGCGGTTGGCGGCCGCCGCCGGAGTCGCGGGGGGCCGTAGGACCAGGGAGGCCGCGATCGCCAGGCCGGCTAGCGCTAGCAGCACGAGCGCGGCCGCGTGGCCGCCGGGGCCAAGCGCGGCGAGCAGGTGGCCGGGGAGTGGGCTCTGCGCGGGAGACTTCGCGGTGGTAAGGCCAAGCGGGTAGGCGACCGTGTTGGCGACGATCGCGGCCGGATGAGGCAGCGCTGCCGGGGCCAGCGCCGCGACGAGGGCGACTGCGGTGCCTGCCGCGATGCCGGCGAACCTGATCCCGGCGCGCGCGCCATCGCGCGCGGTCACCATGACGGTCACCACGGCGAAGGCAGGCCAGGCCGTGTACTTCATCGCGCACGCGACCCCGAGGACGGCGGCCGCCAGCACGAGCGTGCGACGGGTCGCACTTGCATCGCCCAGCCCGGTGCGGCGGGCCAGCAGCGCGAGCGCCAGGCAGGTCAGGGCGATCACCGGCGGGTCGGTGATGCCCATCGTGAGGGGGAACGCGATGATCGGGCAAGACAACGCAAACGCGGCCCAGCCCACCGCGGCCCAGCCTCGTACCCGCAGCACCCGGAACGTCGCATAGAGCAGGAGGAACGTGACGACGATGAGGGCGGGCCTGGTGCCTCCGGGCAGGCCGAGTGCCCCTGGCAGGCCGAACAGCGCCATCACCGGCAGGTAGGGGTTGTAGGCCAGCCAGCCGCCGGTAGTGAGGGCCGTGAGCGGCAGGTAGGGGGTGCCGTGATGCAGCAGCAGCCCGCCGGACCTGGCCACGACCGTGACGTCCGGCAGGGCCTGGGCCGTAGCCATCAGCCACGCGGTCGGTCCGATCAGCCCGACCGCCACGCAGACCCCCGCACTAGCGCCGACCAGGCGCCGGCCATTACCCCGGTAGCGGCGGGCCAGCAGCGCCAGGGCGGCCGCGACGGCGTAGCCGCCGGCCGCCCAGGTCCCCCACCAGTGATCCTGCCCCAGGCCGCTGAACAGCGCGACCCCAGCGGCATAGAGCGCGAACCCCGCGTACCAGGCGGCCAGCCATCGTCCGCGCGCCATCCCCGTCATCCAGTTGTTCATGCTGATGATCCTGCCTGCCGGCGGACCGGGAAACGATGGGTCAAGACCCCCAAAAGACCCTGAGCATGAGTCCACTCTCGTAGGGGCACTTACCTACACCATCTCCGGGCCTTCACCATCGCCGCCGCACGCCAGCGGCCGGGCCGGCCCCGGGTGGTGGCGGCCCGGCCGCGGTATGCCGGCGGGCTGGTGGCTTAGTGGAAGAAGCTGGGGGTGGCGGCGGTGATGTCGTAGCTGCTGCCCCAGTACCACTGGGTGGCGGCCGCGCCCGGCACGATGTGCGGGGTGCCGGTCGGGTCAGCGATCCAGTACTTGACGTGGGACTGCTCCCACGACGGCAGCGCGTTGATCTGGCCCTGGACCGCGCTCCAGTCGGACTTGAACGTGTAGACGATCGCGTCGCCGTGCGGGTTGGCGGTCAGCTTGCTGTTGACCCACTGGGCGGCGCCAGCCGGGGTGGCGTCGCCCGGCTCGACGTCGAGGGCGTCGGCGTGGGTGTTGGTGCCGTTGGTGTCGATCCACAGGACGTTGCCGCGGCCCTGTACCGAGGAGGTGGAGGCCTGGAAGGGGCCGTCGGAGTAGGTGGCGACGTGCTGGCCGGCCGGGATCTGGCCGGGGGAGACCGAGTCGTAGATCGTTGTCGGGCCGCTGGTCTTGGCGGTGGCGGCGGTGGTGACCGTGCTGCCGTGGGCGGCGTCGGCGGTGCTGGCGGCGGTGGCCCAGGGGGCGGTGGCGGCCAGCGAGCCGATGGTGGCGGCCAGGGCGACGCCGGCGCCGAGGCGGGCCGGGGTGCTGAGCAGGAGGGCACGGGGGGTGGTGGTGCGGAAGATCAAGGAAGTCCCTAGAAAAGGGCGCCGGGGGGCGCTCGGGGGGGCTTCACCCAGGGGCGCTGCCAGCCAGAGCGATGCTCAACGGCCAGGGCAGGGGCGCGGATGTGACGCGGGTCAGGGCGACTGCTGCGCGAGGGAGGGGCAGCCATCGCACGCCTGGGTGCGTGTCTGACTGGTGTAACAACAGATGCCCCTGGGGCATGCCCCGGGCGGGCATCCATCGGCGGGTGACATGGCTCACGCTGTCGGCACGGCCCGCCGCCTGCGCGATGACGGTCAGGCCAGCCGCCCCGGGCGGGCATGACATGCTTGCCCCATGATTGAGGCGGTCGTGTTCGACATGGATGGCGTGCTCATTGACTCCGAGCCGGTGTGGGAGGAGGTGCGCCGGGAGTTCGTCGCCACGCGGGGCGGGCGCTGGCTGCCGGACACGCAGGACAAGATGATGGGCATGTCCACCGGCGAGTGGTCGGCCTACATGGCCAAGGACCTCGTAGGTGGCATGACGGCCGAAGAGGTGGCCACGACCGTCATCGGCTCGATGGCCGCCCGCTACGGCGAGCACTTGCCGCTGATGCCTGCCGCCGTGACCAGCGTGCAGGCGCTCGCTGCCCGCTGGCCGCTCGCGGTGGCGAGCTCGGCACCGCAGTCGCTGATCGACGTGGTGCTCGATGTCTCGGGCCTGCGGACGTCGTTCCGCGTCGCGCTGTCGTCGGAACGGGTGGCCCGCGGCAAGCCGGCTCCGGACATCTACCTGGCGGTGACCGACCAGCTCGGCGTCGCCCCGAGCACCTGCGCCGCGATCGAGGACTCCTCCAATGGCCTGCGCTCGGCCTTCGCCGCGGGCCTCGCGGTTATCGCGGTGCCGCACCCCAAGTACCCACCCGCACAGGACGCCCTCGATGCCGCGCAGGTGGTCCTGGCCAGCCTCGGGGAACTGACCCCGACCATTATCGACGCGCTGCCCGCCGAGTAACCCGGGCGGCGCCTGACAGGCAGAAAGACCGCGCCGCCAGCCGGGGGGTGGGGGGCTGGCGGCGCGAGCTTGGCGGGCGCTTGGACGTCGTCCTTACGCGTCGCGCTTGCGGAACAGGAACCCGCCGATGAGCAGGAGGATCACGGCGTACCCGACGGTGACCAGGAGCTGGCCCCAGGCGGAGAACTCGTTCGGCTGGACTCCGCCGGTCGTCGAGAGGATGGCGTCGGCCGCAGTGGTCGGCAGCCAGCGGGTGATGTCGTTGATCCAGTTTGTCGGCAGCACCTCGGTGATCAGCGGCAAGATGAACAGGACGCCGACCATCGTGGCGATCGTTCCGGCGGTGTGCCGGATGATCAGGCCGAACGCGTAGGACATGATCCCGATTACCACGACGTACAGGGCGCAGCCGATGACCGCCCGCAGCACGTTCGTCCCGGAGATCGTGGCCGCCTCGCCGGTGCTGTGCATGAGCGCCTGGCCGGCGAAGAAGGCGATGAACGAGGTGATGAGCGAGACGACCAGTGCCACCGCCGCGAACACGATCAGCTTGGCAGCGGCGACCGAGCCGCGCCGTGGCATCGTGGTCAGCGAGGTGCGGATCATGCCCGTGGAGTACTCCGCGGTGATGACCATCGCGCCGAGCACCATCAGGACAAGCGATCCCAGCTCGGTGAAGGCGGTCTGCGACCGCCGGGTGGCGTCGAAGCCGAGCGGCGCGCCATGGCCGAGGTGGGTGATGTGGGTATCAGTGGCCCACGAGATGAGGGCGCCGAGGCCGACGCCGACCAAGATCAGCGCCAGCAGCGTCCAGTAGGTGGAGCGGACGGAGCGGATCTTGGTCCACTCCGAGGCCAGCGTGCCACGCAGGCCGGCCCTCCCCGACGCGGGCGGCAGCGGTGACAGGCCTGCCGACGGGGCGGATGTGGTTAGGGTTGCCATCGGTCTCAGACCCCACTCTTCTCAGCGACGGTGCCCGCGGTGACGCCGGCAGCAGGGATTTCTGCCCGGTACTCGACGCTGCTCGCGGTCAGCTCCATGAACGCCTCTTCCAGCGACGCCCGCACCGTGGTCAGCTCGTGCAGCCGGATGCCCTTCTCGAACGCGATGTCGCCGATCTGGTCGGCAGTCATGCCCTGGACGAGCAGGGTGCCGTCCTTCTGGGTGGTCGCGCTGCCGCCCTCGGCCGCGATGGCCAGCACCAGCGAGTCCGGCGACGGCGTCTTGACCCGGACGGACGAGCCGGACGAGCCGGCGATGAACTCGCTCATCGAGCAGTCCGCGATTAGCGCGCCCTTGCCGACGACGATCAGGTGGTCGGCGGTGTTCTCCATCTCCGACATCAGGTGGCTGGACACGAAGACCGTCCGCCCCTCGGCCGCCAGGGACTTCATGAAATTGCGGATCCAGAGGATGCCCTCGGGGTCCAGGCCGTTGACCGGCTCGTCGAACATGAGGACCTTGGGATCGCCGAGCATGGTCGCGGCGATCCCAAGCCGCTGGCTCATGCCCAGCGAGAACCCCTTGGCCCGCTTCTTCGCCACCGCCGTTAGCCCGACAAGCTCCAGAACCTCATCCACCCGGCGCCTGGGCAGGTTGTTGGTCTGGGCCAGGCACAGCAGGTGGTTGTAGGCGGACCGGCCACCGTGCACCGCCTTGGCGTCAATGAGCGCGCCCACCTCGCGCATCGGGAAGGCCAGCTCCGCGTATCGCTTGCCATCCACCGTGATGGCCCCGGCGTCCGGGAAGTCGAGTCCCAGGATGCAGCGCATCGTGGTGGTCTTGCCCGCGCCGTTCGGTCCAAGGAAGCCCGTCACCTTGCCTGGCTCCACCACGAAGGACAGGTCATCAACGGCAACCTTGTCACCATAACGCTTCGTGAGCTTCTTTACCTCGATCATGGGCCCCAGTCTGCCCGGTAGTCACCCGGCGTCGCGTCGGCCCCCATGATGATTCCGTCGTACGCCGCTAGGGTGACGCCGGATCGGGCTGCCCCACGTGCAGGCTCACCGAGTAGCCGTGCCCGACGCTCGCGTGGACGTGCTCGGCGGCCGACCCCTGGACCCGAACCCGGCCCTGACGCAGGCGGGTGCAGTCCGCGTCGGCCTCGCCGGCGACGAGGGTGGCCAGGTCGCATCGGCAGGCGGCCTTGTGGCCTGGCGGGATGATCAGGAGCCACGCCTCGAAGGGCGCGGGCACCGGGATACGGGCGGGACCGTCTGGGTTGAACCGGACGAGGTCCCACCAGCGCTGCGGCGCGGCAGCAAGTATCGACAGCCCGGCGGCAAGCTGCCCGGTCGTGGCGGGCGGCCGTGGCGGGCGGCCAGCGGGCGGTGGCACGTGCATCAGTGGCATGGCAAGCTGAGCGATTTCAGGAGCAACCGACAGATCGGCTTTCACGAATGGTTCCTTCGCGCGCGGGGTGTCCTAGCCGGTCCGCGGCCTGGCGGGGGGTGTCCCCAGCGGATGCGGAGCGGTCTTCAGCTGACGGGAATCAGCGACAACGACACGAAGGACAGCAACAGCACGCGCCACACGCCGCGACGACAGCGTCGTCGGGGGTAACGGCGAAGGCTCGCATGCGTGCTGGCATGCGCAATAGAACATCGTAATTACGCTGCGTTGTCAAGCCGGATGGCGAAATCCGGCACAAGAGGCTTCGTTTGTTAATTGTGTGTTACTGAACGTTACAATTTCACCTTGTCCAGGGCGGCGGCAACCGCGCCGGCACTGGTCCCCTCACGGGACCACGCCGCCGCGCACAGGGCGCGCAGGCCGTCGATCGGGGCAGCATCGGCCGCGCCGTCCAAGGCGATGGTGCCGCCGGTCCAGCGCGCGGTCCATCCCCCGCAGAAGTAGCCGTCATCCTTGGGGAGGACATCCGGGTATGGCTCGGTCAGGGCGTCCAGCGTGGGCGCGAGGTAGGTCGGCCGACAGGCCGGCGGGGAGACGGGCAGGTCGCCAGGCTGGGACACCCCGGTGAGGACCAGCAGGCTGTCGGCGCCCGCCCGGCAAGCCGCCTCGATGTCGGTATCCAGCCGGTCCCCGACGACGAGAGGGTGCCGGGCGCCGGTCCTGATGGTGGACTCCCGGTGCAGCGGCAACTCTGGCTTGCCGGCGATGAGTGGCTCGACCCCGGTAGCGTGGGCGATCACCCGCACCAGCGAGCCATTGCCCGGCTGCATGCCGTGGGGGCCGGGCAGCGTGCTGTCGGCATTGGTCGCAACGAACAACGCCCCGGCCCGGACGGCGAGACCACCCTCGGCCAGGGCCGCATAGTCAATGGCGGGCACGAAGCCCTGGATCACGGCCTGCGGGTGCTCCAGCGCGCTGGTCACCGGGCGCAGGCCGCGCTCACGGACCGCCATCCGCAGCGCCATGCTGCCCACGACGAGGACCTTCGCGCCGGCCGGCAGCTTGTCCGCCAGCAGCCGCGCGGCGGCCTGCGGTGAGGTGACGACGTCGGTGGTCTCGGCGGGCACGTCCATGGACCGCAGCAGCTCGGCAACCGCCGCCGGGGTCCTCGAGGCGTTGTTGGTGACGTACGCCAGGCGCATTCCGGCCGCCTTAGCCCGCTGGAGCGCGGGCGGCGCGCTGGGGATGGGCCTCGATCCGAGGTAAACGACGCCATCCAGGTCGAGCAGGGCGACATCGTAGTTCTCGTGCAGCGCCTGAGTACCCACAGTCCTCTTCCTATCTCCCGCGCGGCCGCCAGGTTCCTTGCCCGGGCCTGAGCCGCGCACAGCAAGCCCTGACGCGCTCCGGCTGCTCTTAGTTCCCCGCAGCGCGCCTCCGGGCCTCAAGGGTAGCCCGGACCTGCCTGAGCGCCTCCGTGTAGTGCTTCAGCGGGCGCATCGCCGCCGCGAGGGCCAGGTACTCCGCGGCCTGTGAGTGCTGGCCGATGCGGCTCAGCGACAGGCCAAGGCCGAAATAGGCGTAGTCCTCGGCCGGGCTGGCCTCGACGATGGCCCGGAAGTTGCTGGCCGCCTCGGTGTACTGCCCGGTGTCGAACTGGGCCCGGGCGAGTGCCTCCCTGATGCTGCGGGCCTCGGGAACGGCGAGGGCCGCGCGCTGCAGGAGCTGCGCCGCGGCGGCCGGGCTGCCCTTGTCCAGAAGCTCAAGGCCCCGGGTATACCAGCCATGCACGTCGTAGAGATCGTCGCCGGCGACGCTGTCAGCCTGGCCCTCGCGCGGGGGCATTTCCGGCCCTTCTGGCTCATTCCGCGAGGAACGGGAATCCCAGCTTTCGCTCGGCGCTTCTGACATGGTGTGCAGACCCTTCCGTCCGGCCGGGACCCCGGTCTTGTCGTGGCACCGTTTCGCGGTGTCCGCTATAACCCTCACCGGGCGAGCGGCATCGCTAACGTCACATCTCCACCGTACGACGTGATTGGTGCCACGACCCTGGACGAACTGCTCCAAGCGGACCCGCACAACGTTGTCCGGTTGATTCTCCCCCGGTCGGCCCCGCACGACTGTGGCCAGGAGGCGGTTGACCCGAACGAAGAGGCAGCCCAGCGGCTTCGGTCCTGGCTGCACGCCACCATCCTGGCGGCTGACCCCGAGCCGTCCCTCTACGTCTACGAGCAGAGCTCGCCCGAGGGCACCGAGCCTGCCTGGCAGCAGCGGGGGCTGATCGCGCTCGTCAAGATCGGGGCCCCCGAGGCCACGGGGATCGTTCCGCATGAGGATGTCATGCCCGGACCGGTGCGGGACCGGCGGGACCTGATGGCCGTGACACGAGCCAACCTGGAGCCGATCTTCCTGGTGTACCAGGGAGACTCCAACTCGGTCGCGACCGCGCTGACGGGCGAGGTGGCGACGTCGCGGCCGCCTCTGGTCACGGCGGTCACGCCGGACGGGATCAGGCACCGGCTGTGGCGCCTTGGCGACCCAAGCGAGCACGTGGCCGTCGCGGCTGACCTGGCCACCCGTAGTGCCCTGATCGCCGACGGCCATCACCGGTACGCGGCCTACCGTGAGCTTCAGGAGATGATGCCTGGCAGCGGCCCGTGGGACTACGGGCTGGCGTTCCTGGTCGATGCCGACGTGTACCCGCCGAGGCTAGGCGCGATTCACCGGGTCATTCCCGGCCTGTCCGCCGGCCACGCGGCCCGGCTGGCGGCGAAGGCCTCCTTCACCGTGACCGAGCTCGACGTCGACGACCTGGACCAGGCGGCTGACCGCTTGGCGCAGGCCGGGGGCGGCGGTCCCGCGTTCCTGCTGGCCGGCTGGCCCGGCACCGCACGCCAGCGGGACCTGGCCGGGGCCGTTCCGTCGTACTGGCTGCTGACTGATCCCGATCCCGCGGTCGTTGACGCGGCGATGCCCGCGGGCGCGTCACGGGCGTGGCGGCGGCTTGACGCCGCCATCCTCCAGCGAGTGCTGCTTCGGCACGGATGGGGCATCGAGGACAGCGAGCGGAATGTCCTGGTGTTCCATGACGCCCGGGAGGCCACTACCGCCGCGATCGCGGCCGAGGGGGTGGCTGTGGTGATGGGGGCCGTCCCGTTCGGAATCGTCAGGGATATCGCCCTTCACGGCGAGCGGGTCCCGCGCAAGTCCACGTCGTTCGGGCCAAAGCCGCGCAGCGGACTGGTGCTGCGCGGCTTCGATACTTAGTCGTCCCCGGCCGCGGGCGGGGTCGCCAGCGCCGCCTCGATCGTGTCATGGATGGTGAAGACGTTGCTCAGCCCAGTGATCTTGAAGATCCTCAGGATGCGGCCTTGCGTGCACACGATGTCAATGTTGCCGTCGTGCGCCCGAACGCGCTTGAGGCCGCCGACGAGCACGCCGAGTCCCGTCGAGTCCAGGAACTCGACCCCTTCCATGTCGATGACGAGCTGGTAGCTGCCCGCGTCAACCAGGCTCAGCAGGGTCTCTCTGAGCTTCGGCGCGGTGTAGACATCGATCTCGCCGCTCACCTCGACGACCGTGCGGCCCTCGCCGACCGGATGGTCCTTGAGCGTGAGGTCCATGGGCACTCCCCTCTTTCCACTCCTGTCTGGGACAATAGCCGGGTGCGTGATGACACCGCTACGCGGGCTGAGAATCTTTCGCCGATAGTGACCGACCTGGGCAACGATGTCTTCCAAATCGACACCCGTATGGCCGGATATGAGGGGATCACCGCCGGATACCTCATTCGAGGCAGCCGGCCGTGCCTGGTGGAGACCGGGACCGCGCCGTCCGCGCCAATCGTCCGTAACGCGCTGGCGTCGCTCGGCGTGGGCCCGGCCGATCTCGCGTCCGTAGTGGTTACCCACATCCACCTCGACCATGCCGGCGGGGCCGGAGACATCGCGGAGATGTACCCCGCGAGCGAGATCGTGGTGCATACCCGCGGAGCGCGGCATCTGGCGGATCCATCGCGCCTGATGGCGAGCGCCAAGATGGTGTACGGTGACGCGCTGGACAGGCTGTTCGGTACGCTGGCGCCGGTGCCCGCCGATCGGATCAGGGCGGTGGACGACACTGGCTCCGTCGACCTCGGCGACGGGCGGCGGCTGGCTAGCTACTACTCCCCCGGGCACGCGAAGCACCACGTCGGGCTGCTGGACTCGGTCAGCGGGGACCTGTACGTGGGGGACGCCGCCGGGGTGTACATCCCGGACACCGGCGACCTGCGGCCCGCGACGCCACCGCCGGACTTCGACCTCGGCGTCGCGCTGGACTCATTGCGGCTGTTCGCGTCGCTAGACCCGGCGCGACTGCTGTTCAGCCACTACGGGCCGGCCGGCGACGTGCCAGCGATCCTGGAGCGGTCCGCGGAGGAACTGTCCGTGTGGGTGTCGCAGACCCGCGCGGCCCGGTCAGCCGGGCTCGACCTGGACCATGCTGTTGAGATGGTGCGCGCGCAAACGCTGTCCCGGTACGCGTCTCTGCAGCCCGAGGGCGACCCGGCGGTGGCGGCCAAGTTCGAGCGGATCAGCGGGGCCGCCTCCAACGTCGCCGGGATCTGGCACTGGCTAGAGAAGACCGAGCCATCCCCGGGCGGCTGAGGATCACCACCCTGGGCCGGGCATGTGGCACCGCCCCGGGCGGTGCGGGCCGGGCACGCGACGCTCCGGCGCTGGCGCCAGCGTGACGCCACGCACGAGCACAAACGCCGTGATGGTGCCAGCGCCTGGGCGCTCGCACCATCACGGCGGGGAGAGCCGAAAGCGGCTCCCCCGGCTGCTACTCGCCGGGCTTCTCGGCGTCGTCGGCTTTGTCCGCCCGGTCCGCTAGGTCGTTCTCGTCGCCGTCGTGGTCGTCGGAATCGTCGGCCAGATCGTCCTCGTCTTCGAGGTCCTCGTCGTCCTCGTCCTCCTCGGACTCGTCCTCGAGGTCCTCCTCGGACTCGTCCTCGAGGTCCTCCTCGGACTCGTCCTCGAGGTCGTCGTCGGACTCGCCGTCGGCGTCCTCATGGGACTCTTCGTCCTCGTCGAGGTCCTCGTCGGAGTCATCGGACTCCTCGTCGAGGTCCTCGTCAGAGTCGTCGTCGTCATCGAACTCGTCGTCAAGGTCATCGTCGTCTTCGAGGTCATCGACGGTTACGGTGACGCCGTCCACCTCGTCGAGGCGCTCGATCGCGTCGGTCTCACCTTCGGGGTCGAACTCGATGGCCTTGCCGAAGGCCTGACGGGCCTCGTCCTTGCGGCCGGCGGCCAGCAGTGCCTCGCCGTAGGCGTAAAACAGCCGGGCGGAGAAAGGATGCACGCGACCATCGCGAAGCTCCTGGACCTGGAGCACGAGCACGGCCGCGTCGCCGAGGCCCTGGTCACGCCGGATCCCCGACTCGACGATTCGCAGCTCGATCTGGGCCTCACGTGGCAGCCGCCGGGCCTCGGGACTGTGCACCACTTCCAGGGCCCGGTCGAGCCGGCCGAGCGCGCGCTCGGAGTCAGCCAT
>Ga0335072_10004478_pt1 | contig 20753 bp, 18 predicted proteins | sample Lox_Sample_21_FD_206725 | JGI IMG/M metagenome (GOLD analysis project Ga0335072, IMG submission 206725) | Soil microbial communities from Loxahatchee National Wildlife Refuge, Florida, United States - Lox_Sample_2.1 | ecosystem: Environmental > Terrestrial > Soil > Wetlands | place: USA...
ACGGCTGCGACATGGTTCAGGGCTACGCGGTTGCACCGCCGCTTCCGGCAAATGAATTCGAGGATTTCTTCCAACGCCGCCGCGAAGCATCGGCCGCATCGGGGTAAAAGGCCGGCATGATCTCTACAACGCCACGTTTGAATCGCGGCGCGCTCGTCGAATGGTATCGACGCAACCGCGAGCGTTCCGCGCAGATCTTCGCGCTCGTCGATGACGCGGCGTTCGCGCAGCGTCCGATTCCGTTACGTCATCCCTTCATCTTTTACGAAGGCCATCTGCCGGCGTTCAACTTCTTGACGCTCAACGAACGCGCGCTCGGCCAAGAGCCGATCGATCCGGCGCTCGAACGGCTTTTCGAACGCGGCATCGATCCCGGCTCGGCGCAGGCGGCGCAGGCGCACGAACGGGCGGATTGGCCCTCGCGCGCGACCATCGAGCGTTTCGCGCGTGCCTGTGACGACCGCGTGATCGAGGCGCTCGAACGTGCGACGCTGATCGATCCGTCGGTGCCGCGCCTGCAGCGCGGCCAGTCGGTCTACACGATGCTCGAGCACGAACCGATGCACCACGAGACGCTGCTCTACATCATCCATCAGCTCGACTACGCGCACAAAGGGCGCATCGCGCAGGAGCACCACGATCACCAACCGCCGGCGCTCAACTTCTGCGAGGTCGACGCGGGCGTCGCGCATCTCGGCGCCGACGCCGACGCGATTCCCTTCGGCTGGGACAACGAGTTCGGGCCCTCGAGCATCGAGGTGCCGCGCTTCGCAATGTCGCGTTACCCCGTGACGAACGGCGATTGGCTGCGCTTCGTCGAGGCCGGCGGTCCGGTGCCGGCGTTCTGGATCGAGCGAGACGGCGAGTTCCTTTTGCGCGCTGCATTCGAGGAGCTGCCGCTGCCGCTATCGTGGCCGGTCTACGTCACCCACGATCAGGCGCAGGCCTACGCGACGTGGGCCGGGATGCGTCTGCCGAGCGAAGCCGAGTTTCATCGCGCCGCGTACGGCACACCGCAGGGTGAGGATCGCGTCTATCCGTGGGGTGAGGACGCACCCAACGCGCTGCACGGCAATTTCGATTTCGCGCGCTTCGATCCCGAAGCGGTCGATGCGCATCCCGCGGGCGCGAGCGCCTGGGAGATCGAGGATCTGGTCGGCAACGGCTGGGAATGGACCGCGAGTCTCTTCGCGCCGTTCCCCGGCTTCGAACCGATGGCGTCCTACCCGCAGTATTCCGCCGATTTCTTCGACGGCAAACACTACGTCATGAAGGGCGCTTCGCCCGTGACCGCGCGCGAACTGATACGTCCGTCGTTCCGCAACTGGTTCTATTCGGACTACCCTTACATGTACGCGAAATTCCGCTGCGTCGCAGCCGCATAAGGAGCGCATCGTTGACCACCAGCTCGAGCAAAGTTCTCATCACCGTCGCATACGGTGACGGCATCGGCCCGGAAATCATGGACGCCACGCTGCGTATCATCGAAGCGGCGGGGGCACAGCTTAGCATCGACCGCATCGAGATCGGTGAAGCCGTCTATAAGAAAGGTCTCGACTCCGGCATCGAACCGGCTTCGTGGGAATCCCTGCGCCGCACCAAGGTCTTCCTGAAGGCGCCGATCACGACACCGCAGGGCGGCGGCTTCAAAAGCCTCAACGTGACCGTTCGCAAGACGCTCGGCATGTACGCAAACGTCCGCCCGTGTGCCTCGCTCTACCCCTTCGTCGCGACCAAGCATCCGAACATGGACGTGGTGATCGTGCGCGAGAACGAGGAAGACGTCTACGGCGGCATCGAGCACCGTCAAACCAATCAGGTCGCGCAATGCCTGAAGCTGATTTCGCGCCCCGGCTCGAAGCGAATCGTTCGCTACGCGTTCGAATACGCACGCACGAACAAGCGGAAGAAAGTCACGTGCTTCACTAAAGACAACATCATGAAGATCACGGACGGCCTCTTCCACCGTACGTTCGATGAGATTGCCAAAGAGTATCCGGAACTCGAGAGCGAGCACTGGATCGTCGATATCGGCGCAGCAAAGATGGCGGATACGCCCGAAGCCTTCGACGTGATCGTGATGCCGAATCTCTACGGCGACGTCTTATCCGACGTCGCCGCGCAGATCACCGGTTCGGTCGGTCTCGCCGGCTCGGCGAACATCGGCGACCACTGCTCGATGTTCGAAGCGATCCACGGTTCGGCGCCGCGGCGCGCCGGACAGAATCTTGCCAATCCTTCCGGCCTTCTGCAAGGCGCGATCATGATGCTCGTCCACATCGGACAAGGAAGAGTTGCGGAGCTCGTGCATAATGCGTGGCTTGCTACGATCGAAGAGGGCATTCACACCTACGACATCTTCAAGGAAGGCGTCTCCAAGCAAAAAGTCGGCACCAAAGAGTTCGCCGACGCCGTGATCGCCCGTGTCGGAAAGAAACCCGCGACGCTCAGGCCGATTGAATACCAAGCAGAAGCGCACATGGACCTCTCGATCCGCTCGGCAGGCAAGCCGCCGGTCAAGCAGCGCGTCGGCGTCGACATCTTCATCGACAAGCGCGACGGCAACCCCGACGAGATCGCCAAGCGTCTCACCGCGGTCGGAACCGACGGCGCAAAGCTCACCGTGATCGCGAATCGGGGCACCAAAGTGTGGCCGAACGGTAATCCAGATACCTTTTGGAGCGATCATTGGTCGTGCCGCTTCGAAAAGACCGGCCCCGATTTCAGTGCAGCACAGATGGCGGAACTCATTATGGCGTGCGAACGCGCCGGTTTCGACGTCATCAAGACGGAGGGACTCTTCACCTTCAACGGCGAGCGCGGCTATTCTTTAGCGCAAGGGCAGTAAGACCTAGAGGGAGCGTACGCTCTAAAGCTGAACGAGAGCGACATCTGCTCCTCGGGGGTTCTATTATGCGCTCGTTGTGTTTTGCTTTTCTCGCCATTGCCGCACTCGCCGTCGCGGCTGCGTGTTCCAACGGCCGCGGTTACGTACCGGGTCCAACCCTCGCGACCGCGACGCCCGGCGCCTCACCCTCAGCGTCCGCCGACGTTGCCTTCGTCTTCACCGTGCCGACGCCCGCACCGGCAGCACGGAAGCGCAACATCACCGTTCCCTCGAGCGCAGAATCAGTTGCGATTACGCTAGTCTCCGTCAACGGATCGCCCGAGCCGTCGAGTTCGCCGACGATCCTGAATCTGAGCAGTTCGACCTCCGGCTGCAGCGGCACCAATCCGCTAACCTGCGATTTCACGATTCCGGCACCGGTCGGAACGCTCGTCTACACGATACAAGTGTTTAGCACGAGCGGTGCGAGTGGAACGCCGATCGCCGAAGGCAATCTTTCCGTCACCACAACGGCCGGCACGACGGCGAGCGCACCCGTAACCACCACCGGCACGATTGCCAAGATCGTGCTCTCCGTGAGCGACGCTGCCGAAGAGGGCGTGGCCGGCAACGTTCCGGTCGTGATTCAAGCCGAAGATTCCAACGGCTACACGATCCTGGGCACGTATAACACCGCAATAACCTTGAGCGATACCGATGCGTCGGCGCAAACCTCGCTCTCCGCAACGAATATTCCCGACTCGACCACCGCGGCCGCGGTGACCCTCGATTATCTCGGCGGCGTCATGTCCGGCGCCGCCACCATCAGCGCGACGGCCAGCGGTGTTAGCTCCTCGAATATCACCGCCGCCTCGTTCCTGCCCGATGCCACGAATCCGGCGGTCGCCAGCAGCGCGGAATTCAGCAGCACGTACGCCTATAGCTACTGGGCGAACGGCGCGGACCCGGAACCAACCCAATCGTACGGTCCAAGTTACTACACCTACACGGAGGCGATCGCAACCGCGTCGCCGACCGCATCGCCGTTTGCCGGGTTGAGCAACGTGATTACCCTTTACGGTGATGACTACTTTAACTGGTCGACGCAAAACGGCACGCTCGAACTCTCCTACCTCGGATACTACGACAACCAGTCGCCCTGGATATATACCGATTACTGCGAACCCGGAGCAGAAATAGAATTCGAGGTTCCCGTTCCCTCGAGCTGGAGCGTCTTTGCAAGCGGCTTGCCGTGCATCTACACAGAGGCGTTCAATACGGAAGCGAGCGACCCAACCGACTATTCCCTCTATCAGGTCACCACGCCCAGCACCGGCTCGTACTCCCTGACCTATAGCTACAACTACGGATCGGGCGACGTGGGAAGCGGCAGCGTCACGTACGACGCCGCCGAAGACGGCACGATCATCAGCAGCGACCCCGACCAAGACTACTATGATGGAAGCTATTATCTCTACGTGCCGGCGACGACGAGTACGACGGTAAATGCGTCGTATCTGTTCTATCCCGGCCCCTCTCCGCTTCCGTCGCCGTTGCCGTCGGCCTCGCCGATAGCGGCGCCGAACCCGTACCAGTACGTGCTCAATGGGTCGGGTGGGCCGCCCAACCCGCTGCAAAGCGATGTCTACACGAATGAGGGAACGATCGCCGCAACGAGTCTCCCGGCGGGATGCACCGTGGCTTCGGGCATCATTCCGTCGGGCGCGTCGCTTACGCACCTGCAAGAGGTCGCCGTGTACGCCGATCCGCTGGAGTGGAACGACGAGCTTCAATACGGCTGGACCGAGGATTACTACTATCTTGCCGGCGTCGGTCTGGTTTGCGATTCGTACTCCGAATCGGAGTATAACTACGACGACGGGTCTGCGCTCGACTACTACGACGGCAACGATCAAACGATCGACGGCTATCAGGACAGCGAGACGGATTACCTCACGACGACGACGCTCGCTGCGCTGCTTGCACAATCGCGCTCGATGACAGCTGCCGAGCAAAAGGCGTCAGCGATCTTCGCAGCCGCCGTGCACGCCCATCACCGGCAAGAACATCGGCAGCGTCTGGCAGCAATGCGCAAGAGGCAAGCCGCGCATCGCAAGCAGCCGGCAAGCAAGCGCAACTAGGCTAGGGAACGGCATCGCGCTGCACTAAGTTAGGCAGCGCGATGCCGCTCCACGTGTTGGCGTTGTTGTTCGCCCTAACAAGCGGCCCGGCGCCTGCCGACGAGTACTTCGGGCCGTTCAAAGAGAGTGTGCTCGAGATTCGCAATCGCCTCGTAGCCTTCGAGCACGACGCCGACCGTGACTTACGGCGCAGCCTGCGCGGCATCGACACCCTCGAGGTCACGATCGAGGATTGGTATCGCAAGTATCCGCACGATCCGTGGATTCCGCAGTTTGCCCGGCGGTTGACGCGCGTGTACGCTCGCGCGCACGATACCCACGACTGGCGTTGCGCTCGCGCCGGGCGTATGGCCAGGCGAGCACGCCTCTGAGTCGAAGCTCGGCAGTATGGACGCACTCGACTTGACCAAGGCGCCGCCGCGCGCGCCCCGTACGCCGCTCGCCGGCCTCGACCTCATCATGGCGGCACGCACCGTCGACAAGGTGCGCGCTTCTCTCCCCGGCGGGAATCTTGGGTCCTATCAGATCCCCGGCTTCAGCACCCTGATGCTCGAAGCGATCGGCATCAGCGAAGAAGAGTTCCGCGATCAGGTAACGCGCGCAGCGAACGACGGCGAGATCGCGGCTTGGCTGCGCGAGCGCGTCACCCCCGAGCAGATCGCCGCCTTCAACACCACGATCTGCGAGCGCCGCGTCAAGCACCGTCTCGAGGACGAAGCCTGGCGTAAGAAATACGCGCACGCAGTTTCCATGCCGCCGGAGACGCCGTTGATCGACATGCTCTCCAAGGACGACGAACTGGCCTTCCTCGGCGCGCGGTAACGCGTCATGCGTATCGTCAGCCTGTTGCCGAGCGCGACCGAGATTCTCTTCGGCATCGGCGCGGGCGACGAGGTCGTCGGCGTCACGCACGAGTGCGATTTCCCGCCCGAGGCCCTAACGCGCCCGCACCTCACCTCGTCGGCCTTGCCTGCGGCCGGATCCTCCGCCGAGATCGACCGCCACGTGCGGCGCAGCCTGCACGATGGCTCGAGCCTCTATCATCTCGACGCCGAACTCCTGGAAGAGCTGGCGCCGGATCTGATCGTCACGCAAGAGCTGTGCGCCGTCTGCGCCGTGTCCTACGAGATCGTGCAGCAGGCCGTGCGGCGCCTGCGCGGCGATCCGCGCCTCATCTCGCTGGAACCCTCTTCCCTCGACGACGTCTTCGCAACGATCGCGTACCTCGGCGATCTCACCGGTCATGCGCTCGAAGCAAACAGGCTTCTCACCGATCTGCACGCGCGCGTCTACGCCTTGCGCGTCAAGAGCACGCGCAGTCTGCGACCGCGCCTCCTTGCGCTCGAATGGACCGATCCACCGATGAGCGCCGGACATTGGACGCCCGGCTTGATCGAGCTCGCCGGCGCGACGCCCGTGCTCGGTAATCCCGGCGCAAATTCGCAGGTGCTCTCGTGGGAACGGATCGCGGATGCGGATCCCGACGCGATCGTCGTCGCGCCGTGCGGTTTCGACCTCGCGCGTACGCACGCGGCCATCGCGCAACTGCGCGCGAACCCGGTGTGGCCGGGGTTACGGGCCGTGCGCGAGGGGCGCGTCTATCCGATCGACGGCAGCGCGTACATGAACCGGCCCGGCCCAAGACTCGTCGACACCGCCGAGATCATCGGTAGATTTTTAGAAAGCCGAGCGCATACAACATCGTCACCTCACTGAGGACCGCAATCGCGCCGTAGCAATCACCGTTCAGTTTTCCGCCCAGACGCCGCCATGCGAAGAGGCCGGTGAGAAGCGCGGCGAGTGCGCCGGCTCCAAGCGCGCACAGCGGCTTCCACAACTGACCCTGATAGTATGCGATCATCGGTGCGATGATGACGAGCGCCGGCCATGGAAGCACGCGCGCCGCGGCGGCGGCAAAAGCGCGCGACGCGATGCCGCTAAATGCCAACAGCATGGGAAGCGCGGGAACCGGCGCCGCAAAGTTCAACGCCCCGAACCAGCCAAATCCGAGCAGCATCATTCCTACGAGTGCGTAAGTGCCGTGGCGAGGATCGTGCATGATCTCGAGGCGTCTCTGCGGAGACGTCATCGCAAAGAGCCCGTCGCAGCAATCCAAGAATCCGTCCACGTGGATCGCGCCGCTGAGCGCGATACAGAGTATCCACGTCGCGATCAGCGCCGGATACGACCAGAACGCGGAGAGCTTGAAGATCCCCGCGCCCGCGAGCCCCGCGATCAGCCCGATCGTCCCGCCGACGAGCGGCAACCACACGATGGCGCCCTTGCCGGGCCGCTCGCCGCTCTGCGGAACCGGAAGAATCGAGAAATACGCAAACGACGCGCAGAGATCGCGAAGGAGCTTCACACTTCGAGTGGCTCGCTCGCCGTCGAAACACCCGCCTCCGCGAAGGTCTTCATCTCGCGAACCATGCGCGCCGCCGCATCGCACAGCGGCATCGCGAGCGCCGCGCCGCTGCCCTCGCCCAGACGCAGGTCGAGATCGAGAAGCGGCACCAAGCCGAGATGACGCAGCGCGATCGCGTGACCGGCTTCGCGCGAGCGATGCGCTGCGATGCAATACCCGATCGATGCCGGCGCGATCGCTTGTGCCAGCAGCGCCGCGGCGCTCACGATGTAACCGTCGAGCAGCACCGGTAAGCGCCGCCGCGCCGCGGCGAGCAGTGCTCCGGCCAAGCCGACGATCTCGAAGCCGCCGACTTCGCCCGCGACGGTGCGCCAATCGCGCGCGGGCAGACGCGACACCGCCGCCGCGACCACGCTCTGTTTGCGCCGCAGTCCTTCGTCGTCGACGCCCGTTCCGCGCCCCACCACTTCTTCCGCCGGCGCGCCGGTAAGCGCGCAGATGAGCGCGGCGGCGCTGGTCGTGTTGCCGATACCCATCTCGCCGAGCGCGACGATCTGCGGATCCACACGCGCGACGATCGTCTCGAGCGCATCGGCGCCCGCACGCAGCGCGCGATCGACGTCGGGTGCATCCATTGCGGCCACGCGCGCAAAGTTGCGCGTTCCGCGTCCGACCGCGTCGCCGATCAACCGCTCGTGCGCGGGCAGCTCCGCGGCGACGCCGAAATTCGCGACGAACACCTCGGCGCGCGCAACCCGCGCGAAAGCGTTGATCGCCGCAAAGCCGCCGAGGAACGCGCCGACCATTTGCGGCGTCACCTCGCTCGGATATGCGCTCACGCCCTCGGCGGTCACGCCGTGATCGCCCGCTCCGACGAGGATTGCGCGACGCTCGTAGACCGGCGGCAGATCGCCGTGGATCGCGGCCAGGCGCTCCGCCAGCTCCTCGATGCGCCCCAAACTGCCGGCGGGTTTGGTGAGCTGGTCGATGCGTTCGCGTGCCGCGCGCGCGGCGCCGGCGTCAGGCGATGGAATCGAGATGTCCGACATCATTCAAACTCATTATCCGCGCACGCCCCTCTTCCATCGCGATCCGCGTAATGCTCGCCGTCGCGAAGGTCACGGCGAGGGGATCGACGATCGCCGGCTGCAGCGCCGCAATCACGGCGTGCAGCACGCCCGCATGCGTAACGACCAAAATGCGCTCGTGCGGCTGCGCCAAGCGGAATTGCCCGAAGAACGCGCCGACGCGCGCCACGACGTCTTCGAAGCGCTCGCCGCCCGGCGGAGCGTACAGGCGCGCTTGGGTGGGCCGTGCGTGCGCGAACTCCGGCCATTTTTCGACGATCTCGGCCCACGTGAGCCCTTCCCACTTGCCGAAGTCGAACTCGCGCAGCCGCTTATCGGTCACGACCTCGAGTGCGTGCGACGCGCCGATGATGCGCGCCGTTTCATACGCACGTGCCAAATCGCTCGTGTACACGCGCGTCAGCGGCTCGTCACGCAGCGCCGCTGCGAGCGCCTCGGCTTGCTCGTAGCCGCGCGCCGAAAGCGCAACGTCGCTCTGCCCTTGAAAGCGGCGCGAGACGTTCCATTCGGTTATACCGTGGCGCACCAGCACGAACTCCATCAGAGCGCTTGCGCCGCCGTATCGACCACCAGCCCCGCCAGATGCTCGCTCACGCACTCGCGCTCGAGCGCCCACCGAGCACCGTTACGAAAAACGGCGTACCCGCCGTTGAGCACGCGCGGTTCCCAGAGCCGCGCGAGCGGCTGCTGCGAAGCCATCAATATCGCGAGTCGAACCACCACGTCGTGCGTTACGATCGCGACGCCGCCGGTACCGCGCAGACGCTCGACGAACGCGCGCCACCGCTCGTCGACCTGCGCTAGCGATTCGCCACCCTCGAAACGCACGCGCTCGGGATGCTCGCGCCAGGTCCGCATCGCCGCCGGCTCTTCGCGCTCGATATCCTCGCGCAGCCGCCCCTCCCAGGTTCCGTGCGCGATCTCGATGAGATCGCGATCCGTCTCGAGCGGAACGTTGAGGTTTTGCGCGATCGGAATCGCGGTCGCGACACATCGCTGCAGGGGGCTCGAAATCACTCGCACGATTCGTTCGCCGGCGAGCGCGCCCGCTAGCGCTTCTGCCTGCGCGCGGCCCATCTGCGTGAGCTGCGACTCACGCTGTCCTTGATAGCGGCCTTCGCGATTCCAATCCGTCTCGCCGTGCCGGGCGACGAAGATCACATCCGCACCAGCCGAACCGCACGCATCCCCTCGACGCGCGCGATCGCGTCGAGCACCTCGCCGCCGATCTCGCGGTCGACTTCCAGCACCATCATCGCCTCGCCGCCGCGCCCGGTTCGCGCGACCTGCATCGTCGAGATGTTCACGTCCGCGTCGCCCAAGATGGTGCCGATGCGTCCGACCATGCCCGGCACGTCGCGGTGATGGGTGAGGAGCATCGTCCCTTCGGCGACCGCGTCGATCTCGAAGCCGTCGATCTCCACGATGCGCGGGCCGTGCGGCAGAACGGTGCCGACGACGCGATGCGCGCCGGCGGCAACCACGATTGCCGCGCGAAACGGCGAAGCGTCGCTCTCGTGCGAGATCGCCGTGCGCACGCCCAGCTCGCGCGCGATCGCGGCGGCGTTCACGAGCGTCGCGCGGCGGTCCGTCACGAGCGGAAGCGCGCCCGCCAGAAGCGCGGCGACGAACGGATCGGCCTCGACGCCCGCGATCTCGCCGCACAGCACCAGCGCGATCTCTTCGCGCAGCGCCTCGTCGAAGAGCTGCGGCAGCAGCGCACCGAGCCGATGCGCGAGATCGATGAAGGCGTGTGCGCGCTCCGCATCTGCGCCGCGCAGCATCGGGACGTTCACCGCGCCGCTCGCCGGGCGTCCGCCCAGCACGCGCACGACGTCACCCGCCAGCTCGAGCGCGATACGCTCGAGCGCTTCGTATGTCGAGCCGCCCAGATGCGGCGTCGCGACCACGCGGTCGTGCGCCATGATGCGCGCCGACGCCGAGCCCGGCGAGGGCGGCTCTTCGGGAACGACGTCGATCGCGACCGCGCGCAAACGTCCCGCCTCGAGCGTTTCGATCAGCGCATCCGCGTCGATCACGGCGCCGCGCGCGCAATTCACGAGCACCGCGTCGTGGCTCATGCGCGCGAGCGCGCGCGCGTCGATCATGCCGCGCGTTTGCGCGGTCAGCGGCACGTGCAGCGTCACGATCTGCGCGCGATCGAGCAGATCCTCGAAACGCAGCAGCTCGACGCCGAGTGCTTTTGCGCGCGATGCCGCGATATATGGATCGTGCGCGAACACGTGCATGCCGAAGGCGGCCGCGCGCGCCGCGACGTTACTCCCAATGCGCCCGAGACCGACGATGCCGAGCACTTTGCCGTACAGCTCGTGCCCGACGAATGGTTTGCGCTCCCAATGACCGCGATGTACGCTCGCGTGCGCCTGCGGCACGTGGCGCATGGCAGCCAGGAGCAGCGCGAAGGTATGCTCCGTCGCGGCAAGCGTGTTGGCGCTCGGCGTATTGACGACGACGATCCCCGCTGCCGTTGCGGCATCGACGTCGATCGCGTCGACCCCGACGCCGGCCCGCGCAACGACCTCCAGATGCGGCGCCGCCGCCAGCAGGGCCGCGTCGACCTTGGTCTCCGAGCGCACGATCAGGCCGCGGGCCTCGCGCAGCGCCTCGTGCAAGGCTTCGCGCGGCCCGCCGATCACCGAGACGACCTCGGCCCCAGCGTCGCGCAAAACAGCGACGCCGCGTTCGTCAAACGGCTCTGCGACGACGACGCGACCAAGGGTACTCGGGGGAACCATGATGGCCGCTGGTTCGCCCGAGGGAGCCACCTCCCTTGCGTCGTACCGGTCCATCTCCATGTCCAAGAACGGCGACGTGCGGCTTGCGGTCCGCAAAATGTACAAGCTTTTCATCAACGGCGCATTCGTGCGCTCGGAGTCGGGCCGCAGCGATCCGCTATGGGACGGCAAAGAGTTCGGCGCAAACATCGCGCGCGCATCGCGTAAAGATGCGCGTGACGCGGTGGTTGCCGCGCGCGCCGCGCAGCCCGGCTGGTGGAAGACCGCGCCCGGCACGCGCGGTTTGATGCTCTATCGTCTCGCCGAAATGATGGAAGCACGCCGCGGCGAGCTGACCGAACGCGTGCGCGAAGGCGCGGAGTGCTCGGAAGCCGACGCCGAACGCGAAGTTACCGCGGCGATCGACCGCACCGTGTGGTATGCGGGCTGGTGTGATAAGTATGCGGCGCTGCTCTCGACGCGCAATCCCGTCGGCGGCCCGCACTTCAATTTTTCGACCGTCGAACCGATGGGCGTGGTCGTCGTCTGCGCGCCCGATCGTCCCGCGCTGCTCGGCCTGGTTTCGGTGCTCTTGCCGCCGGTCGTGGCCGGCAATGCGGTCGTCGTGATCGCTTCGGAATTCGACCCGCGCAGCGCCGTCGTCTTCGCGGAGGCACTCGCAACCAGCGACATTCCCGGCGGCGTGGTGAATCTTTTGACCGGCTATCGCAACGAGATCGCGCCCGTGATGGCGAAACACATGGAAGTCAACGCCATCGTCGTGCCGCGCGGCGACCCGCAGTTGCGCGAATCGGTCGAGCGCGAATCAGCCGAGAACGTCAAGCGGGTGCGCACGTATCCGATGCGCTCGCGCGAAGAGTGGTTCGCTCCGAGCGCGCAGAGCCTCGACGACATCGCGAACTTCAGCGAGATCAAGACCATTTGGCATCCCGCCGGCGTATAGAGGAGGCGCGCGCCCGCGCGGCGCTGGTGCGCTGCGGACGCCGGCTCTGGAAGCGCCGTTTGGTCACCGGCTCGAGTGGGAATCTTAGCTGGCGTATGGACGACGGCTCGCTGCTCGTGACACCGTCCGGACGCTCGATCGGCGCACTTGCGCCGGGGGATCTGGTTGCGCTCGCCGCCGACGGCACGCCGCGCGACGGGGCGGCGCCGACGAGCGAGCTGCCGTTGCATCTGGCGGCCTACCGGGTCCGGGCCGATATACGATGCGTGGTACACACGCACCCGACCATGTGCGTCGTCTGGTCGAGGACCGGCGCGATCTTTCCCCGCGACACCGTGGGCGCGAGCGAGACGCTGCGCGCGTGCGCGTGGACGCCCTATCACCGCAACGGCAGCGAAGAGCTCGCGCAGGTCTGCGCCGAGCAGTTTGCGCGCGGCATCGACGTCGTGCTGATGGAGCGCCACGGCCTCTCGGTTATCTCGGACTCGCTGCAGGACGCGTTCCTGCAGACCGATCTTGCGGAGGAAGCGGCGCGCATCGCGTTCTATTCGAGGCAGCTGGAGGGTGTGAATACTTGAGCTATCGTCTACCGGCGCATCAGCGCTTGTCGAATGCGCTGAGTTATGGCGAATTTCGGATCTTCTATCAGCCGGTAGTCTCCCTCACGAGTGGTTCCATCATCGGGGTCGAGGCGCTTTGCCGCTGGCCGCAGCGCGATGCGAGCTTTCATCCGCCCGAGACCTTCATTCCGCAGGCCGAGACGACGGGCTTCATCGTGCAGCTCGGCGAGTGGATCACGCGCACCGCGATCGAGCAAGTCAGCAAGTGGCAGGGCCTGCACGACATGGACTTGCGCCTCGCCGTGAATCTTTCGGGCCGGCAGTTTCTGCACCACGGGCTCACGCGCTCGATCGAAGAGCTCGCGCGGCGCCATCGTCTGCGCCCCAATACGCTCGAGTTCGAGATTACCGAGGGCGTCGCCATGCAGAACGCCGAGGATTCCATCGGGATCATGCGCCAGCTCAAAGGTCTCGGCGTCGATCTCGCGCTCGATGACTTCGGAACCGGCTATTCCTCGCTCTCGTACCTCAAACGCTTTCCGATCGACAAGCTCAAGATCGATAAGTCGTTCGTGCGCGACATCCCCGACGATGCCAACGATCTTGCGATCGTCTCGGCGATCATCGCGATGGCGCATGCGCTCGGGTTGACCGTACAAGCCGAGGGCGTCGAAACGCAGCAGCAAGCCGATTTTCTGGCTGATTGCGGCTGCGAATACGCACAGGGCTACCTCTTCGGCCGGGCGCTCCCGCCCGAGGAATTCGAAGCGATCCTCGGCTGAGCTTCACCCGGAAGGTGAAGCACGCGGTTTTAGCGCAGGAGGCGCGGTGCCGCCGAAGGCGCCAAAAACCACGCGGAGAGGTGGTCGAGCGGTTGAAGGCACTCGCTTGGAAAGCGAGCAGACGTGATAAGCGTCTCGAGGGTTCGAATCCCTCCCTCTCCGGGGTCAATTTCTATCGAGCAGCCGCCACTGGCCGTCGATCTTGATCCAATGATCGATGGTCTGCGCGTCGTGACCGTGCACGCCGACGTACTGCGCGTGAACCTCGAGACGGTCGCCGTGCATCACGATCTTTTCTACCAGCACCGTGAGCGCGTCGTACTCGAAGCTCGAGAGCTTTTCGCGCGCACGGTCGCGGAAATGCGGCGCGAGCACGCTTTGCTCTTGTGAGGGATCGTGCGTCACGGCGCTTCCGAGCGCCGCGTATTGCTGCGCGATTGCCGATTGAACCTCTGCCGATACCGCCATTTAGGCAACTCCTTCGACGTGAGCGAGCCAAAAATCGAACGACGCGCGCGCTTGCTCCTCGAGCATCAAATCGCCGGGAACGATCTCGCGTTCGAGCTGGTGGTGAAGCGTCGAGCGACGGCCGTAATTCGAGTCCATTACCAGATCCGCCCGCATCAGCGCCTCGAGCATCTCCGGTTCGAAGCGCACCTTGGGCGGCAGCGTGCTGACGACGATCTCGGGCGGATTCTCGCTCGGCCAGGGCTGCGCGTCGTAGCGTTCGCAGGCTGTCTGCACCTTCGCGGGATCGCGGCCCCACACGAAGAGATAAGCGTCATTTTCCGCAAAATGCCCGAGAATCGCACGCGCCGTCGCGCCGTAGCCGAGCACGCCGATGCGCTTGAGCGCGATCGAATCGTCGAGCAGCGTCTCGAGTGCGCTGCGCGCGCCGATGCCGTCGGTATTGTGGCCCAGAATCTGGGTCCCGAAGAAAATCGTATTGACCGCGTGCGCGCGCTGCGCTTCTTCGGTGAGCACGTCGCAGGCCGCGAGCGCTTCCTCTTTCAGCGGATAGGTAACGTTGCAGCCGGTGTAATCGTCTAGGCGCATCCGGCGGATAACCGAGATCGCGTTGATCTCCGGCACGCGGATCGCGACGTAACTGCCATCGATCTCGGCTTCGCGCAGAAAGTGCCGGTGAATCTCGGGGCTGCGGCTGTGCGATACCGGATCGCCGATGAGCGCGAGCTTCACGAGCCGTCGCGCTCCGGAAGCATCAAACGCTCGAAGAACCGGAAAACTTTGGTGAGGGGAAAGTCTTTGGCTTCGATCGGCTCGGTGAGAATCGTATACAGGCCGCAGAGTTTGCCCGAGAGGACGTCGGTGAAGAGTTGATCGCCCACCACCGCGATCTGCCGGCGCGGCAGCGCGAGCATGTCGATCGCGCGCAAAACGCCGAAAGGCAGCGGCTTGAGCGCATTGGGCACGCACGGGATCCCGATCTGGGCGGCCACGCTCGTGACGCGGTCGGTGAAGTTGTTCGATACCATCGCCATGCGGAAGCCGCGCGCGTGCGCCGCCCGGACCCAGGCGAGGTGGTCCGCCTCGATCTCGGTCTGTCGGAAACCCACCAGCGTGTTGTCGAGATCGAGGATCAGACCGCGGAAGCCCTGGTCTTGCAGCTCTTCGAGGGAGAGGGCGGCGAGGCGTGGGACGAAGCGATCCGGACCGAACATTACGGCAGCCGTTCCGACGGCTTATCCCCGGTATCCTCGGAAGGCTCCACAGGCTCTCCTCCCGGCAAACCGGCCATCCCCGCGTGCTCCTCCGATTTTTGTCGTTTTCCACAACGCAATCACAAGGAGTTGAGCCCGCCGACCCCAATATCTTGTGGCAAAGAGCTCGGTGTGGCACAATAGGTGTCCCACGAGTATTTTCGTCTCGAATAGCGAACACATGTTTGCCCAAGGAGCACATCCATGAAGTTCCGCCGCCTCTATTCGGCCCCCGGGAATCCGTATGCGGGCCTCGAGTTCGAGCCGCGCACCTCGAGAATCGTGAACCCCGACGGTTCGGTGATTTTCGAAGCCCAAAATGTCATGGTCCCGGCGGGCTGGAGCCAGGTTGCCGTCGACGTGCTCGCCCAGAAGTATTGCCGCAAGGCCGGCGTTCCGACGGCCACGGTGCGCGTTCACGAGGGCGACGTGCCCGAGTGGCTGTGGCGCTCGGAAGCCGCCTCCGACGCCAGCTTCGGCGCGGAGCGCGACTCGCGCCAGGTGTTCGGGCGTTTGGCGGGCTGCTGGACCTATTGGGGCTGGAAGTACGGCTATTTCGATTCCGAGGACGACGCGCGCGTCTATCACGACGAGATGGCCGCGATGCTCGCGCGCCAGATCGGAGCGCCGAATAGTCCCCAATGGTTCAACACCGGGCTCCACTGGGCGTACGGCATTTCCGGGCCGGCGCAAGGCCACTACTATGTCGATCCCAAGACCGGCGAAGCCGTGCGTTCGACGTCGGCGTTCGAGCGGCCGCAGGTTTCCGCGTGCTTCATCCTTTCCGTTGAAGACGATCTCGTCAACGAAGGCGGCATTTTCGACGGGCTGACGCGCGAAGCGCGCATCTTCAAAGGCGGCTCCGGTTCGGGTGCAAACTTCTCGAAGCTTCGCGGTGTCGGCGAGAAGCTGACCGGCGGCGGCACGTCGAGCGGTTTGATGTCGTTTCTCAAAGTTTTCGATCGCGCGGCAGGCGCGATCAAATCCGGCGGCACCACGCGCCGCGCCGCCAAGATGGTCGTGCTCAACGCCGACCATCCGGACATCGAAGAATTCGTCAACTGGAAGGTCACCGAGGAACGCAAAGTCGCCGATCTGGTGATCGGCTCGCGCATGCTGCAAGAGCAACTCAACGCAATCATGGCGGCGGCGCACGACACGCGCGTGCCGGAGGCGTCGCGCCTCGACGTAGCGTTCAATTCGTATTTGCGCGATGCGCTGCGCAAAGCGCTCAGCGTGGGCGTGCCCAGCGGCGCGACGCAGCAGGCGCTCGACTACGCTCGACAGGGTTACAAATCGCTCGAGATCGAGCAGTACGATACGGCGTGGGATTCGGAGGCCTACAACACCGTTTCAGGTCAGAATTCGAACAACTCGGTGCGCCTCACCAATGCGTTCTTCAAGACGCTGGATCAAAACGGCGATTGGAACCTGACCTCACGCACCGGAGGCACGACGGTCAAAACGATCAAGGCTGCGGATTTGTGGGAACAGATCGGGCTTGCCGCATGGCAGTGCGCCGATCCCGGATTGCAATTCGACGACACGATTCAAGAGTGGCATACGTGTTCGAACGACGATCGCATCAATGCGACGAACCCGTGCGGCGAGTATCAGTTCATAGATGACACCGCGTGTAATCTCGCGAGCATGAATCTGGTCAAATTCGAAGATGCGCGTGGCGGTTTCGATGCGACGCGCTTCGCCGAAGCATCACGTTACTGGACAACGACACTCGAAATCTCTGTGACAATGGGACAGATGCCCTCGAAGGCGATCGCCGAGAAGAATCACGGCTATCGTACATTGGGACTCGGTTACGCAAACCTCGGCACCCTGCTGATGCGCATGGGCCTCCCCTACGATTCGGATGAAGCATACGGCTGGTGCGCGGCAATCAACGCCCTGATGACCGGCGCGGCATATCGCACTTCGGCGGAAATGGCCCAACAACTCGGAGCGTTTGAGCGCTTCGAGGAAAATCGCGAGCCGATGCTACGCGTGATTCGCAATCATAGGCGTGCTGCATACGATGCACCGCGCCATGAGTATGAGGGCCTCACCGTTACGCCGGTGACGCACACGCCGTCGCTCTTCACCCAAGAGACGTGGGCACTCGCACGCAAGATGTGGGACGATGCGCTCTCGATCGGTGAAGTCGCGGGCTTCCGCAATGCGCAGACCGTCGTGATCGCTCCGACGGGTTGTCTCACCGGCAATTCAATGGTGATCACGGATCGCGGCTTAATGCGCCTCACTCGTCTCGGAGACGTCAACGGCGAGAAGTGGCAAGATATCGACTTCCGCGTGCTAACCGACGACGGCGAACAAAAGGCCACGAAGTTTTTCGTTAATGGCGTTGAGCACACGCGCCGCATCGTCACGAAGAGCGGCTACGTTATTCAAGGTACCCTGACACATCGCATAAAGGTCGTTGATCCTGCGACGGGCGATTTGCAGTGGAAGCGCATGGCCGACGTTGCACCGGACGACGTCGTCGCGCTTTCGATGGGCAAGTTCATTGGAACACCAAGGACCGTCACGCTGCCTGACGTTAACGAGGAGTACTGGACCGGCGATTATAAGACGCGCGTTCCGCGGACGATGACTGCGGATCTAGCAGAACTCGTCGGCTACTTTATGGGCGATGGCTCGTTCCACAGCAGGGGTCTGCGCTTCTGCGTATCTCGCGAAGATCGTGACGTCACCGACCGGCTATGTGCACTCGCAAAATCATTGTTTAATCTTGATGCTGTGATCACGGAGAAAGCCGGCTACACAGAGGTGGCGATCAATTCGGTTCCCCTTACTCTTTGGTGGGAGGCATGTGGTTTCAAAAAGCTTCCGCCGAGCGAGAGCCACAGCGGCAAGGGTTACGTTCCCCGCATTCCTGACGCGTTGTTGGCAACGAACGACCCAGCCATCTATGGCGCGTTCGTCCGTGGTCTCTATGAAGCCGATGGCACGGTAACAAATGGATCGCCGTGCTGGACCACAGCAACGCGCGAATTCGCCGATGAGGTCAAGACTTTACTTCTTCTTCTCGGCATCCCGACGACGACGAAGATGGATATCTCCGGTTCGTATACGAAGACGTTTGTCTCTGCAGCCGGTTTCATCGGCGCGCGTAAGGCCTCAGCAGTTTCGTACAATGATTCATGGCAGGGCCGCAAGCGCGACAACCCCGGCGCAATCTCGCGCAATCTCCTCACGCAGATCGTGGCAAAGACCTCAAATGAGGAGTTAGCCTGTTCTCTCGATTTCTATTACGACCACGTTACCGCCAATGAGGATGGCGGCGAGCAGCTGACGTACGACCTCTCTGTCCCCGCCAATGTCACGTACATCGCGAACGGTTTCATATCTCACAACACGATCGGCCTCGTTATGGACTGTGATACGACCGGCATCGAGCCTGACTTTGCGTTAGTCAAATTCAAGAAGCTCGCCGGCGGCGGGTACTTCAAGATCGTCAATCAGTCGGTCGACGCGGCGTTGCATCGCCTCGGCTACTCGCAAGAACAGATCGAGGCAATTGAAACCTACGCCAAAGGCACCGGCACGCTCTTCGAAGCGCCGCACATCAATCGCGCAACGCTCAAAACCAAAGGCTTTGACGACGATGCAATAGCGCGTGTCGAGGAATCGCTGCCGGGCGCATTCGAGTTGCCGTTCGTCTTCAACAAATTCGTCCTCGGCGAAGAATTCTGCAAAGACAAACTCGGCTTCACCGACGCCCAGCTCGACGATTGGAACTGGTCGCTGCTGCGCGATGGTCTCGGCTTCAGCACACAACAGATCGAGGAGGCCTCGGCGCATATCTGCGGGCGGATGACGCTCGAGGGCGCGCCCTACCTCAAGGACGAACACCTCGCGGTTTTCGATTGCGCTACGCCGTGCGGCAAGTACGGCACGCGGTACATCCGCCCGCTCGCGCACATCGAGATGATGGCGGCAGCGCAGCCGTTCGTTTCCGGCGGGATTTCGAAGACGATCAACCTGCCGCAGACCGCGACGATCGGTGAGGTCAAGGAAGCCTATCGCTACAGCTGGGAGCGCATGGTCAAGGCGGTCGCGCTCTATCGCGACGGCTCGAAGCTCTCGCAGCCGCTTGCGGCGAGCTACAATCTCGGAGGCGACACCTCGGTCGAGGAGGAGGTCGCCGCACCGGCGCCCTTCCACCAGCCGATGCAGATCGCCGAGAAAATCGTCTATCGCTATATTGCGAAACGGCGCAGGATGCCCGAACGCCGCAGCGGCTACACGCAAAAGGCCGTCATCGGCGGTCACAAAGTCTACCTGCGCACGGGCGAGTACGACAACGGCCAGCTCGGTGAGATCTTCATCGACATGCACAAGGAAGGCGCCGCGTTCCGATCGCTGATGAACAACTTCGCGATCGCGGTGAGCCTCGGTCTGCAACATGGTGTGCCGCTCGAAGAGTACGTGGAGGCCTTCACCTTCACGCGCTTCGAGCCCAACGGTCCGGTGGTCGGCCATCAGAACATCAAGATGGCGACCTCGCTGCTCGACTATATCTTCCGCGAACTAGCGGTGAGCTATCTCGGCCGCTACGATCTCGCGCACGTCCAGCCGTCGATGGAGATGGATGCGATGGGCGTCGAATCGCCGGAGGACTTCATCGCCGAAGAACCCGGCCCGACGAACGTGCGTCCCGCCGGCGTCGCCGAACAGTTTCATCCCGTCTCGACGCATCTGCGTCCCGGGACCGACGAAGGCGGCGGAGGCACCGGCGGGTCGGGCATGACGACGCCGACGATGCACGACACGCCGAAACCGATGCCGCGTGCCGCAACCGCGACCGCGGTGATGTCCAAGACGGAAGCGGTGAACGCCGCGAAAGCAAAAGGCTACACCGGCAACGCATGCGGCGAGTGCGGACAGCTCACCATGGTCCGCAACGGCGCCTGCGAGAAGTGCGACAACTGCGGCGCTACGTCGGGATGTAGTTGAAATTGCGGTAGGTTTTTTCGATACCTAGCGCGTTTGGCGCAAATAGAAAGGGATTCGCACTGTGCGGAACCCTTTCTATTTATGATTACGCAAGTAAGCTAACATCGAAGGAAGAAGACGCGTAAGGTTCGGAAGCACAATGAAGAATTCGGCACCGTTGTGAGGCCTCACGTGCAGTATCGGGCCGCCCTCATCTCCAATTCGCGGCAGCACCGAGCCGCTCGGAATCTCCGGAATACGTTCCACGCCAAATTCGGCCGGGAACGGTCGCCTGAAACGGAAATTCAGGTGCCGCATCCTTATCGGTCCAATACCCCGGATACGGGGCATGCCCTCTTCTAGTCCGCAGCTGGAGGCGCGATGACGGAACTGACGCGACATGCTTCCCCCGTGCAAGGTCCGCAAGGCCTTGCGTGGGACGGTACGACAATGTGGGTGACGAGCGCCGCAGATGGCCGCGTGTATGCGATTGATCCTCAGACCTGGAGCGTCCAGAACGAGTTCGTTCCGCCGTCCGCGTCGTTGGGCATCACGTTTACCGGCTCCGATTTTCGGCTGGTCCTGGCGCCGGCGATCGAGGAACCGGATCTCGAGCG
>Ga0335072_10004479_pt1 | contig 20753 bp, 15 predicted proteins | sample Lox_Sample_21_FD_206725 | JGI IMG/M metagenome (GOLD analysis project Ga0335072, IMG submission 206725) | Soil microbial communities from Loxahatchee National Wildlife Refuge, Florida, United States - Lox_Sample_2.1 | ecosystem: Environmental > Terrestrial > Soil > Wetlands | place: USA...
CCCACAATACCAAAGACGATTAAGATAAGCGCACCTAACCAGCGCGGCATCTCTGGGTGCTCCCGTCCGTCATTTTAGTACGTTCACGCGCTTTTCTTGTAAGGTCCGCGTTTCCCCGGTTTCGACATGTAGCTGTCAGCCATCGTGATGATGTCCTCAAGATTCCAAGGACTGTGGCTCAGGCCAACAGCCATCGCCGGGGTCGTCCTCAGCGTCTTGTGAATCCGGGCGAAGTTGTAATAGACCGAATGAATCGCAACCATTGCCGCGTGGTTCTCAAACTTCTTAGAGAAGCCATTTGTTAAGCGAGTAAATCGACGCATTCCCATCCGCATCGTCAGATTGTGGCGTTCAACGTAGGACGTGCTCACATGCTTAGGATCAGGATCACCGCTGACGACTTTCATGTCAGCGCCGATGCACTTGGCAGGACTGTAGCGGCGCTGCTCGGCATCGGACGGAGCGCCGTATATCTTCTGCAACATTGCGTAATCAATATCAGCCCCGAATGCAGTTTCGACGGCTTCCAAATATGCCTTGTGTCCGTCGGTCGTGACTTGCACTCGGCCTTCGATTCGCGCAGCACAATCCAACATGAACTCCATCGCCCAATCCGCGTCACGTCCGCCGACAAGGTAGCTCACGCACAACTTTGTGTCGGCATCAATCGCCGTCCATGTCCAAACGTCGCCCCATCCCTCAGCCTTCTTTTCGGGGCTAACGTTCTTCGCTTTTGCTCCAACGAAGCACCAAATTTCGTCGCATTGCAGACGGCGGACTTTAACGCCGCGTACATGCTCATCGTGGAATCTCTCGCACGCCGCACCTATGTCCACGAGCAGCTTCATTACGGTGATGACTGAAACATCGGCCATCCGAGCACAGGACCGGAGGGAGTTTCCCTCAACCAACATCCCCAGAATCTTTGCCCGATCAGTTATAGAAAGGCGATTCATGACTGCAAATCTAACTGAACCTCGGTTAATTTGTCAAGCATATAGTTCAGTTTAACTGATATGTTTAAGTAGGCATTGACAACTTGCTATCAATGGCTTACGATTTACTTGCGCTGGTAGATCGGATTATGTTGCATGGACATAGAGTTTCGGGAAAAGAGCCTATCGCTAATCGAAACAGACCGTGCGGCGGAAACCAAGCTGCCGATCTCGGTTATCAATTCGTTTCGCGACAAGATGGTCGTGCTTCGTGCAGCACCAGATGAAAGGACGCTGAGGAATTGGAAGAGTCTTCATTACGAAAAGCTCAAGGGGCAAGAGGGGGAAAGATCAATCAGACTGAACAAGCAATGGCGCGTCGTTTTCTTAATCGAAACGGAATGCAAGCCGAACAAACTGAAAATACTAAGGGTCGAGGACTATCACTGACAGGGGGCTACCTATGGCGACGATGACTGACAATTGGGTAAAGCATCCTGGCTATTACATCAAGGAAGAGATGGAGGCGCGTGGCTGGTCACAGCGCGATCTCGCCTTCATCCTAGGATCGACCGACCAAGTTCTGAACCCAATTCTTAACGGAAAGCGCGGGATCAGCCCTGACATGGCAAAAGCACTCGGAGAAGCCTTCGATGTCCCGGCAGAGTTCTTTGCCAACTTGCAACAGGCTTATGATTTGGCGCAGGCGCGTAATCCCGATCCGAGTGTCGCCGCACGACGGAACATGCAAAGTGCCTACCCCGTGCGCGAGATGATAAAACGCGGATGGCTTGAACTTTCCGATGCCGCGATGATCGAGACGCAACTGGCGCGTTTCTTTGGAAAGGATGACCCGAACGAAATTCCGTATTTCGGCAAGCACGCAGCCAAGAAAAGCAGTTACGAGGAACGGGAGATTCCGCCTGCTCAGTTAGCATGGCTCTTTCGGGTCCGGCAGATCGCCCGTTCTGTTCCCGCTCCTAAGTTCTCGGAGAAAGCTCTGCGTTCCGCTATGACGGAATTTGAATCAATGCTATACGCGCCAGACGAGATTCGGCGCGTGCCGAAAGTCCTGATGGAATGCGGCGTTCGCTTCGTCATCGTTGAAAAGCTACCTAACGCTGACATTGACGGAGTATGCTTCTGGCTTGATGACTATTCGCCAGTGATCGGTATGTCCACACGTCGGGACAAGATCGATAATTTTTGGTTTGTGTTGCGTCATGAGTGTGAGCACGTTTTGCGAGGACATGGCCGCGAAGAGGAAATGATCGACGACAATCTCGAAGGCGAGAAGGCTTCTACTAGCGACGCAATCCCGGAGGAAGAGAGAGTAGCGAATGCGGCGGCGGCGAACTTCTGCGTGCCGACCGAGAAGCTAATTTCTTTCTTGAATAGAAAACGCCCTTTTTACTACGAAAAAGACGTAATTGCTTTCGCTCGACTACTAAACAGACATCCGGGCTTGGTGGTCGGGCAGATGCAACGCCGCCTTGACCGATATGACTATCTGGCGCGGTATTTGGTGAAGGTAAGGCAGTTTGTACTCCCTAGCTCGTACGCTGACGGATGGGGACAAGTCATGCCCGTATCGCTATAGCAGGAGATTTTGACGATGCCCACAAAGGAAGAGCGGTTACAGCAAATCTGGCACAAATACGACGCTGACCGTGAACACAAGCCGACATCAGCACGGGAGGCAGTTGAGTGGGCTGTGTCTGAGGGATTGGTGGAACTCCCACAAGTCGATCCTTACGATGTACTCGCTGGCCAGATGGCTCAAGCACTCCGAGACGAATACAAAATAGACGCGAAGGGACGCCGCTATCGAGTGAATCATGCCGCCCGCATTACAAAGAGCGGCGTGCAGTATACGTTTTGGGGAGTAATGGGATTCGCTTCCCATGAGCACATGGAACGTGCATTTGCTTGGAGACGCGAACAGATCGTTGGCGACAACCTCCAGCTAAAGATCGATGTGGATGTTTACAACGATATGATTCGCGGGAAGCATCCTGAAATTCAGCTAGTCATGGATTACACGGAGGATGTTGCCGAACGCCAGATAATGAAGGTTCCACCGAAGAAGGTCGACGTTGCCTAGTCGCTCTTCTTCCATCTGGCGCGTGCTGCTAACCGCGCTATGTCTTGGCGCTGTTCGGCAGTGAGATGCTGCGCTCTAGATTTCCCACCCTTCAACCCGCCCGCTCGTCTCTTGCTGACAGGCTTTCTTTTGGACTCGCTTACGGTGTCCTCAGCTTCACCAATGGCAATATCGAACACCTGCTTGGCAAGCTGGGCGGGATCGCGCGGACGTTTTGCCACGGCCTGAGTATCGCACAGGCCGCGCCATGATTCTACGGGGTCAAAATTCAAACTGATACATTACCAGGCGGAGCACGCAGTAGACAACTGGCGCATGGCGCACCGATAATGCGGCTCATCATCCATTCGCTTCGTTACGGAGTTCGAGCATGTCTACGAGATATCGCGTTGTGCAGGTGAAGGGTGCAAAACCGGAGACGTTCATCGTGGTAGGAATTGATTTCGCCACAAATTCCATTACCAGCACGTCGGAATCAATGTCGGAGGTCGTGATGCGAGCCTACCTCAAAGATACGGGCGCTTCTGAAAAGGAAATCAATACCTGGATCGAGCAGGCCAGACACTATCCGGGATAGAAATCAGACTCTAGCTCGAAATGGTTTCATGCAGGCCCATTTTGGAACGAGACTGCCGCCGGATCTGGAAAAAACAGCTGGAAAATCGATTCTTTCCGGAAACGAAATCGTTGCTTCGGGTAGGGCCATTTCGAGGTTTGACCCGTCCCACTCGACGTGTTATAAATGCCCGTTTTGCGCTAGGCGCCGCGATCAGGGTCTTTTCTCTCTACCGGTTCGCGACAAACTTCGGTCAAACCCAGCGCAAACTCCGACGCGGCCAAGCTTCAGCACTCCTTCAAGTTTGCGGCGGAAGCGTGTTCGGAATTCCGAAAACAATGTGAGGTCGGATGGGCTCATTCCAGGCCGCGCTCTCGCCGCCAGAAGAGTCAGCTCAATTTTTGTTTGCGGAAGGCACTGCCAAAACACGTTCTAATTCGGAGGAATCTTCTATGCGCACATGGCTTGCTACCGCCGCGTCCATGACTTGTCGCGGTGTCTTGAAAATTTCAGCAGTAACCGGTCTCCTCGCTCTCACCGCCGCAACTGCCTTTGCCCAGCCCAGTGAAGCGGGAGGCGAAGCATCTCTGAAGTTGCCCGATCTTTCCCAGGTCAACTTCTTAAATGGCGCCATCAACGGTCACAACCTGTTGCTGATCGGCATTCTGTTCTGCTTGGGCGGCTTGGGATTCGGACTAGCCATCTACATGCGCCTGAAGAATCTGCCGGTGCATCGCGCCATGCGCGAAATTTCCGAGCTTATTTACGAGACCTGCAAGACTTATCTGTTCACCCAGGGCAGGTTCATCCTGCTGTTGTGGGCGTTTATTGCGGTCATCATTCTTCTCTACTTTGGCGTGCTGCAGCACATGGAAGCCACCCGCGTCGCCATCATTCTCGGCTTCAGCCTGGTCGGAATTGGCGGAAGCTACGGCGTCGCCTGGTTCGGCATTCGCGTCAACACCTTCGCCAATTCGCGCACGGCATTCGCGTCGTTGCCCGGCAAACCGTATCCCGTTTATGCGATTCCGCTTGAAGCCGGCATGAGCATCGGCATGATGCTGATTTCGGTCGAGCTGATCATGATGTTGATCATCCTGCTGTTTGTCCCCGGCGATTACGCCGGTCCATGCTTCATCGGATTCGCCATCGGTGAATCGCTGGGCGCGGCCGCGCTGCGGATTGCAGGCGGCATCTTCACCAAGATCGCAGACATCGGCTCCGACCTGATGAAAATCGTCTTCAAGATCAAGGAAGACGACGCGCGCAACCCGGGCGTCATCGCCGACTGCACCGGCGACAATGCCGGCGATTCCGTCGGACCCTCCGCCGACGGCTTTGAAACCTATGGCGTGACCGGCGTCGCGCTGATCACTTTCATCCTGCTGGGTGTGAAAGATCCTACCGTGCAAGTGCAATTGCTGGTGTGGATCTTCGTTATGCGCGTGATGATGCTGGTTTCCAGCTCAGGCTCTTATTTCCTGAATGGGATCATCGCCAAGGGAAAATATGGATCGGCGAACGAGATGAACTTTGAGGCGCCGCTCACCTCTCTGGTCTGGATTACCTCGATCGTCTCCATTGGCCTCACCTATCTGGTCTCGTATTTCGTGATTCCGACTCTTGGATCGGACACAAGCCAGTGGTGGAAATTGGCCACGATCATCTCTTGCGGGACCTTGGCCGGCGCTGTCATTCCCGAACTCGTGAAAGTCTTCACCTCTGTCGAGTCGCGCCATGTGAAGGAAGTCGTGGTATCGGCCCAAGAGGGCGGAGCATCGCTCGGAATCCTTTCGGGATTCGTGGCGGGAAATTTCTCCGCCTACTATCTCGGCTTTTCCATGATGATTCTCATGTCGATCGCATACGAGATGAGCACCATGGGCCTCGGCACGATGGGCACTGGCTCGGCGGTCATGTTGGCGCCAGCCGTATTCGCATTCGGGCTGGTCGCGTTCGGTTTCCTTGGTATGGGACCGGTCACCATCGCTGTCGATTCTTACGGGCCTGTGACGGACAATGCGCAATCCGTCTATGAACTGTCGCTGATCGAAGCCGTGCCCAACGTAGAAGCCGAGATCAAAAAAGATTTCAACCTTGACGTGAACTTCGAACGCGCCAAGCACTTGCTCGAAGCCAATGACGGCGCGGGCAACACCTTTAAGGCAACGGCCAAACCGGTGCTGATCGGAACCGCTGTGGTCGGCGCAACCACGATGATTTTTTCTATCATCATGGCGCTCACCAACGGACTGACGACTAACGTGAGCAAACTCTCATTGTTACATGCTCCTTTTGTGTTGGGGCTGATTACCGGCGGCGCGATGATCTACTGGTTCACCGGCGCGGCTACCCAGGCCGTGACCACCGGCGCCTATCGGGCCGTCGAATTTATCAAGGCCAACATCAAGCTCGAGGGCGTGGAGAAAGCTTCCGTCTCCGACAGTAAGAAAGTTGTGGCCATCTGCACCCAGTACGCGCAGAAGGGGATGTTGAACATCTTCATCGCTGTATTTTTCGCGACTCTGGCTTTTGCCTTTGTCGAACCTTTCTTCTTTATCGGCTACCTGATTTCCATCGCCATCTTCGGCTTGTATCAGGCCATCTTTATGGCGGATGCCGGAGGCGCATGGGACAATGCCAAGAAGATCGTTGAAGTGGAACTCAAGCAGAAGGGAACGCCACTTCACGACGCCACGGTCATCGGCGACACCGTTGGCGATCCCTTCAAGGACACGTCCTCGGTTGCGCTGAATCCGGTGATCAAGTTCACGACGCTGTTTGGATTGCTCGCGGTCGAGTTGGCCGTTACATTATCAGCCGATAACAGAACGTTGACGAACATCCTGGCGCTTGCCTTCTTTCTCGTCTCGTTCTTCTTTGTGTATCGCTCGTTCTACGGAATGCGCATCAAGCAAGGCGCAGACTAGCTGTGCGCTACAGTTGGGGGCGGGGGCACTCTTGCCCGCGACTTATGCTAATTTTGCAACAAGATCGGTTCAAGCAAAAACGCCATCCGGTTCACCCGGATGGCGTTTCGTTTGCCAGCGGTTGCGCTGGGGAAGCCACGTCACATGAGATACCGGCCGACTTGGAGTTTCGAGCCATTGATGGGATGATGTAGGGTCTCATTGTTCTAAGCATAACGAGGGTCGATTTCATGATGACTCTAGGTGCAAGCGCCGGACAGTATGCCGTTGGCTGGTTCACTCTGTCTCTGATCAATGCGGCCCTCGCGCAAACAAAAGGGAAGAGCGCCGTAAACTGGTGGATCATATCCTTGTTTCTGGGACCATTCTGCACGTTTCTTATTGTGATCTCTGATCCTGCAAAACCAGGTCGATAATCTTCACCGCTGCAAGAACTGTCCATTAGAAAACTAGGCCGCCCGACGGCCAATTTCATGGTAAAATCCCTGCGCTTCTCGACGCCGCCCCCAGCGCCGCATCCAACCGAGTTTCACGAGGTGCACCGATGATTTCTTCTTCCCGCCTCACTCTTCTGTCCCTCATTTTTTTGCTCACGGCTGCGCAGGCACAACTTCCCAAGCGTCTGATTGGCGACTACGGTTACTGGAGCAAGTCAGACACCCCTCCGTACTCCGCGGCGCAAATTCCGTATAAGGAATTGACTCATATCAATCACTCCGGAGTATCGTTCGACGCCAACGGCAATCTGATTGTTCCCGACGGATTTCTCGAGCCCGAACTGATCAGCAGCGCCCACGCTGCCGGAGTGAAAGTTTTGCTTCTCCTGGGAGGTGATTTCACTGGCCTCGAGGCCAGCGGAGCCGTGAATACTTTGGTCGCTAATTTTGCAGCCTTTGCCCAGCAATACGGCTACGACGGAGCAGATATGGATTGGGAATATCCTGCCACAACGGGCGACCGCATTTTCTTCGATACACTCATGAAGCTTTTGCGCCGGTCTAATCCCGATTACACGCTTTCCATCGATGTCGCTCCCTGGGGCGGATATGGCTACGACCTGAAAACTCTGCAGAAAACGACCGATTATTTCAACATCATGATGTTCGACTGCGCCGGTCCCTGGACTGCCTACGGCCAGCTTAATTCGCCGATCTTCTGGGATTTCCATGATCCTGCTCCGTACGAATGTCAGCCTGGGGGCAGCGCGGATGGCGCCGCCAGTATTTTTCTGTCCGCTGTTCCGCCCGAGCAGATCAACATGGGTATGCCGTTCTACGGCTACTACTACACCAACATCAATAAGCTTTTCGGACTCTGCCCCAATTCTTTCTTTACCGCCGATGGAGATTGCGACTACAAGGTCGAGACACTCAACTACGGCCCGAGGATCAAGCACCTAATCAACCAGAATGGATGGGTGAGTTATCGCGATCCCATTGCGCTCGTTCCTTATCTTCTGAGAGCGGATGGAAGCGACGGTTACATTACCTATGACGACACGTTCTCAACCTATTACCGGACCTTCTATTCTGACTGGCAGCGCAATTTGGGAGGTACCTGGATGTGGTCGCTCGATGCCGATTACGACGGCCATTCGCAGGATCTTCTCACGGCGATGTTTCAAGCTACGTTGAACGGGAAGTAAACAGTCCTCTTTTTGTCAGAGTTGCCCCGTTCCCTCTCGCGTTCTTTGCGAGAGGGAACGGGGATTTCTCCTAGTTTGGCCCCTTCATCTTTTCTCGCACGCTTTTGGCTAGCTTCTCAATTTCCTCGGCTTTGCGGATGACGTCAAGCGAAAGCACGTTCTCATCGGACTTGTCCACGTATCCTTTCAGTTCCATGGAAAGCTTCACCAGTTTGTCGGTATCGCTTTTCAGTTCGGCGACGCGTTCCTTTGCCGCCTTCTTCTGCATCTCGTGCTCCAGACGACTGTTGGGATCGTTATCGTCCACCATCGGCGGACTTGCTGTCACAGGGGGCATCGCCGGGCGTGGCGTTTGAACCTGCTGGGCTGCGGCCGAAACAGCGATGAAACACACCAAAAGAATGGGCAACCAATATCTGGAAGGCACGGGAACCTCGCAAACCTCGAGCACGATGGCTTTCTCCCAAAAATTATACTTCTGGGGGAATCCGACCGCTTATCGAAGGAATGGTTGATTACAGGTGAGCAGAAAATCGAGTCGAAGCGACAAACCGCAGATCTGAGTTTTCAGAATGGGACTTCAGCCACAACAAGAACACGAGAGCCAGAGCTTTTCGCTCTGGCCTTCTGATTCTGCGTTTCCTATTCCGTTACAGCGCGCTCATGTTGGCAAGGAACTCGGCGTTCCCTTTGGTCTTGCTGAGTTTGTCGATCAGCAACTCCATGGCTTCCACCGGCGACAATGGATTCAGCACTTTGCGCAGCACCCAGATACGCTGCAGGTCTTCTTTGGGAATCAGCAGCTCTTCTTTTCGAGTACCGGAGCGCTGAATGTCGATGGCCGGGAATACGCGTTTGTCGACCAGCTTGCGTTCGAGAATGATTTCACTATTGCCCGTGCCTTTGAATTCTTCAAAGATCACGTCATCCATGCGCGAACCAGTATCGATCAGTGCCGTGGCAATAATCGTCAGCGATCCGCCTTCTTCGATGTTTCGTGCTGAACCGAAGAACCGCTTCGGACGTTGCAATGCATTTGAATCGACGCCGCCCGAGAGCACCTTGCCTGAAGGCGGAACGATCGTGTTGTAGGCGCGGGCGAGACGCGTGATCGAATCGAGCAGAATGACGACGTCCCGCTTGTGTTCGACTAATCTCTTCGCCTTCTCAATCACCATTTCGGCGACTTGCACGTGACGCGCCGCGGGTTCGTCAAACGTCGACGAAATCACTTCGCCCTTCACCGAGCGCTGCATGTCGGTCACTTCTTCCGGCCGCTCGTCGATCAGCAGCACCATCAGCACGACCTCGGGATGGTTCGATGTAATCGAGTTCGCCACGTTCTGCAGCAACATGGTCTTGCCGGCGCGTGGAGGAGAGACGATCAATCCTCGCTGGCCTTTGCCGAGTGGGGTGAGCAGATCCATCACCCGTGCGCTCGAGTTATCGCGCGTGGTTTCCAGCTTGATGCGCTCCTGCGGATAGAGGGGCGTGAGGTTGTCGAACAGGATCTTGTTGCGCGCCTCGTCTGGCGATTCAAAATTGACCGCTTCGATCTTGACAAGCGCGAAATATTTTTCACCTTCGTGGGGTGGGCGCACCTGTCCGCTGATGGTGTCGCCGGTCTTGAGGTCAAATTTGCGGATTTGAGAGGGCGAGACATAGATGTCGTCCGGCCCAGGCAGGTAGTTGTAGTCGGGCGAGCGCAAAAAGCCGTAGCCGTCGGGCAGGATTTCCAGCACACCCTCGGCAAAAATGTGGCCTTCTTTTTCGCTCTGCGCCTGCAGGATCTTAAAGATCAAGTCCTGCTTGCGCATCCCGCTGGCACCGGGCAGATCCAAAGTTCTTGCGATCTTGGTCAGCTCGGTGATGTTCTTTTCTTTTAATTCAGCTATGGTCATGATTCACCTGAACCCGTGCACTAGAGCGTATTCGGTAGTGTCAGCGGGAGATTTTCAAAAGGAAGGAGACTCAGGGAAAAACTTAGAAACGCCAGGCAGGAAAGGCGGGGCTGGGTTAAGCAGCCCGCCGTTGTGCCTCGGCAAAATTCTCTGGTTCCGACAAAACTTCCTGCCGCGGTGAGCCAGCGATGCGGTCCAGAACACCATTCATCGTTTCCTGGATTCGGGTGCTCGGCCGATGGAACTTTCGCGTGGCCTTCGAGGCAAGCTGGCAAAGCATATACCGGTTCCGCAGAGTTTGTAAAGCATCAAACACACGATCAGAGCGCATGAGCTTTATCTTCTCCTTTTTGTTATGATTGTGGCCTTCCGCCTTCGTCCTTTTTTGCCACGGGAGGTGACCGGAACCCCAGATCTTTCCTAAGTCACTGTATCGTAGTGTTTTTTAAAGGAGATAGCGTACAAACCCACTATTTCAATAGATGCGTACCCATACACCGAAGATGCTCGATTTTCTGAGGGGCCGCGGGGCTGTGGATGATTCTAACTCTGCCCCGAACCGTTCGGGTGTATCGTGAACTCGTAAATGTAGCGGCAAGCGGCTTTGCGGTCAAGTAATTATTTGTGAAGAGGACCCACTGCGTTAAGGCACAGTCTCCGTAAGTATAAGTATTTAGGATGCTTACCTCTTGATTTCCCGCAAAGGTTCCAGGCGGAATCCCTCTCCTAGATCGTTCAGAGCCAGATGAGAAACCTCCCGTGTTGAAAAGAGATAAGCCCATGCAAGCAGACGGAATTGTACTCCAGACATTATTTTCGCAATTCAACAGTATTGACAGCTGCGTTCCTTCCGATCACCATTCATTCGTTTCATTGAAACCGTTTAACGGAGGTCGCCGTGCCCTATTCGACCACCCTCGCCCGCGTGCACTGGCGGATTTCTCTCCTGACCTTGGCCGTGCTGCTCGCGGCCGGCATGTCCCAGGCCGCCAACAGCGCTTACGTTCGCGTCAGTCAAGTGGGATACGAAACCGCCAACGCTCCCTTCCAAGCCTACCTAATGTCGACCGCGTCCGAATCGGGTGCAACCTTCAGCGTGATCAACTCCGAGGGCACGACCATCTACTCTGCTGCCATCGGTGCGCTTCTCGGCACCTGGAGCAACAGCAGCAAACTGAAATACGATGTTTACTCCCTTACCTTCGCCGTCCCCGGCGGAGATATTTACACCATTTCAGTCACCGGACCCGTGGCAGCCAGCTCGCCGCATTTTGCTGTCAACACGCCAGATGTTCTTTACTCCGGTCTACTTCTGAACACTTTGTGGTTCTACGAAACCCAGCAAGATGGTTCCGACTACGTCCCTAACGCGCTGCGCACCGCGCCAGGCCATCTGAACGATGAAAGCGCAACCGTCTACGACACTCCGCCCCTCAATTCCAACGATCTGATCACCACCAAAGGCACCCCGCTCACGTCCACCGGAACGACGATCAACGGCTCCGGCGGTTGGTGGGACGCCGGCGACTACATGAAATACGTTGAGACGATCAGCTACACCGTCGATCTCATGGAAATCGGCATCCGCGATTTCCCCAATCAAATGGGTCCCGCGGCTCCCGCAAATCCACCTGCGCCACCTTCTTCCGTCTCTTATGCGGGCAATGCCTCTGGCGCTCCAACTTCCTCCGACTTTACCGCTTCGGCTCAGTTCGGGATCAACTGGCTCATGGAGATGTGGGACGATTCGACCAAGACTCTCTATTACCAGGTTGACAACAGCCAGGATTGGAAAAACTTCAAGAACCTCGAAACCGAATACGACATCTGGACATTGCCCCAGGCCGCCGACGACTACAACGGCTGCACCACCGATTACTACTACATCTGCTACCGCCCGGTGTTCGTCGCCGGGCCAGCCGGTTCCTCCATTAGTCCGAATCTCGCTGGACGCATGGCCGCAGCCTTCGCCGAGTACTATCAGCTCTTCCGCACCTCGAATCCGCCCCTCGCCGATCAGGCTCTGCTCTACGCGGAAGATATCTTCGCTCTCGCAAACACTTCGCTCGGCGATCCGGCCGCATCGGTGAACAGCGGCACCTGTTCCTCCGGATGTCTTCTCACCACTCTTCCCTTCGACGGCTATCCTGAAACCGTTTGGGACGATGACATGGAACTGGGCGCAACCGAGCTCTACATCGCGCTCGAATCGGCTGGCCAGAATTTGCCACCGAATTTGCCGGTCACCAATCCCATGACTTATCTCACGGACGCGGCCCAATACGCGCACAACTACATCACCGAGATTTACAACACCGGCAACGAGGACACGCTCAATCTCTACGACGTCAGCGGTCTTGCCCACTTCGAGTTGTATCGCGCCCTCGGCGTCGCTGGAAATCCCGGAGGCCTCGCCGTGAATCAGGCCACCATGCTCACCGCGCTCGAGAATCAAACGGCCGTCGCCATTACCCAATCCGGCAAAGACGTCTGGGGATTCGGTGTTCCTTGGCAGGACGGCGATACTACCTCACACGGAGCTGGAATTTCGGTTATGGCTAGCGAACTCCATTACCTGACTGGCTCATCGAACTACGACACGTATTCGCAGCGTTGGCTCGCCAACATTCTCGGCGCCAATTCCTGGGGATCTTCCTTCATCGTCGGTGACGGCAGCACTTTTCCCAATTGCATTCAGCATCAGGTCGCGAATTTGGCCGGAGCGTTGGACGGCACCTCCGGAGGCATGCCCATTCTTTGGGGAGCAGCATCCGAAGGTCCGGCGAGCGCTGCCACTTCCGGAACCTTGTCCGGCATGAAGCTCTGTCCTGCCGGCGGCAAAGACACCTTCGCGGTCTTCAACGGGAACGACGGAACGTACAAGAGCTCTCAAGTCGCCGTTTACAAAGATAACGTTCAGTCCTACAGCACCACCGAACCTGCCGTTGATCTGACTTCGACTTCGTTCTTGATGTGGTCCTGGCGCATAGCCGGTATTCCTGCCGCTTTACCGGGTTCGCCAAGCCCAAGGGATTCTCGTTAGGTCCTGAGAAGCAGTGGATTAGTTCGAGTTCTTGTCGTCCTGAGGGTCGGCGGGCCGCCGTGAGGAATCCTACGTCGGAGCGGCAGCTTTGAGGCGCAACACAGGAATGTTTCCGAATGCCTGCTGTCAAAATGACGCACGATTCAGCTCTCTCAGAATCCGTGGTAAAATTTTCCGCTCGTTAAATCTGCCTTGGGATTTGTTGAGCGCAGTTTCTTTTTCCACGAAAACTAGTCGAGGGGTACCGAGGGCGGCGTTGTGTCCGGAGCTCTCTCCGGAGTAAGTTCAGTATGACCGCACGACGCGTTGTTCATCCCCGCCCCGGGACAGCCTCGGTATTAATTCTTGCTTTCGCCTGCTTGCTTCCTGCCTGCGCGAATCAGCCCGCACAAAGAGCGTCTGCTCCCCTCGTGGTCAATCAGGATAGCCAGGTCGTGGTGATGGAATATGAAAACTGGTTTGGCCCTAAGGCGCGAAACTTCCAGACAACTCCCGCCATGCCCATGTTGCAATCTCCCGATATGCAGGCGGTCGGTGGAGGATACGACAGCGCCGATCCTGCAGTGTGGGGCAACGACCTCTCGATCGTGCAACAGCAGGTCGCCTCCTATCGGCAACAAACGAGGATGCAGCGGCAAAAGTGACCTACCAGCCAGTCGGTGGCATGCGCACTCAAGCCCGACTTTCCTCCCTTCTTAGTTGACGCGTTTTCCCTCAACGACCTACCATTGCCGCCAATGGGGAGTACTTCTCAGATTATCGGCCAGACCATCTCCCACTACCGCATCCTTGAAAAGCTGGGTGGCGGAGGCATGGGAGTCGTTTACAAAGCCCAGGACGTCAAACTGGACCGCTTCGTCGCCCTCAAGTTCCTGCCGGATAACGTCGCCAAAGATGCACAGGCTCTCAGCCGCTTTCAGCGCGAGGCGAAGGCCGCATCGGCTTTGAATCATCCGAATATCTGTACTGTTCATGAGATTGACGAGCAGAATGGGCAGCCCTTCATTGTCATGGAGTTCCTCGATGGTGTGACACTGAAGCACCTGATCGGCAGTCGTCCCATGGAACTCGATCGGGTTCTGGAAGTAGGCATCGACGTTGCCGACGCGCTTGACGCGGCACATGCGGAAGGCATTGTGCATCGGGACATTAAGCCTGCGAACATCTTCGTAACCAAGCGTGGCCACGCGAAGATTCTGGATTTCGGCCTTGCCAAAATGCCCACGCCGAATCTGGAAGCCAGCGGCTCCGATGCAACAGTAACCGTGATGGCGGAGGAACATCTCACCAGTCCGGGAAGCACGCTCGGGACCGTTGCTTACATGTCTCCAGAACAAGTGACGGGAAGAGATCTCGATCGCCGCACCGACCTGTTCTCCTTTGGAGTTGTGCTCTATGAAATGGTCACGGGCACGCTACCGTTCCGCGGCGAGAGTTCTGGCGCGATCTTTGACTCCATCCTGCATAAGGCGCCCGTAGATCCGATTCGGCTCAATCCCGATCTGAGTCCCGGGCTAGAAAACATCGTTTCGAAAGCGCTCGACAAAGATCGCGAAACCCGCTATCAATCCGCCGCGGAATTGAAGGCGGACCTCAAGCGGGTAAAGCGCCATACCGAGTCTCAGAGAATTCAGGTTACCGACTCGGGGCGAGTGAAACCCTCGCAGCTTTCTCGCTCAAAAATCGCATGGATCGGGATCACCGCTGTTTTGGCCATGGCTGTCCTGGCCGTGATCGGGATCCGAATACTTCATCCCGCCGCTCCCGTGCCCTCGGTCGCTGTCTCCAAGCCCGATATCGAAACCATTGCCGTGCTTCCGTTTCACGATATTTCGGCCAGTACAGGCGACAGCTGGGGAATCGGAATTACCGACGCCATCATCAGCCGTTTAACTTCGTTACAGAATCTCGCGGTGCGTCCGACCACCTCAGTCTTGAAATACGCCAAGGAAACTCCTGACGCCGCCGAGATCGCGAAAACTCTGGATGTGGCAAGCATTCTGGAGGGAACCTATCAGCGTTCGTCCAACGTGATCCGCGTGACAGTTCAGCTGATCGACGGTCGTAGTGGCAACACAAAATGGTCGCAACGCTACGATTTGAAAAGCGCGGATGTGTTGAGCTTTGAGGACGAGATCGCAGGTAAGGTGGTTGAGGGGCTAAAAATCGAAATTTCTCCCGGTGAGCAGAAATCGATACAGGCGCCGGTAACAACTAGCGTGGAAGCCTATAACGACTACCTCCAAGCCCGCTTTTATATGAACCAGTACTTTCAGGATTCGCAGTTGGAAAGCCTGCAAAAAGGGGAACAGTCGTCGGCACAAGCAACCGCTTTGGATCCCAACTTCGCCGATGCCTATGCGCTGCTTGGTCAGCTCTACATGTTCCAAGGCACGAACTTCGTTGCGGATAGCGCTGCGAATCTCAAGCGCAGCGAGGCTTCCAGCAAGAAGGCTCTGCAAATCAATCCCAAATCAGTAGCGGGCATGGTCGCCTTGGCGGCTGCTTATACTGAGGAGGGCCGCGAGGGCGATGCTCTCCCTATAATCAGGCAGGCCGTTGCGCTGGCTCCGAACGACTCTTTGGCCTGGGACGTTTTCGGCTATGCCAACTACTACGCAGGCCTGAATGAACTCGCCGAACAGGGCTATCGGCGCGTCGTGGAATTAAATCCCACTCCTCCGCGCAATCACTGGATGCACGCCCGTATGCTTCTCTACGTTGGCCGCTTGTCTGAAGCTGAGCAGGAAATGCGTGAAACCGTGGCCAAAAGCCCAGACCAGTTCAAAGCTCTCGCCCATCTGGGAGAGATTCTTTACTACGAAGGCAAGATGGACGAGGCAGAAACTATCATGGATCGTGCCAATGAGTTAGGTCGCGATGCCAGTGATGACACGGCACGGGTGCTGGGCGGCTTTGTGTACGCCGCGCGGGGTGAACGGCAGAAAATCGACAAGCGTCTGTTCGCGTATCGTCCCGAACAGATCACCGACGGCGATGCCGCATATTGGGAAGGCGGCATCTATGCGCTTCTCGGCGACAAGCCCAATGCCCTTGCGTGGCTCCGCCGCACGATCGAGCTCGGAGATGTAAATTACCCCTGGTTTGAAAAAGACAGGAACTACGACAGCCTGCGTTCCGACCCGCAGTATCAGGCAACTATGGCCGACGTCCGCAAGCGCTGGGAAGCTTACAAGAACGAATTCGATCCCGGCCGCTAGCCCACATTCCGAGTTGGGAAAGCGGTCATGCTTCCGCCACACTCCGATGTGATCCTAATCACAGACCGCCTCGTCGCTCCCGCTTACGTTGGACTCAAGGCATATCCTGCCTTCATTCTTCTTTGCGAGGCCCCAATGGCCATCAGTTCCGAAATTTCTTCGCGAGTTCTGAACCACAAGCTGGACTCCAAAATCATGACCGCTTCTGAAGCCGCAGCCCTGATCCGCAACGGCGATCAGATCGGCATGAGCGGATTTACCGGCTCCGGCTATCCCAAAGCCGTGCCCATTGAACTGGCGCATCGTATTGCCGAGGCTCATTTCCGCGGACAGAAATTTCAGGTCAGCGTCTTCACCGGCGCCTCCACCGGTCCTGAACTCGACGGTGCCCTAGCCATGGCCGGCGGCATCCATCTCCGTCTGCCCTATCAGTCCGATCCCGAAACCCGCAAGCGCATCAATGCCGGCGAGATGGAGTACATGGACATCCATCTCAGCCACGTCGCCCAATTTGTGGAATACGGATTTCTCGGCAAGCTCGATGTCGCGCTTATCGAGGTCGCCGCCGTGCTGGAAGACGGCCGCCTCGTGCCCAGCTCCTCCATCGGCAACAACAAAACCTGGATCGATCAGGCCGAGCGCGTCATTCTCGAAGTCAACTCCTGGCAACCGATGGCCCTCGAAGGGATGCACGACATTTACTATGGCCTCGAGCCGCCGCCCAATCGCAAACCGATCCCTCTCACCAAGCCCGGGCAGCGCATTGGTTCGCCCTACCTTCAGGTGAATCCCGACAAGATCGTCGCCATCGTTCTGACCGATTCGCCCGACCGCAACAGCCCGTTCAAAGCACCCGACGAAGCTTCCAAGCGGATCGCCGGTCATATTCTCGAATTCTTGAGCTGGGAGGTGAAGAAGGGCCGCATGCCCGCCAACCTGCTGCCTCTGCAGTCCGGAGTTGGCAACATCGCCAACGCAGTTCTTTTCGGTCTTGAAGAAGGTCCATTCGAAGGTCTGACTTCTTACACCGAAGTCATTCAGGACGGCATGATTCGCCTGCTCAAATCCGGCAAGCTCACCAGCGCTTCGGCAACTGCATTCTCGCTTAGCCCCGAGATGCTCGACGAAGTTAATGCTGACATGGCTAGCTACCGCGAGCGCATCGTGCTTCGCCCGCAGGAAATTTCCAACAACCCCGGTATCATTCGCCGTCTGGGCGTTATCGCGATGAACGGCATGATCGAATCCGACATCTACGGCAACGTCAACTCCACCCACGTCATGGGATCGCGCATCCAGAACGGCATCGGGGGCTCTGGCGATTTCGCCCGCAACGGATATCTCTCCATCTTCATGGCGCCTTCAATCGCACAGAAGGGAACCATCTCCACAATTGTTCCGATGGCCTCGCACATTGATCACACCGAGCACGACGTGCAGGTCGTCGTCACCGAGCAGGGATTGGCCGATCTGCGCGGGCTTTCTCCGCGGCAGCGTGCACACCTGATCATCGAGAAATGCGCCAACCCCGACTACAAATCTTTGCTGAAGGATTATCTCGACCGCGCCGAGCGCCTCTCCTACGGCAAACATACGCCGCACCTGCTCAACGAAGCTCTTGGCTGGCACAACCGCTATCTGCGCACGGGGAAGATGAAACCCAGCGAAGAGAGCTGAACGGCCCTACCCTCCCACCTGATCACAGGAGGCCAGTGTTGCCATGACGAGGAATCCGAAGCTTGATCCTGTTAACGGAAGATTTCTTCCAAATCCCATCGGACAGAAGACCGAGAAAATGCTGAGGGAAGAGGCCCGCCTTGGGGTGAGGTTCGAAGATGACTATCTCGAGAAAGTAAAGAACGGAGACTGGGGCCAGAAGAGATTCTCGAAAAGGTGGCACGTTGGAAATAGGAGCCTAATATTTGGAAGGGTGCAGGAGGGGAGGCGTTCTTGGATCGAAATGCTCGGCCTGCCGCGAGCGGGACACAATCCTGCCCCTCCAAAAGGAGACAATGCAAAAACGTGCGCCAGATGTCATGCTGATGTGCCACTAGAGAGAGCTCATTGGATAGCCCGCCGCGACAGCGGGCCAAGCGACTCCTGGAATCTGGTGGATCTTTGCCCGAATTGTCACACGCTGCTAGACAACGGCGACGAGGACGTCGTTCGGGAGGTCAAAGAGATTGTTCTTCTGAAGGCGGTTCGGAAGCTGCTCGAGCAAAGCGACGAGCTGGCCCTCCGCAAGGAGTTGGTCGATACCTGCACCGCGATAACTATGCGGCAAGCTAAGATCTGATGTTCTGCCAACCGCCACAATGCCGTGATGCCCGCAGGCGGCGGCTCGTTATCGGCCAAATCTTCCAAGAACACAAAAAGTTCAATAACACTGCTACCGCATTCGAATAGCACCGCGACTTAGGCTCGGGAAGGCGATGTTCTTATCGCCAAACACCGCGGGCATTCGCAGGTATAAGCGGGATCGTCGGGCATGACGACGTGGCCGCACCGTCCGCATAGGAAAGATTCGCTCTCGGCTCGACCAATCATCACTTTGAACTTACCGCCCTCGATGCAGTACGGACATCGCGGAACCTTATCCATGAACCCTGCTGCCTCCGAGGAACGATATTTACCCACGCAGATAAGATCAGGCCCCGGTCGAAGCCGAGGCCTGATTGAGACTACGATGCACGGCGCTGCTTATTCTCGTCCGGCATATCTTCTTCACGGTTTTCATTGCCAGGTTGAGACGGGCGTTTCTGTTGCGATTGGTCGTCGTGTCTCTGTCCCGACTGCTGCCCGGGATTCGGATTGGAACCTTGCCCTTGCTTCTTGTTCGGATCGTCTGACATTGGCACTCCCTCACAATGGATTGAGCTGCATTCTCGGCACAAAGCCGATCATTAGTTGCCGGATGGCGAAACAAAGGTTGGAACTCCGCCTTACGCCACGGAACATGCAGCGGCCCGATGACGTTTCTGTGGGAGATCGAGTTTCTCAACTAGGAATCAATCTGATGCCGCGATCAGGGTTTGTTCGTAGGTACCGAACCCGAGTAAAGCACTGCCTTGACGGCGGATTCGATCATATCGGCAATCTGACGGGCAGCTTTCTCCGCTTCCAGTGAGAGTTTCTCGCCATCTTCAAAATGAAACGCGGGAACGCGACAGAGAAACGCTTGTCCGGAGAAGCCGAATAGTTTGCGCGCCAGGGTTACGATTTCGCCGGGCGTGACTTGGTGAGAGAGCGGAGGCTGCGTGGAGTTCAGTGACGGAATGGGCTCGATTGTCGGCTGGTGACCGGACACATCCGCGTCGACAAAAAAAACGGATTTCGCATTTGCGATCTCGAAGGCGATTTCAGGATTAAGCTGGAGGAGGCTTCGCGTGCGAATGTCGCGGCGAGAAGATAGCAATTCGAGAACACGGTGAGCCACACCATCATCGCCACGCAAGGGATTGCCGATGGCGATGCCGATAAGCAGTGAGGGAGACTTCCGTTCAACCGGACCGGCGGAGTTCATCCTCGCTCGATGCGATCGAGCAACTCGCCCTTCGGACTGCGCAGCTCGATGATAAGGGGCATTTGCCCCAAAGCGTGCGTCGAGCAGGAAAGGCAGGGATCGAAGCAACGTATCGCGGCTTCGACGCGATTCAACATGCCTTCCTGCAGGTTGCGCGGAGAGACGAAATGGCGGGCGGTCTGGTCGACGGCCTGGTTCATGGCAAGATTATTCTGCGTGGTGGCAACGATCAAATTGGCCTTGCGGATGAGGCCATTGTCGTCGACTTCGTAATCGTGGAACAGGGTGCCTCGCGGGGCCTCGCAGCATCCGACGCCGTGATTGCGGTTTTGTCCAGCATTCGCGCGGACATGGGGGCGCAGGAGGTCGGGATCGTCGCTTAGTTGGTCGATGCGCTCGACGCAATGGAGCATCTCGATCAGCCGCGCAAAATGATAGTGGAACGAATTGCAGACCGAGCCCTGGCTGAGCTGCTTGAACTCCCGTAGTTCGCGATCGGCGTAAGGTGTACCGGCAGCACGGGCAACGTTGAGCCGGGCGAGCGGTCCGACTCGGTATGCGCCGGCGGGATAGCCAAGCGGCTTGTAAAAGGGGAACTTCATGAAGGACCACTCTTCGCTGGCCTCGCCCAGATAAGAGGCGTAGCGCAGCGGGTCCAGGCTTTCGGCGACGGTGTTGCCTCCGGCATCCACGATGCGAATCTGCCCGTCGTAGTACTCGAGATTTCCTTCCTCACTTACCGTGCTCAGGAAGAGTGTGGGGAAGTTGCCCATGTTCTCGACTTCGGGAGCGAAGGAGTCGAGCACCTTTTTCAGCCGATGCAAGGCAAGATCCAGAGATTGCAAGGCGTCAGGAATCCAACCGCGGATTTCATCACGTTCCGCGTCGGTAACCG
>Ga0335072_10004480_pt1 | contig 20753 bp, 17 predicted proteins | sample Lox_Sample_21_FD_206725 | JGI IMG/M metagenome (GOLD analysis project Ga0335072, IMG submission 206725) | Soil microbial communities from Loxahatchee National Wildlife Refuge, Florida, United States - Lox_Sample_2.1 | ecosystem: Environmental > Terrestrial > Soil > Wetlands | place: USA...
GGACGCCGTCACGGGCGGAGACCAGGGCATCGCCGATGTGCCCTTTCCCGACATGCACTGGATGGACGCAGTCCCCGGCCTGGACGGCCTGACCGAGAACAGCCGGTTTTATATACTGACGCTGACTCTGGCGGCTGTTTGTATTGCGGCGATGGCGCAGATTACGCGCTCTCCGTTCGGCCGCATGCTGACGGCAATTCGCGACAACCGCGAACGCGCCGCCTTCATCGGCCTGAACGTGCGCGCCTATGAGCTGACTGTTTTCGTCGTCGCCGGCGGCTTCGCGGGACTCTCCGGCGCGCTATACGGCATTTTCACGCGCGGCGTGTTCCCCGACTACGTGTTCTGGACGCAGTCGGCGCAGGTCATGATCATGACCATCCTGGGCGGAATGGATTTTTTCTGGGGACCGCCCGTCGGTGCGCTGGTGCTGGACTGGCTGAACCAGGAGATTACCAACTACACGCAATACTGGCCCTTCGTGCTGGGCACGATTCTGCTGGTGCTGCTGTTCGCGATGCCAGGTGGCGTGCTGGGCGGATTGAACCGCGCCTACCGTGCCGTGCAGCGGCGGCGGTCACGGCTGGCGACGCGTGATGCTTGAGATCACCCATTTGAGAAAATCCTTCGCCGGATTTGTCGCGGTGAATGACGTGAGCCTGACAGTGGAAAGCCAGCAAATCGTCGCGGTGATTGGCCCCAACGGTGCAGGAAAATCGACCTTCTTCAACCTGATCACCGGCCATCTGCGCCCCGACACCGGCCGCGTGGTCCTGGATGGGCGCGACGTCACCGGCTTGCCACCCTATCGCATCTGTGGCCTTGGCATGGGACGATCCTTCCAGCTAACCAATATTTTTCCCCGCCTGACCGTGTTGCAGAACGTGCAGGCCGCCTTGATGGCGCATCGCGGGCACGGGCGCGATTTCTGGTCGCGTTCCGAGACCCTGTTTCGCGACGATGCCGAGGCATTGCTCGCTTCAATCGGCCTCGGCGCGGTGGCGAACGAGACCGCCGGCACGCTGGCCTATGGCAACCAGAAGCAGCTCGAACTTGGCATTGCGCTGGCCTCCGACCCGAAGGTACTCCTCCTGGACGAACCCACCGCCGGCATGTCTGCCGGCGAAACCCACGACACTATCGCGCTGCTGCGCCGCATCGCGCTGGAACGCGGCCTGACGCTATTGTTCACCGAGCATGACATGGCAGTGGTGTTCGGCATCGCGCAGAAGATCGCCGTGCTCTATCAGGGCCGCAAACTCGCGGAAGGCACACCGGACGAAATGCGTGCCAATCCCGAAGTGCGCCGGGTCTATCTGGGAGAGCATGCGTGACGCCGCTGCTGTCGGTAGAGAGCATTCACACCGCCTATGGCCTCAGCCAGGTGTTGTTCGGCATTTCGCTGAACGTGGCGGAAGGCGAGTGCGTCTGCCTGCTTGGCCGCAACGGCGTGGGCAAGTCCACGACAATGCGCTCGATCATGGGCCTGACGCCGCCGCGATCCGGCCGTGTGCTATGGCGCGGCCGGGATGTAGCGGGATGGCCGCCATTCCGCATTGCGCGCGCCGGCATCGGCTTCGTGCCCGAGGATCGGCGGATCTTCGCCGAACTGACGGTGTGGGAGAATTTGGACGTCGCCGCGCGGGCCGCGCGCCGGCCAGGGCGATGGACGGTGGAGCGGGTGTATGACCTGTTCCCCGTGCTGTCGGAACGGCGGAATCAGCGCGGCGGTTTTTTGTCTGGTGGTGAGCAGCAGATGCTGACGATCGGACGCGCACTGGTGGGCAATCCGGAACTGTTGCTGCTGGACGAGCCGTCGGAGGGGCTGGCGCCGCTGATCGTCGAGCTGCTGCGGCAGAAGATTGCCGAGCTGAAGGCAGAGGGGCTGACGATTCTGCTGGCGGAGCAAGGGGTGGCGTTTTCACTGGCGCTGGCCGATCGGGTGTATGTGCTGGAGAAGGGGGCGGTGCGGCATTCCGGTGCGGCGGCGGAATTGCGGGATGATCCGGCGTTATTGGATCGGCTGCTGGCGCTGTAGTGCAGCCTGTCATCGCGAGGAGCGAGCCGCCCATGCCATTACGAGGCGAGCCACCCATGTCATTGCGAGTCAAGCCGCCCATGTCATTGCGAGGCAAGCCACCCATGTCATTGCGAGGAGCGAAGCGACGAAGCAATCTCGGTCATGAACTCCTGATCGTATCGTAATTCCTCCATCGTATTCTATTTCAAGAACGGCATCCTAGCCGCCAACACTGAGGTGACGGCGCTTGATCTCTTCCGCCGCCCATGTCATCGCCGCGTTCAGCCAACGCGCCCATCCCGCGGCCCAAGGGAGAGAGACTGTGCCAACCAACGTTTCGGACGTCATCGACAACGCCCGTTTCAACGCTTTCCATCTCTGGGTCGCCTTCCTGTGCGGCCTGATGGTGTTCCTGGACGGCTATGATCTCACTGCCGTCAGCTATGCCGCACCACAGTTCATCCACCTGTTCGGCATCACCCGCGCCATGATCGCGCCGGTATTCTCCGCCGGATTGTTCGGTCTCACCATCGGCGCGCTGGCATTCGGCCTGGTCGCCGACCGGCTGGGTGCCAAGTGGACCTTCATCTTGTGCGGCATCGGCTTCGGCGTGTTCTCGATCGCCGCGGCCTTCGCGCCATCGGTCGGCGTGTTGGTGGTCGTCCGGTTTTTTGCCGGCCTGATGCTGGGCGGCGCAACCCCGATCTCCATCGCCATCGCCAGTGATTTCGTCCCGCGGCACGTGCGCACCTCGGTGACCATGATCATGTATATCAGTATCGCGCTCGGCGCCGTCGTGGCCGGCTACTCCTATGGCTTCCTCTCCATTTTCGGCTGGCGCACGGTTTTCTATGTCGGCGGCGCGCTGCCGATCGTGCTTGCCCCTTTGTTCCTTGTCTCCCTGCCCGAGACGCTGGTCTTCCAGGTCATGCACAACGCGCCGGTGGATCGCATCCGCGCCACGCTCGCCCGCATCGACCCGACGCGCGACGTATCGCGGGAGACCCGTTTCACCGTGGCGCGCGAAAACAAGCCCGGCTTCCAGCCTGCCCAACTCTTCGAGGACCGCCGCGCCCCGATCACCATCATGCTGTGGGTGACCTTCTTCGGCGCGGGGATCGCCCTCTTTTTCTTCAACTCCTGGCTCCCTACCTTACTGTCAGGCCGAGGCCTGTCGGGCAAGGAGGTGGTGGTGATATCCGCCTCACTGCAGTTCGGCGGCATCATCGGGACCTTGCTCGTCGCACCGATCGTGGTGCGCATGCCGCCTTTCCTCACCACCGCCCTGCTGTATTTGCTGGCGGCCATCGCGATGGTGGTGCTGGGCCGCGGCGGCAGTGAGTTCGGCTTCCTCATCTGCGCGGTGCTCGCGGTGGGCATCTTCCTGATCGGTGCACAGAGCGTGCTGAACGCAAGTTGCGCCAATGTCTATCCACCCAGCATGCGCGGCACCGGCGTCGGCTGGGGCTTTGGCGTCGGCCGCGGCGGTTCCGTGTTGTCTCCGGCAATCGCCGGCCTGCTGCTGGCCATGCACTGGACGCCCTCGCAATTGTTCCTGGTCGCCGCGGTGCCGACTCTGGTCGCGGCCACCGGTGCGCTCGGCGTGCAGCGGCTGCTGCGCCGGCGCGCGGAAACACGAGCGGCATCAGGCGAAACCGCTGCGGCTTGATAGGCTGTTGAGCCTGCTTGTGGCGCATTGGCTTGACTGATAGGTCTGGTGCAGTGTGTGGCGGCCAAACTTGTCACTGAGGAAGACGAGCCGCAGAGCACATCAGACCATCTCTCTGCACGCTCCCCACCTCATCTTCCTCAGCGATAATTTTGCCGGCAACGAACGCCACCTGCCGGACGTGCTTGGTACGAGGCTTGTCCACAGGGCCCGGTCTTTGAACGCACGGCCCGCTTCGACCGAAAGCAGTACGTCCACTCCTCCCATTGGGTAATTAGAACAGTACCATTGCCTACCTGCCAGGCAATCACGCAATGCGCGGCGGAGATTCATATACGCAATATATGTGAAAAGCCGGAGCGATAACCAGGACACAGGCGCCGTGGATAACTCGCAGCAGCTTGGTATCTTTTGAAAGCGTGAGTTGTGGCTTAGCCAGAGTCATCGGCTTGCACGCGACTCTGCGACGATTGGCACAAGTTGCACTGGGAACTATCGGCCCCCGCGGGACCATCCTTATGACGATCGATTCATATATATCGCTTCATTTTCATAAAACATGACCCAAGCCGGCAAGCTGCAATACGGCTGTTACAACTTTATGCGGTTTGTCCCTCAGCAGGCACATAAAGTGGCCGATAAATGTAACCATGGGTGAGGGGATATGACGGATGTCAAAAACCGTCAAGGTTATCGCGGGGCCGACCCTGAAGAGTGCTCATCCAACGGGACAGCGTCATTTCGATGACTTGCGCACCGTTCTGCGGCCGGAGAGACGCCCCCGACCGCGGTTTTCCCGGCCAGGAGAATATGCTGATCTATACCGCGGCGGTGACCCAAACTCCCAGTTCCTGAACAAGCGATTGGAGGAGATCAACGATCTCCTCGCAGTCATGGAGGGCGGCTATCTTCTCGATGTAGGCTGCGGCCCGGGCATCCTGCTTGAGCATTTTGCCCAAGGGAGGTTCGCCCTTTTCGGCCTCGACCGAAGCCATGAGATGATCAGTGAAGCCGCCAGGATCGCATCCCGCCAACCGGGCCTGACGGTGGGTGAAGTCGAGCGTCTGCCCTATCGTGATGGATGTTTTGATATAATCTTGGCGCTCGGGGTTCTCGAGTACGTTGTGGACCTGGAATCGGCTTTCGCAGAAATTGCACGGGTGGCCAAACCCGGAGGCAAGGTTGTTATTAGCATGCTCAACCATGAGAGCTGGTACTGGCTGTGGTTTCGCCACGTCTATCAGTACGCCAAATTTGCCAAGTCAATCACGAACGGCAAGTCTCACCTCCCTGCAATGCCAATTCTGTACGACCGGGCACATCTGGAAGCAGTGATGCAGAAGAACGGACTTGAACCTACTCACTTGTCTTACTACAATGTCAACGTTTGCATCGAGCCGATTTCGTCCCGCTTCCCAAGAATGGCTTGCTGGATTAACAGCAGATTGGAAAGGTTTGCCCGCACGGTATTTTCGCGTTTGATAAACACCGGCTTTCTGATCTCGGCGACCTGTCATTATGTTGACTCTGGCGGACTTTCCGCGCTGTCCTGTCCTTCGCCCACTCAGTGGATTTGAGGACGGGTCTGTGGACCATCACATTGGGTAGCCAGACCGCGTCGCACCGCGCCGTGCGCAAGACGACGGCCGGCCAGCAGTCCGGCTCGACCTTTATATCGAAACGGGGACAGTGAAGCGGAAGATCGTGCCTCCGGCCGGATTTGGCTCGGCCCACAGGCGCCCGCCATGCGCCTCCACGATCGACCGGCAGAGCGACAGCCCCACCCCCATGCCGTGCGCCTTCGTGGTATTGAACGGCTGAAACAGTCGTTGCGCGATATTCTGCGCGATGCCGTGTCCGGTGTCCGCGACACCGATCGCCACCAGGCCGTCCGAGGCCGGCGCAACGTCGATGGTGATCTCTCGGCGTGGGCTCGCCTCCATCGCCTCGACCGCGTTGCGCAGCAGATTTACGATCACCTGCTGGATTTGCACCCTGTCCACCAGCACCGGCGGCAATGCCGGCGCTGTTCGAAAATCCACCGGCACGCTCCGCTCTCTGGCGCCGACAAGTGCCAGGGAACTGGCCTCCTCCAGCAGACCAACGACCTCCTCGGGCCTGCGCTCCGGTTCGGATCTTTTCACGAACCCACGCAGCCGCTGGATGATCTCGCCGGCCCGCAGCACCTGCGCCGACGCGCGGTCAATCGCCTCCTTGACGGCGTTCAGCGCGGCGGCATCGCCTCGCTCCAGCAGCCGCTTTGCAGCGCCGAGATAGTTCGTCGTGGCGCTCAGCGGCTGGTTCAGTTCGTGGGCGATACCGGATGCCAACTGCCCCATCTCTGTCAATCGCGACACATGCGCGAGTTCTGCCTGCAGCTCCTGCACGCGATGCTCCGCCTCCTGGCGTTCGGTGAGATCCTGCACGAAGCAGGTGAACAGGCGTTGCTCACCGTGCCGTACCGCGCCAACCGACAACTCCATCGGAAACGTGGTCTCGTCTTTCCGCTTGCCCGTTGCGGTACGCGCGGCCGGTTGCGCACGCCCCTCGTTGCGGACTCGGTACTGCTCTAGTGGATCGTCGAGATCGGCGGATTGCAGTTCAGGGATCAGCAGCGCAATGCCGCGGCCTTGTACTTCATTGGCCGTGAAGCCGAACAATTGCTCCGCGGCGGCGCTGAAAGACTCGATCGCGCCGCGCGCATCGACCACTACCAGGGCATCCGGTACGGTATCGAGTATCGATTGCAGCAGCGCGGTCCGGGTCTGCACGCGTTGATCCAGCTCGACGTTCAAATCACGCATCGCTTGTTCGGCACGCCGGCGTTCCTCGATCTCATGCGACAGGCTGCGATTGAGCGCGGCCAGTTGTTCATGGCTTGGCATCGCCAGGGCCGCCGGTAGCAACAGCCACAAGGTAACGGCCGTCGGCACGGAAACCAGCGCGGTCAGTAATTTGACAAAGCCATCGAGGCGGTAGATCGGATCCCATAGCGTCGCAGCGCCCAGCGCGTGGGTTGTGCCGCAAGCGAGTATGAACAGGATAAACAGTACGAACACGCCTCGAAACGGCAGGTCACGGCGCCGGATCGCGAAATACGCCAGCGCCGCAGGGATCGAATAATATGAAAGCGCGATCAGCGCATCCGAGGTCAGTTCCAACCAGATTAGCCACGGCTGCCACGCGAGGCATAGTCCATGCGGCAAATAGCCTTGGGTCAGCCAGATGCCGGAGAGCCATGCCAGCATGTCCGTTCCTCCCGCCCGTACGTGGCTGGCGCCGCCCTGGTCGACCGAGATTCCCGGCATGATGACTGGACTGGTTGGCCAACGACAATGTGCAATTGCCGCAAATAGCGACCCGGTGCAACGGGGGAACAGTCTGACGCCGCGATGTCCGACAGGCGCGTGGGTGCGCCCTCGTCGTCATGCCCTCAGCGGCGCAGAAAGGACTGCACCGTCTGCCCGCTCGGTGGATGGCCGGTGCCGATCACAGAACCGTAGTCCGCGGGAATGAACAGTTCTTCCAGACGCCGCGGCACATCCTCGAAGCCGCCCTGGAGATGCTCCGCCACGAAGAACGCGTTGGCACCGGTGATGTTGCAGGCCACAAGCCGGTAGCCAAGCGGCATCAGCAGGTCGGCAAAGCTCTGTAGGGATGCACCGAAATAGTCGGTATCGTTGAAGCGGTGTTCCCGGTTGTAGTCGATGGTGAATCTCACTGGCGGGGGGAATTTGCCATTGTATTCGACGATCACCACGCCAGGCCGGTGGTCTCCGTTAACCAGGCCGCCCAGGACATGCAGGTCATTGCCGTCCAAATCGATGGAGAGCACATCGAACTGCGAAATCCCCAGGCGCTGCGCCGCCCCATCGCGCAGGCCGCAAACATTGTCCCGGTCGATCCAAGCCTGGGTGAAATCGAGATTCGTCGTGCCCGGCTGGATGGAGAACGCCAGCGCCTCGCCGCCCAACCACGCCCCCCGCCAGCCCTGCATAAGCAGGATCAGTGTGTTGTTCTCCAGTCCGTTACCGACGCCGACCTCAAGGAAACTGCCCCCCGACAGCCCGGTCCGGCGCAGTATTTCCAGCAGGATGCCGTCCTCGTCGTTTTGTGAGAAGAATTTCTGTCCGTGCCGCATCAACGGGTTGGGGTGCAGGCGCGCCTTCTCGGCCCGGTCGCGCGTCACCGCGGCGTCGATCAGCCGGCTGATTGGATAAGTGCCAATAACGTGCCGCAGAGCGGTGAAGTGCGCCGAGGCCAGAGTGTTGACGTGCTGCTGTACAGAGGCAGGATCAGACATGGTTCATCAGGCCGTTTGTCGAACAAGCGGTCGTGCCGCCGTCTCTGATATGCCATATCCACCCCGGCTCGACGAGCCTGCCGTTCAGCTCTCCTTACCGGACCGCATCGATTTTGCTGCCGGTGCCGGGCACAATCTCGATCAGCAGCGGATCATGCGCCAGTTCCACCGTCACATGACCCGCATTGCCAGAACTGGACATGGCCGACGTACCGGTCACCGGATCGAACACCGCGATCCGCGACGCGGCCTCGCCCAGATCGACCGTCACCTGGTGACCGTCGGCGCTTTCGTTCCAAACCGCCAGCCAGAAGCTGCCATCCGACTTCTGCATCAGCAATGTATCGTCCCCAGCGGCAGTACCGCTGAGGCGATAAGGCAAGGACCCCGGCGTGAACCTGCCGCCGCCGTCAGCCAACAATGTCGTCAGATTGTGCAACGCTGCTCCCGCGGGGCGGGGTGACCCATCGGCATTCATCAACCCGTACTTGCCCGACATGTCATCGAACAAGGCATAGAAGTACATGCGGGCGTCCCCGGCCTTGATGCCATCGAGCACCGCCTGCACCACGCCCTGCACCGCCGCGCCCGTGCCACCGGTGTCCCAGCCAATCTCCGTGGTCATCACCGGCCGATTGGCCGCGGCCAGCCGCGCATCATCGTTTAGCCGCCGGATTGTCTCCCCCGTCGTCTGCCCTGCCACCGGATAGGTATGCGCATTGGCATAGGTCGCGTAGGCGGACAGGTCGCCCACCTTGTCGTAATCGCCATGCCAATCGTTCGCGGCTGTCCAGCCGGAGCCGAAGCTCATGTTGATCACCGGCAGCCCGAGCGAACGTCCCATCGCATAAACACGCTGCTGGAACTGCCCCGTGACCCGCACGCTGTTGCCGAGCGACCTGGGATAGGCATCATCCTCCTCATTGCCCCCCTCGATGGCATCCAGCACGCCTTCCTGCGCCAGCCGCGGTGCCAGCGCCAGTTGCGTCGCCATGCCGGCCGGCGAGGTCTCACCGATGAAATCGTCGAATCTGGCACCGGTCGCGTGCGCCACCTGCGGCCACGTCTCCACGTCGGATGGATTGCCCGCGCTGTCGCGCAGGTTCTTCACGCCCAGATAGTTGATCGCGCGCGCCACCGCGGTGCGGTTCTGGTAGCCATAGTTGTTGAAATCGATATGCGTGTTGATGCCGATCGAGGCGATGACGGCGGCGGCGGCAATGGCGGGCGGTGTGGGCATGCCGATGTATCTGGGGGCTCGCTGCGCCCGTGTGAGGCCGCGTGGCACCACCTGCGCTTCACGGGTGCGCGCGGCGGGCAGTGTGTCATCGCAGCCGGTGCAGGATGCGTCATCGCAGCGAGTCTAGCGCACTTTGCAGCACCCAGGCGGCCGCCATCCGGTCCACCGCCGCCGCGCGGCGTTTGCGGCTGACATCGGCCTGCTCGATCAGGAACCGGTTTGCCGCGGCACTGGACAGGCGTTCGTCCCACAGCGCGGCGGGCAGCAGGGTCGCGTCCGACAGCGCCAGCGCCCAGTCGCGCGCTGCCTGGGCGGCCGGACCGACCGAGCCGTCCATCGACAGCGGCCATCCCACCACCAGCCCGCCTGCGTCTTCCTTGGCGGCAAGCGCGGCGATCTCGGCGGCGTTGTCCCGCAGCTTGCCGCGCCGCAGGCTGCCGTAGGGTGAAGCCAGCGTCAGCAGCACGTCCGACAGCGCAACGCCGATCGTGCGCTGGCCGGGGTCGATGCCGATCAGCCGCTGATGGCGGGCCAGCCGGTCGCGCAGCGCGGACAGCTCGAGCAATGGCATGGGCGGGTTATGACGGGGCAAGGGGAGGGGGCAAAGGCGGCCGCCGGGAATGTCGTGATTCGGCCGCTCGCCGCCGATGGCGCAGTTTGGTCGCGGGCTAAACCCGCTGGCCTCTCGCGCTGGCGATGCTGGCGCGTGACGGCGCCCGCTCGGGCGAAGCCGCCCGGCGTTGAACCGGGCCGGACCGGCCGGTATGGTCCCGGCCGCACAGTCCCCCAATAAAGGTCCATCGCTGCCATGGCGCTCGATCACGCCACCGTCCGCCGCATCGCCGTGCTCTCTCGCATCCGCGTGGAAGAGGACGAAATCCCCCGCCTGCAGAACGAGCTGAACGGCATCCTGGGCTGGATCGAGCAATTGAACGAAGTCAACATCGACGGCGTGGAGCCGCTGACCGGTGCGGCGCACATGGCGCTGAAGATGCGCGAGGACGTGGTGACCGACGGCGGCTACCCGGAAAAAATCCTGGCCAATGCGCCGGACCGGGCAGGTTCCTTCTTCGCGGTGCCGAAGGTCGTGGAATGAGCCTGACCGACCTGACCATTGCCCAGGCCCGTGCCGGGCTGCGGGCGCGTGACTTCACCGCCGAGCAACTGACCCTGGCGCATCTGCACGCGATCGAGGCGCTGAACCCACGGCTGAACGCCTTCATCACGGTGAGCCACGCCCTGGCAGTGGACCAGGCGCGCGCGGCCGATGCGGCCCTGGCCCGCGGCGACTCCCGGCCCCTGACCGGCATTCCGCTGGCTATCAAAGATCTGTTCTGCACCGAGGGCGTGCGCACCACCGCGGGCAGCAACATCCTGCGGCCGTTCGTGCCGGCCTATGAAAGCACCGTCACCGCCAACCTGCTGCGCGACGGCGCGATCTTCCTGGGCAAGACCAACATGGACGAGTTCGCCATGGGCTCGTCCAACATGACGTCCGCGTACGGTCCGGTGGAGAACCCCTGGAAGCGCCGGCAGGACGCCGAGGCGGTGCTGGTGCCAGGCGGTTCCTCGGGCGGGTCCGCCGCGGCTGTGGCAGCGCGGCTGGCGATGGGCGGCACCGGTACCGATACCGGCGGATCGATCCGCCAGCCGGCGTCGTTCTGCGGCATCGTGGGGATGAAGCCGACCTATGGGCGGTGCTCGCGCTGGGGCGTGGTGGCGTTCGCCTCGTCGCTGGACCATCCGGGACCATTCGCGCGGACGGTGGAGGATAGCGCGATCCTGCTCGGCTCCATGGCGGGGCATGATCCGAAGGATTCCACCAGCGCCGATGTCCCGGTGCCGGACTATGCGGCGGCATGCGGGCGGGGCGTGAAGGGACTGCGCATCGGCGTGCCGCGCGAATACCGTGTGGACGGCATGCCGGAAGAGATCGAGGCAGTCTGGCAAAAGGGCCTGGCCTGGCTGCGCGAGGCAGGGGCGGAGATCGTCGATGTCTCCACGCCACACCGGAAATATGCGCTGCCGGCCTATTATATCATTGCGCCCGCCGAAGCGTCTTCGAATTTGGCGCGTTATGATGGCGTGCGGTTCGGTCTGCGGTCGGATGGCGTTGACCTGCGCGACTTGTATGAACGCACGCGGGCGGCGGGATTCGGGCCGGAGGTGCGGCGACGCATCCTGGTCGGTACTTATGTGCTCTCGGCAGGGTACTACGATGCGTACTATTTGCGAGCGCAGAAAGTACGAGCGCTGATTTTGAAGGATTTCACCGATACCTTCGCGCACGTGGACGCGCTGTTGACGCCGACAGCGCCCTCGGCGCCGTTCGCGCAGGGCGAGAAGATGGACGACCCGGTGCAGATGTATCTGAACGACGAATTCACCGTGCCGGCGGATCTGGCCGGCGTGCCAGCGATCTCGGTGCCCGCGGGTCTGGACGCAAATGGACTGCCGATCGGGTTGCAGGTGATCGGCAAGCCGTTTGACGAGGAGACGGTGTTCGCCGTGGGTGCGGCGGTGGAGAAGGCGGCGGAGTTTGAATCGATGCCTGCAATACGGGCAGACCTCTCATAGAAAAAAGCCGCCGGAAGGTTGCTATCGGGATTGCTAAGGCGTCGAGGAACATCAAGGATCGCCGGATAGCTCGTCAAAGAACGCCTTGTCGGCCGGCAAGCCACCGGGACGCCTCAACTCACGGAATTCTTCCTGGATTGCCTTAGGGCCTGTAGCGAAACAAGTGCACCAATTGGCGCAACGGTCGTGCGTACCGTGTCATGGCCGGCGCAGGCCGGCCATCCACGACTTCTGTGTTGTACGCTGCAAAGACGTGGATGGTGCACCTGCGCGCACCATGACACGTGAGGGCCGGTGCTCTCGCCAGGTGATTCGTTTATTCTGCCTCGGACCCTTAATGCGCTCGATCAGTGGCGGGTGGCCGGTGACCGCCGCGTACTCATGCTCGACCGCTTCCCGAATGGTTTCGGTGAGCGTCTTGCCCTTCAGTTGCGCCAGTCGCCGTACCGCACGGTCGGTCTCCGGGTCGCTCACATGGAAGGACATCTACACGCATCCATCATTATATCGACACCGCACGGTGTATGCCACGGTAGGGAGCGACCTCCCAAGTCTTCCCGCCGATTTCTTGCCGCCATCCAATTGCGCGGATAAACCACCCCAGGCCGCCCATCGCCCGAGGCAGGACATGACCTACACCATCGAAGGCAGCACCGGTTCCTGGGAAGTCGTCGTCGGCCTGGAAGTCCACGCCCAGGTGATCAGCCGCGCCAAGCTGTTTTCCGGCGCCGCCACCGATTTCGGCGCGGAGCCCAACACGCAGGTCAGCTTCGTGGACGCCGCCTTCCCTGGCATGCTGCCGGTGATCAACCGCGAGTGCGTCGCCCAGGCGGTGCGCACCGGCCTCGGGCTGAACGCACACATCCACACGGTCAGCCGCTTCGACCGCAAGAACTATTTCTACGCCGACCTGCCGGCCGGCTATCAGATCAGCCAGTACCAGCATCCGATCGTCGGCACCGGCCAGGTCGAAGTGGAACTCGCCGACGGCGCCACCAAGGCAATCGGCGTCACCCGGCTGCACCTGGAGCAGGATGCGGGGAAGTCGCTGCACGACCAGCATCCGAGCAAGTCGTATATCGATTTGAACCGCGCCGGTGTGGCGCTGATGGAGATTGTGTCGGAACCGGATATCCGGTCGCCCGAGGAGGCCGGTGCCTATCTGCGCAAGCTGCGCACCATTCTGCGGTATCTCGGCACCTGCGACGGCAACATGGAGGAAGGCTCCATGCGCGCCGATGTCAACGTGTCGGTGCGCAAGCACGGCGAACCGTACCGCACGCGCTGCGAGGTGAAGAACGTCAACTCGGTGCGCTTCGTCATGCAGGCGATCGAGGCCGAGGCGAAGCGCCAGGTCGAAGTCTGGGAATCCGGCGGCACCGTGGAGCAGGAGACGCGATTGTTCGATCCGTCACGTGCCGAGACGCGCAGCATGCGCTCGAAGGAGGACGCGCACGACTACCGTTATTTCCCGGATCCCGACCTGCTGCCTCTGGTGCTGGAGCAGGACTGGATCGCCGCTTTGAAGGCGGCGCTGCCGGAGCTGCCGGATGCGAAGCGGGCGCGGTTCATGGACGAGTACGGACTATCGGCCTACGACGCGGCGGTGCTGGTGGCGGAACGGGCCACCGCGGATTTCTTCGAAACCGCCGCGCGCGGACGCGATGGCAAGACGCGTGATGCCAAGACGCGCGACGCCAAGGCGGCGGCCAACTGGATCATGGGCGATCTGTTTGCCGTGCTGAACAGTACTGGCAATAGCATCGAGACATCGCCGGTGACGGCGGATGCGTTGGGCAAGCTGCTGGACCTGATCGCGGACAACACGATCAATGGCCGCATCGCCAAGACCGTATTCGAGGCGATGGTGGAAACCGGCAAGGACCCCGCGGCGATCGTCGACGAACAAGGATTGCGCCAGGTTACCGACACCGGCGCGATCGACGCCGCCATCGCCAAGGTGCTGGCCGCGAATGCCGACAAGGTCGCCGAGTACAAATCCGGCAAGGACAAGCTGTTCGGCTTTTTCGTCGGCCAGGTGATGCGCACCATGGGCGGCAAGGGCAACCCCGCACTGGTGAACGAGGCGCTGAAGCGGTCGCTCGCATAAAACCTCTCCCGCGACAGCGGGGGAGGTCGAGACGCGTCGCGTCGAGGGTGAGGCCTGGCCCAGGCCCGATCCGGGGGTGATCGGATCGGCAGGCATTGCGACGAGCCCCTCCCGATCATCCCCACCCTCGGTATGTCGCACTTCGATCTCTCCCGCGTGCAAGAAATGCGCACAGGACAGGTCAGGGCCAGCGCAAGCTGGCGTAGCGTGCGTTTGCAACGGGGACGGCTGCAGACCTACAATGTCGCACTGGCCGTGCCCAGCTTGATGGTAATGCCATGAGTGACCTCTACGAAGACGATATTCTCTTGTGGTCGGAACAGCAGGCGGAGCTGCTGCGGCGCCGTGCGTCCGGTGCATTGGTGAATGAAGCCGAACTCGATTGGCCAAATCTCGCCGAGGAGATCGAGGACGTGGGACGCGGCCAGTTGCACGCGGTGGAATCCCTCCTGATGCAGGCGATGGCGCACCTGTTGAAGGCGCAGGCCTGGCCCGATGCACGCGATGTGGAGACCTGGCGGGCGGATGCACGACTGTTTCGTGCCCAGGCGCGGCGACGTTTCGTGCCATCCATGCGAAATCGGATCGACATCGCTGGGATCTACGCGGATGCGCTCAACGCGCTCCCCGCGGCGATGTATGACCTGGCACCGCAGGCGCTGCCGCAGGATTGTCCATTCACATTGGAAGAGTTGCTCGGCGATCGACGGTAATCGCCGTGGTCATCCTGGGGGCGGCGAGTCCGGCGTAGCGCTCGCTGCAAGGGCGCACGCATCGTCACCGAACGACGAACCGCAGCTGCGGCCGGCATTGAACGTTTTCCCATCGCCTGCGGCAGCTATGCCGCCTTTATTTCGCCCATGCATGACACAAATCGCAATTATATGCCGGCGCGCCGATTTTCCCGCCTGCCACGATAAGCGGCCCTTTCAACCGCAGATCACACCGGCAGGAGTCGTCATTTATGCCAATGCAGACCCGTGCGGCCACCCAGTCCCGCCGCATGCCCCCACAAACCGAGCCTCCAGAACCCAAGGCCGCCCTGCTCGAGACACTCGAGGACATCGAGGACGAGGACAACATCCTCGTCATCGGCCAGGACGGCCCGGACCTCATGTGCGCGCTGATGCGAGCCGGCGCGGCGCAAGTCACCCATCTCCGCTCGCTGGAACGTCCCGAAGCGGATAGCGCCAGCCTGGCGATCGTCCCGAACGTCCCCTCAATCGACTGGCTGTCGAACGCGTTGCCCGCGATTCGCCGCGCGTTGCATGCCAACGGACGCCTGGTGCTGTCGCTCGCCGCCCAGCCGATCACGCAGAACCTGCTGCGCCGCGTTCTAACGCTGCACGGCTTCACCGCGGTCCGCACGCGCCGTGCCAGGACTGGCCAGGTGCTGACAGCAGAACTCCCGGCGTTCGGCCTGCGCCGCTACGCCTGAAAGGATTTTCTCCCGATGCGCAATTCGATTTCCGGCGTCGGCGGCTCGCTGACGGCGCTGGCCACGCCATTCCGCGATTCGCGCGTGGACTGGGACGCGTTCGGCCGCATGGCCGAGCGCCAGATCGACCGCGGCACAGCCGCGCTGATCGTCTGCGGCAGCACCGGCGAGGCCGCCTCTCTGACCCAGCCCGAATACGCCCGTGCCGTGCATTTCGTGGCGCAAGTCACCCAGGGCCGCGTCCCGGTGATCGCCGGCTGCACTGCGATGTGCACCAGCACCGCCATGGCGCTCGGCACCGAAGCCGCCGGGGCAGGGGCCGATGCATTGCTCTGCGCCGTGCCGCCCTACGTAAAGCCGACACAGGAAGGGATTTTCGCCCATATCCGCGCGATCTCCCATGCCACTGATCTTCCCATCGTGCTCTACGACGTTCCGTCGCGGTCCGGCACGGCCATCAGCGACGACACCGTGGCGCGGCTGCACGACGCAGAGCTGATCGTCGGCCTGAAAGACGCCACCGCTGACGTGACCCGCCCGCCGCGCCTGCGCGAACGCTGCGGTGACGCCTTCATGCAATGGAGCGGCGATGACGCCACCGCACCGGCCTATCGTGCCATGGGCGGGATGGGCTGCATCTCCGTCACATCCAACGTTGCGCCGGCACTCAGTGCGCTGATGCACCAGGCCTGGGACAACGGCGATCTGTCCCGCTTTGCCGCATTGCGCGACCTGCTGCATCCGCTGCACGCGGCATTGTTCCAGGAGAGCAATCCGATCCCGCTGAAAGCCGCCCTGGCGAATCTTGGGCTGTGCAGCAACGAGGTCCGGCTCCCGCTGACCCGCGCGTCGCTCGCGACGCAGGAGAAATTGCTGGCGGCTATGGCGCCGGTGATGCAGGCGGAGGAACATGCGGCCCGGCGGCCGGCGTTGGCGCTGGCCAGTTAGGGCTGCGATCCGTGCGATCAGGCCAGGAGTAACGGAATGACCTTCAGGTAGGCAAAAGCAGAAGCCGTAACGAATTCCGCGCTAAGAGTCCTATAATACCAACCGGCGATTAGATTGACGTACGATCGGGCCCCCCGTGTCATGCCGACGTAGGTCGGCATCCACGGCTTTGCAGCTTGTGGCAAGGCAAGTCGTGGATGGCGGGCCTTCGCCCGCCATGACGATGAACGCAGCGGATGAGTCAATCGTTCCGGCGGTTGGTATAACACCAATAGTTTCCCCGGAGTTGGGACTGGCCAGCTCCGGGTCATACCGATCGTGATTCATACAGTTGCCCCGCGCGTCCGGTTCGCGCTGGCCCGCCGCCGGTCACCCGCGATCTAGTGGAGCACAGTAGCGTGCTGCTGTTGTAGCTCGCTGACCATTGCCCGGAGATCGACACCAGGCTGCGTCAACCGTCCGAATCTGCGCCCGGTGCCGGGCGGACCGACCACGACCAGGCTCGCCAGCGCATCGTTGCGCAGCACGATCCGCCACCACGCCGCGGCGTCCTCCGCCGCGCTGATAACTTCGTCGCCCTCGCGTATGTCCAGATCGCCGTAGCTCTTCAGATCGATGCCGTCGCATTTCAGGTGAACCATTTGCGGTGGGATCTCAACTTGATCCGTACGTCCAAGAATGCCACCCACGCAGGCCATGGCGTGCCCGGCGGCAACGGGCCAAAGACCGCCGGTCGTGCCGGACAGTTCGGCCACGTCTCCCACCGCGAAAATCGCCGGATCGGACGTCCGCATCGAACGGTCAACCTTGATGCCCCGCCCGACCTCCAAACCGCAGGATTGGGCCAGTTGGACGCGCGGCCGCACGCCGATGCAGGCGACGAAAATATCGCCCGACACCTGCGTACCGTTCTCCAGAACAATGTTCTCGAGCACCTGCTTGCCCGCCAGCCGCGCCACGGCCGCCTGCATCTGCACATCAACCCCAATGTTCCCGAGATATTCCAGCAACCGCAGCGCCCCCTGCTCGTCGAGCTGGCGATCCATCAGCCGGGCCGAGCGCTGAAGCACTGTCACCCTCAGGCCAAGATTACGAAGAGCATCGGCCGCCTCTATCCCCAGGACGCCGCCGCCTATCACGACGGCCCGCGACGCCGACGTGCGCTGAGCCCACATCCGCACCGCCAGGGCGTCCTCCACGCGGCGTAGGGCAAACGCATTGGGGAACCGGGCGTAGTCGGGCGCCGGCAGAATGGCATCGGCGCCGGTCGCGAGGACCAAAATGTCGTACGGAACCGATTCGCCCGTGCCCAACCGCAGGCTGCGAGACGACCGGTCAATCGACACGGCAAGCGTATTACGCCAAACCTCGATTTCGTGTTCCGCGTACCAGTCCTCCGGCAGCAGCGTCATGCCATCCATCGCAGACCGGCCGCATATCAGCCGTCCCACAGCCATCCGGTTATAGAAATGATACGGCTCGTCGGCCACAATGATGATCTTCGCCGATTTGCTCGCGCGGCGGATATGGTCGGCGACCGTTGTGCCGGCCACACCATTGCCAACGATCACCACCCTGGAAACGCCGCTGTCCCGCAGCGCGTCAACGGCTGCGGTGGCGGCGGCAGAAAACGACCGTTTCGCATTTTTCACCGCGCTGTCGATGACAACATTGCCCTGCACATGGCACATGCAGGCGAGCCGGCCAATTCCGTCGAGGCCCAGCCGCTGCAACGTGGCTTGCTCCACAGGGTCGGGAGGAGACAGATTCTCTTGGCCGGACTCGACGATCACGGCATCCGCGCCGCACATGCCCGATCGGCACCCAAACTCGATCTTCATGCGCGCTGCTTCGAGCGCATCCAACAGAGTCTGATGCGGCGCGACCGGGAAAGCCGCGCCGGTCTCGGCGTCAGTCACCAGTGCCTTGGTGGAGGCGGCCAGCCGGTCCTTCAAGCTGCGGACTGGCGGCGTCACTCGTGCCTGGGCCGTTTCCTCGCTGGCACGACGGAAAACACCCGCATTCTTCCACCCGCGATAGCCCAGAGCGAGAGCGAGCAAGATGCCGGTTGCCTGGCTGGCGGCAATCAAAAACCAAGGAATGCCGATGCCGGAGATGCTTTCGATCGTGGCGAGAATGATCGGGCCGGCAAACCAGTAAAAAGCCGCGATTGCCAATCCGGCAAACAGATTGGCAGCCCGGAATGGATTGAGCCGGAAGAAACTGATCGCCGCCTGGTAGATGCCAACGGAAAGGCACATCGCGCCAAGCAGGATCAGCACCCGCAGGCCTTCACCGTAGGCAACGTGTCCCTGCTGCAAAAAATAACCCAGCACCATGCCCGGCACCATGGCCATAAAGAACCGGCGCTGCCCGGCATAACCAGGGTCTGAGTCCATCAGGTCTTCGAAGATCGCGGCGCGCGGATTGAAGTCGTAGCAATGCTTCTGGCAGCCGACGCATGATGGGCAATATCCGTTGCCGACCAGCACAAGGGGCGCATGCCCATAGGCACGCTGGATGGGCCCCAGCGGGCAAAATGTCCCGCACCAGCCGCTGCGTCCCTTGAACAACGCACCGCCAAGGAATGCCAGCACCAGCACGCTGATAATGCCTGCCCCGACAACCCTGCCGTTGTGATTGAGCAGCGGTACTCGTAAGGCAACGATTGCAATGAAAGCACCGACCGCGATGGTAAACGCCCAGTCACGCGCGTGACTGGGCAGCCCCCGCGAGGACGGGCGGCCAATCAGATGCGGCACCTGATTCACGAATGCCATCGGGCAGACCTGGCGCCACAGCCCCGGCGCCAGGACGAACAACGCCGGCAGGGCGGGAATCGCCAGGCCCCAGAAAACCCGAAGTCCCAACGGTGAAGCGAACAATAGACCGGCAAGCCCAAGCGTCGTCAGCAGCGTGATAACCCGCAACGCCATCCATAGAGACTGCGGAACAACTGTCGGTGTTTGCGTATAGTTGGCAAATAGCTTCGCGGCATCCGCGCTCATGGCAGGCGCCCGGCCAGTGCCACCGCCCAGTTTCTGCTCAGTTTCCGCAAACGCATGCTGAGTACCCGGCCAAGCTCCATCACCAGCTTGTGAGCGAGCCGAGGTTGCCAGGCGACCAGTTGCTCCAGCCGCGCGGGGCAGAGCGCCAGAACCTCAACCGCTCCGCGAGCGATCGCGTGGGCCGAGCGAGGCTCATGGTCAAAGAATCCGACTTCTCCGAACGTCGATCCTTCAGTCACTGTCAAGATCCGCACCGGCCCCTTCGGACCCTCCACGATCAGATCCACCTCTCCTGAGACAACGAGATAGAGAGTGTGGTCGTTGTCGCCGACCTTCACGATGCGTGTGCCGGCAGGGAAGAGCTTTCGCTCCATGTAGCCGATCAGCACGTCCCACTCAGCGTCGGTGAGGTCACAGAGGATCGCGGTATGGTCCGCGAAGCAGGCCGCGGAGGGATCGTCGTAGTTGAACAACCCCGGCATCGGGCACCTCCTCTGCAAGTCCGCAATCGCCAGCAGTCTGCCAGCAACCGGCAAATTTTGCTACGCCGGATCATCACCATTCGCGGGCAATGCCGGACCCTCTAAGCCTCGCCGCCGCCTGATTGCAAATCTGAGAGCCGTGAATCTCCCGATCGGCCCACCAGGCCCCCCCAGACTTGCCCGCGGCGGACGCCTGCGCCTATCACGCCTTGGTTGCGGCTACCGGTCGAGCCACGTTTGCCACGTAAAGAAGGCAGGAATTGCCACCGCAAATGAACGCTGAAAACGCAAATGGCCAGGTGCTATTTGCGTTTTTTGCGTTCATCTGCGGTTTTCAAAATCAATCAGTTGCGACGCCGTAGAAACACCAAGGTTAACGTAGAATACGTCCCCGAATTTACCAATCACAGTACTAACTTACAAGCGGAGCGCCCTTCAGCATGAGGCGATACAGGAATCGCCGCTCCGACATGTCGTAATCCGGATTGGCCTGGTGCATCACGCTGCGGTTGTCCCAGATCACCATGTCGCCCGGCTTCCACTGGTGGCGGTATTCGTATTTCTTCTGGGTCGCGTGCTGCATCAGCGTCTCGATCAGCGCCAGCGCGTCGGTGTCCTCCATGCCGCTGATCGACTCGATACGCACCGGATTGAGGTACAATGCCTTGCGCCCATTGTCCCGATGCGTGTGCACCAGCGGATGAATGCCCGGCGGCGGCAGGTCCCGCAGGCTGTTCTTATCAATGGCACCCAATGCACGCGGGCTGTACTTGCTGAGATAGACGTGTACCGCCTTCAGCCCTTCCAACTGTTGCTTCGTCGCATCCGGCAGCTCGTCATAGGCGCGATGCATGTTGACGTATTGCGTGTCGCCGCCACGCGACGGGAGCTGCACGGCGAACAGCGTCGTGGCCTTCGGCGGCGCCGGATGATTCGAGTGATCGGTGTGGAAGGTCTC
>Ga0335072_10004481_pt1 | contig 20741 bp, 20 predicted proteins | sample Lox_Sample_21_FD_206725 | JGI IMG/M metagenome (GOLD analysis project Ga0335072, IMG submission 206725) | Soil microbial communities from Loxahatchee National Wildlife Refuge, Florida, United States - Lox_Sample_2.1 | ecosystem: Environmental > Terrestrial > Soil > Wetlands | place: USA...
CACCGGTCATGGCGTTACGTTGACGAATCGCACCCGGTCACCCGGCCGCAGCAGAGCCGCGGGCTCACGGCCGGGATCCCACATCACCGCGTCAGTGTGGCCGATGATCTGCCAGCCGCCCGGCGAGTTCCGCGGATAGATCCCGGTGTACTCATCGCCGAGGCCGACACTGCCGGCCGGCAGCGCGGGCCGCGGGCGATCGCGGCGGGTCACCTCGTGACCGCCGCCGAGGCCGGCGATGTAGGGGAAGCCGGGAGCGAACCCGCAGAACGCCACCTCGTGAGAGAGCCTGGAGTGGATATCCGCCACCCGCTCCGGCGGTACCCCCCACTGCCGGGCTACGTCGCGGAGATCCGGCCCGTCATACCGGCAAGCGATCTCGACCACCTGGCCGGCCGCTGGCGGAGACGGCTCAATGGACCAGGATCGAAGGTCGGCGGCCAGCGCAGTGCGGTCAGCAACACCATCGAGTAGCACTGTCCGGGCCGCGGGGATCACGTCCACCAGGCCTGGTGCCCAGCCACTGGCTCGTTCTCGCTCAATCCGGGCATGCAGCGCCCGGACCTGGGCCAGGCTGTCCACCTCGACGAGCAACGCGCCAGGACCGGCAGGCCGGAACCTCATGACTCGCCGTCCAGTGCGGGGACCTGGTACACGGCCAGGATCTGGCGCTCTGCATCGGCCAGGTAGCGGAGCAGCTCCGCCTCGGCCCGCTGCCCGTCGCCGAGCACGATGAAGTCCGCAATGATCCGGTTGCGCTCCAGATAGGGCGCGTGAAACTCTGCTGGGTCGGCCATCACGTGGAAGATCAGCCGTAGCTCGGCGAGCGCGCGGCGCATCAGCTCGTCAGTCCTCGGGCTGCCGGCCAGGGCGGCAATGGCCTGATGGAAGCGCAAGTCATCGGTGCGGACCTCGAACCAGCGCCCGTCGGCGGCCGCGCTCTGCGCGGACTCCACGGTGGCCCGGACCGCCAGCCGCGCGGTCATCGGGGCTGCTCCGGCCAGCCGGGCCGCGCCACCTTCGATCAGCCGCCGCAGCTTGTAGATGTCGGCAACATCCGCGCTGGTCAGGACTGGCACGAAGATGCCGCGGTTCATCTCATGGATGGCCAGCCGCTCGTGGCACAGGAGCCGGAACGCCTCGCGCAGAGTGTTCCGGGAGACGCCGAGCGCCTGCCCGATGGCCTCCTCCGACAGCCGGGTCCCCGGCGGAAACAGGCCCTCCATGATGTGCGTCCGCAGCAGTTCGGTGACCCGGTCCGCGGTGCTGGCATGGACCAGGCCGGACCGGTCTCGTGACAGGGCGCTGACCATGTCCTCAGTGATCCCGGCGTGCATCGCCTCTCCCCTCGCTGCCGGACAGTAAACGTTAAATCTCGTGATCTTTCAACTGCCATATTGCTGGATTGTTCACCAATCCTGTATGGTCCCAGCAACCCGAAGCTGTGAGGTATGTCCCATGCTGACCCTGGTGCAGGGATTCGGACCGTTCGGCGGCCTGGCCGCCAATCCGTCCGAGCTGCTAGTGCGCGATCTGGCGGGACGGCAAGATCCGGACACCGTCACCGCGGTCCTGCCGGTCTCGCTGCGCGAGGTGACCGAAGCGGTCCCGCGGCTGATGGCCGAGCACCGGCCCCGCGTGTGGCTGGGCGTCGGCCTGGCAGTCGGCCGCAGCGCGCTCAGCGTCGAGACGGTCGCCGTCAACCTTGCCGACTGGCCGGAATCCGCAGCGGACCGCGATGGCGTGTCGGTAAGCCGCGTGCCAGTCGTGCCGTCAGGTCCCGCGGCACATCTGACCACGCTGCCCGTCGAGCAGATTCTCAGTTCCTGGCGGAAGGCAGGCATCCCCGGCTACCGGTCGCAGACAGCTGGCAGCTACCTGTGCAACCTCTCGTTCTACGCGGCCGCTCAGGCGGCCAGCGACCTCGGCCTGGACTGCATGGTCGGGTTCGTACACGTGCCGCTGCTGCCCGAGCAGGTCAGCGACCCCGAGCGGCAGCCTTCCATGCACATGGCCCTGCAGGTAGCAGGTCTAGATCTGGCGATCGCTGCCTGCCGGGACGCGGGCGAGTGCGGCATTTATCTAGGGAGAACAGCATGAGAAAGTTTGTGAAGCTTGGCGCCATCGCGGCCACCGCGTCGCTGGCGATCCTGGCCTCGGCTTGCAGTTCGTCCGCCGCCGGCTCGGGCGGCTCATCCGCCGGCGGGGCGAGCAGCAACACCGCCACCTATGCGGAGCTTCCCGGCTCCACGCCCAACTACATCTTCCCGATGCTCACCGGGGCCTACTACTCGGTGACCAACATCGAGCAATTCCAGCGGCTGTCGTTCCGGTCGCTCTATTGGATCGGCAACTCGAAGGGCCAGCCGGTCGTCGACCCGGCGATGAGCCTGGCCGCGCCGCCCACCTACAGCGACAACGACAGCGTCGTGACCATTCACCTCAATAACTACACCTGGTCCAACGGCACCCCGGTGACCACCAGGGACGTGGCCTTCTGGATCAATTTGCTGAAGGCGAACAAGAGCAGCTTCGCTGCCTACATCCCAGGTGAGTTCCCCGACAACCTGAAGAGCTACAAGATCGTCAACTCCAAGACGATAGTGCTCACGCTGACTGGCTCTTTCAACCCGACCTGGTTCACCTACGACCAGCTGTCCCAGATCACCCCGCTGCCGCGGGCGTGGGACAAGACCTCGGCCAGCGGAGCAGTCGGCAACTACGACGAGACCACGGCCGGCGCGAAGGCGGTATTCAACTTCCTCACCGCGCAGTCCAAGGACATCGCCACGTACGGCACCAACCCGCTCTGGGGTGTGGTCGACGGCCCGTGGAAGCTCGTCAGCTATAACTCGGACGGCTACGCCAAGTTCGAGGCCAATACCGCTTACGCCGGGCCAACCAAGCCCAAGCTCAAGTACTTCGTCGAGGAGCCCTTCACCACCGACACTGCCGAGCTCAACGTGCTGCGGTCGGGTAACAACGCTCCCGACTACGGCTACCTGCCGGAGCAGGACGCAGCGCAGTCCAGCCAGCTCGCATCGCAGGGCTACACGACAGTGCCGTGGCAGGGCTGGGGCACGACCTACTTCCTGATGAACTTCAACAACCCCAAGACCGGACCGCTGATCCACCAGGCCTACATCCGTCAGGCCATGCAGTCCCTCATTGATGAGCCTGCATTCGTGAGCGGCCCGCTCAAGGGCTACGGGCACACCGTTTACGGCCCGGTGCCTGCCACGCCGTCCAACCCGTATGTCTCCTCCTACGAGGCCAAAGGCCCCTGGCCGTTCAATCCCAAGACGGCGACAAGCCTGCTGACCAGCCACGGCTGGACGGTCAAGCCGAACGGCGTCAGCACCTGCGCCAAGCCGGGCACCGGATCGGGGCAATGCGGCGCGGGCATCGCGGCCGGCGCCAATCTTGAGTTCAACCTCAACTACGCCAGCGGCACCGTGGTGGTCAGCCAGGAGATGCAGGCGCTCAAGTCGCAGTTCTCCGAGGCCGGCATCCAGCTCAACCTGACGTCGGCCCCGTTCGACACGATCATCAGCATGCTCACGCCATGCACGGCCAAGCAGTCGGGCTGCTCCTGGCAGATGCTCAACTACGGCGGTGGCTGGACCTACGGAGTGGACCCGTACCCGACCGGAGACCAGTTGTTCGCCACCGGCTCGGGTTCCAACTCCAGCAACTACTCCGACGCCGAGGCCGACAAGCTGATCTCGGCCACGATTCACGGCTCGGCCTCACTGACCGCCTACGAGAACTACCTGGCGGACCAGGTTCCGGTGCTGTGGATGCCGCAGCCCGTCTACCAGATTTCGGAGATCTCGACCAGCCTGAAGGGCGTCCTGCCGCAGAGCCCCATCGAGAGCCTCACCCCAGAGAACTGGTACTTCAGCAAGTGATCAGCAGCTACCGCGGTGCCGGCCGGCCCTGGCCGGCCGGCACCGGGCTGGCTGACACCGGGCTAGCCGGGATCACGTCGTGACCAGGTTCGTGGTCAGGCGGTGTTCGCAAGCGGTGGTGGTCGTGCTGCTCGTGACCATCATCGTGTTCGGGCTGAGCCGGCTGCTGCCCGGCGGACCGGCCAGGGCCATCCTGGGTACGCACGCCACGCCCACCAATATCGCGGCGTTCAACCGGGAGAACGGGCTGACCGGCCCGCTGCCCGCGCAGTACTGGCACTGGCTGACTGGCGTTCTCACCGGCAACTTCGGCTTCTCCTACGTGCTCAACCAGCCAGTGTCCAGCCTGCTGGCGGAGCGGCTGCCCAAGACCGCCTTCCTGGCCGGAGTCTCAGTGGTGCTGGCGGTGCTCATCGCCGTGCCGGTCGGCCTGTACCAGGCGGTCCGCCGGGGGCGGGCAGACGATTACGCAGTCACCACCGTCACCTTCGTCCTCTACTCGACGCCAGCGTTCTGGGTGGCACTGCTGCTCATCGACATCCTGTCGGTTCGGCTGCACGTGTTCCCCGCTGAAGCTCCGCAGGGCTCGTTCGCTGCCATCTTCAGCGATCCGGGCGCCATGGTGCTGCCGGTGCTCACCGTCACCCTCGTGACGATCGCGGCGTTCAGCCGCTACGTTCGCTCGTCGGTGCTGGATGAACTAGCCCAGGACTACGTGCGGATGGCCCGCTCGAAAGGCACTACCCGACGGGCCATCCTGCTCAGGCACGTGCTGCGCAACGCGCTGTCCCCGGTGGTGACCCTGCTCGGACTCTCACTGCCGTTCATCTTGTCGGGCACGCTCATCACCGAGGAAGTCTTCAACTATCCCGGCATCGGCTTGCTGGCCTACAACGCAGCTACCCAGCAGGACTACCCGGTCCTGCTCGGCGTCGTACTGGTCGTCGGCATCGCGACCGTAGCTGGCTCGCTGCTGGCCGATATCGCCTATGCATTGCTCGACCCCAGGGTTCAGCTCGCTAACGACGCGGGGGCCGGGCGATGACCGGCCTGCGCGGTGCGCGGTCCGGGAGGCGGCTATGAGCATCGAGAACGTCACCGCCGTGCTCAGCGGAGACGAGCCCGGCGGTATCGGTGAAGCGGAAGCCTCGGGCGGGTGGCTGTGGCTCCGGTCGTTCACCGGCAACCGGCTGGCCGTCGCCGGCCTCGTCGTGGTCGTCGTCCTGACGTTGTTTTCATTTGTCGGCCCGCTCTTCTACCACACCGACCAGATCCACACCAGGATCGGCATGGAGACGCTCCCGCCAGGCTCAGGTCATCCGCTGGGCACCGACGACGTCGGCTATGACCAGCTGGGTCGGCTTATGGTCGCCGGCCAGACAACGCTGGAGGTCGCTTTCGGCGCCGCTGCCGTGGCCGTCATCGTCGGCGTTGCCTGGGGCGCGGTGGCCGGGTATCTGGGCGGCTTTGTCGATGCGCTGATGATGCGGATCGTCGACGCGCTGCTGGCCATCCCGGCCTTGCTGCTCCTGCTCTACCTGGCTACCGTCTTCCGGCCCAACGTGCTGATGCTGATCGTCGTTGTCGGCCTCACCGCGTGGCTGGTGCCAGCCCGACTCGTCAGGGCCGAGGCGCTCACGCTCCGCAGCCGCGAGTACGTTCTGGCAGCCAAGACCATGGGCGTGCGCACTCCGACACTGATCGTCCGCCACATCGTCACCAACAGCATCGGAACGATCCTGGTCAACGCAACCTTCCAGGTGGCTGATGCCATCCTGGTGGTGGCCGCGCTGTCATTCCTCGGGCTCGGCATCGCACCACCCGCTACCAACTGGGGTGCGATGCTGTCGAACGGGCTGAATTACAGCTACTCGGGCTACTGGTGGCTGGTCTATCCGCCGGGCATCGCCATCGTCGTCACGGTGGTGGCGTTCAACCTCATCGGCGACGGTCTGCGGGATGCCTTCGGGCTGGATACGAGGCGGCAGTGAGCGCGCCGGGCACACCCGTACTCCAGGTCACGGACCTGGATGTCGACATCAAGTTGCGCAGCTCAGTGGTGCACGCCGTCCAGGGAGTCAGCCTTGAGGTCGGCGAGGGCGAGACCGTCGGCATCGTCGGTGAATCCGGATGCGGCAAGTCGACGCTGGGCCTGGCCCTGGCCGGGCTGCTCCCGTCGAACACAGCCGTGCGGGGCAGCATCCGGCTCGGCGACCGTGAGGTGGCCGGGCTGCGCGAGCGCGACCTGCGCCGCGTGCGGGGCACCGAGGTCGGCATCGTGTTCCAGGACCCGATGACCTCACTGAATCCCACTCAGCGCATCGGTGTCCAGGTCGGTGAAGCCCTCCGGGTGCAGCGCGGCGCGAGCAAGGCCGAGGCCCAGGCCGCAGCGGCCGACATGCTCAACCTCGTCGGCCTGCCCCGCCCGAATGAGCAGCTGGACCGTTTCCCGCACGAGCTGTCCGGCGGGATGCGCCAGCGTGTCGTCATCGCCGCCGCGCTGATCTGCCGCCCGCGGCTGCTGATCGCCGACGAGCCCACCACCGCACTGGACGTCACCACGCAGGCGCAGATTCTCGAGCTATTCGGCCACTTGCGCGAGACGCTCGGCATGGCCACCCTGCTCATCACCCACGACATGGGCGTGGTGGCCGGGCACGCCGATCGGGTGTTCGTGATGTATGCCGGCCGGGAAGCCGAGATCGGCCGCACGGCCGAGATCTTCGACACGCCACGGCACCGGTATACCGCTGCCTTGCTGGACTCAGTTCTGCGCTTGGAGACCCCGCGCAGATCCGAACTGGCAACCATTCCGGGCCGTCCACCGGACCTGACCGTGAGCACCGCTGGCTGCCCGTTCGTGCCGCGCTGCCCGGCCGCATCCGACCAGTGTTCCGCCGAGCTCCCGCCCGTCTCGGGCGAGGGCAGGCATCACTGGCGCTGCTATCACCCAGCTGACCAGGCCGAAGGCACTCTCAGCGCCGCGGAGGCTCCCCGATGACCGCGCATCCGACCGCCAGCGACCCGGCCGCCGCCGGGCCGCCGTCTGCTGGGCCTGCAGCCGCGCCGCTGCTGAGCCTGGTCAACGTCACCAAGCACTACCGGGGCGGTGGCGTGCTGTCCAGGTCAGCCGCCCCGGTCCAGGCGGTGTCAGGTGTCAGCCTCGAGATCGCGGCGGGCACCACGCTCGGCATCGTGGGCGAGTCAGGCTGCGGCAAGTCCACGCTCGGCCGCATGGTCGTCGGGCTCGAGAAACCGACCGACGGCGAGGTGCGGCTGCGCGGCGCGGCCCTCGCCACCATGACTCGCGCGGAGCGCCGCGTTGCCCGTTACGACGTCCAGATGATGTTCCAGGACCCTTATGCCGCGCTGAACCCGCGGATGACCCTGGCGCGCATCATCGAGGAGCCGCTGCGAGCCAAGGGCGGGATGAGTAGGCAACAGCGCAGGACTCTGGTGCGGCAGCTCGCCGGCGAAACCGGGCTGGCCGTCAGCCAGCTCGACCGGTACCCGCGGGAGCTGTCCGGCGGTCAGCGTCAGCGGGTCGGCCTGGCGCGCGCCCTCGCGACCAGCCCGGCGCTGATCGTGGCCGATGAGCCGGTATCGGCACTCGACGTGTCCGTCCGGTCTCAGATCCTGAACCTGATGACCGCGCTGCAGGCCGAGCATCAGCTCAGTTACCTGATGGTGTCACACGACCTCACGGTCATCCATTACCTCGCCGACTACATCGCCGTGATGTACCTCGGCACGATCGTCGAGTCGGGACCGCCTGGGCAGATCTTCGGGGCGCCCGCCCACCACTACACGCGAGCGCTGATCGACGCGGTCCCGGAGCCGGTCCCGGGCCGGACCGGGCCGGCGTCGGCCATCCGGGGCGAACTCCCCTCCGCCTCCGCGCCTCCGTCGGGCTGCCGCTTCCGTACCCGGTGCCCCGCGGCCACGGCGCTGTGCGCCCAGCAGGAGCCGGCGCTGCGCGACTTCGGCGCCGGCCATCGCGCCGCCTGCCACTTCCCGCTCACCGAGCCTCAGGCGGAGGTAGCTTCGTGATCGACCTCAACGCCGATCTCGGCGAAGGCTTCGGCGCCTGGGTGATGGGCGCGGACGAAGCACTGCTTGATCAGGTGACCAGCGCTAACATCGCCTGCGGCTTCCACGCTGGCGACCCGCGCACGATGGATGCCGCAGTGGCCATGGCAGCTGCCCGCGGCGTCGCCATCGGGGCCCATGTGTCCTATCCCGACCTGGTCGGATTCGGGCGACGGCAGCTCCGGGTGAGCGCTGAGGAACTGATCACCGACGTGCTGTACCAGATCGGGGCGCTGGAGGCGTTCTGCCGGCGACATGGCACGGCAGTGCGCTACGTCAAGGCACACGGCGCCCTGTACAACGACCTGGCCGGCGATCAGCAGCTAGCCGGCGCGCTGGGCCGGGCCGTCGCCGCCTACAACTCCGGCCTGAGCGTGCTCGTCCTGGCCGGCAGCCCGGCAGTCGACGTGCTCCGGCACCAGGGCTTGCGGGTGGTCGCCGAGGGCTTCGCCGACCGCGGCTACTTCCCTGACGGCCGGCTGATCCCGCGCGGCCGGCCGGGCGCGGTGCTGACCGACCCCGCCAGCGTGGCCGAGCGCGGCTGGCGGATCGCGACCGGCACCCCCATCGAAGCCGATGATGGCTCGCCAATCGTGCTGGCGGTCGACTCGCTGTGCGTGCACGGCGACACCCCCGGCGCCGTCGATGTCGCTCGCGAGCTGCGCGCAGTGCTCAGCGCCCGGACAGTGGAGGTGGCTGCATTCACATGATTCCCCTGGACCGCGCCGGCCTGGAAGCGCTGGCGACTACCGCGCTCGCGGCAGTGCGGCGAGAGTACCCCCATCAGCTGATCCAGGAGCTGAACTCCGACGCTGACGTGCTCCCGCCGCGGCGCCTGAACCCGGCGTTCTACGGCAGTTACGACTGGCACTCGGCCGTGCACAACCACTGGCTGCTGGTCCGGGCGCTTGATCGCGGGCTGCCCGACGCTCTCGCCACCGCAGTCGGTGAGGTTCTTGACGAGCACCTGGCTGAGCAGCGGCTGGCGGGCGAGACCGCCTTCTACGCCAGCCCCGGCGGACGTACCGCCGAACGACCTTATGGCTGGGCCTGGCTGGTGCTGCTGCACGCCGAATGCCAGGCGCAAGGCAAGGAGCGACCGGCGCAGTGGGCCGCGGCCTTGCGCCCGCTCGCCGACTTGCTGTCCGGCCGGCTGTCCGCGTACTTCGGCGGGCAGCTCGCGTTCCCGATCAGGACCGGAACGCACGGAAACACCGCGTTCAGCCTGCAACTGGCACTGCTGGCGGCCCGGCGCCGGGACGACCAGGCTGCCGTCGCAGGGCTGACCGCCGCCGCACGGCGGATGTTCGCCGCCGACCGGGCACTGCACTGGACAGACCCGCCGTCCGGCGATGCCTTCCACAGCCCTGAGCTGACGGAAGCAGCGCTGATGGCCGACGTGCTGGCGGCCGCGGAGTTTCCCGCCTGGCTAGACCAGGTGCTGCCCGATCCGGCAGATGTTGCCTGGTCGCCGCCGGACTTCCAGCCTGATGCCGCCGACCCCGGCACCGTGCACCTGGAGGGACTGGTTGTGGCGCGGGCCTGGTGTCTGGATGCCATTGGCCGAGCGCTGCCGCCGGGTCACCCAGTGGCGTCCCGCGCGCTCGCTGCAGCGGACGCGCACCGGGAGCGGGCCGCCGACCTGCGGCCGTCCGAAGGTTTCGGCCGCAGTCACTGGCTTCCCACCTTCCTGCTCTACCTCGACGAGCGCCTGCGCAGCTAACCGGGTGCGCCTGCGCCGGGCTCAGCGGGCGGCGGTGATGGCTCCGCGGGGTCGCTGCGCTCGCTGGGCTCCGAGCCGTCAAGGCTCACCGACACCTGCCGCTCGGGTGCCTGAAGCGGCCGGCGGCCGTCGAGCTTGTGAATGCCGTAGATGGGCGGTGGTGCCATCCGGGCGAACTGAGTGATCGCGGTGCCGACAATGGTTGCCTCGACGACGTGATCCCTGCCGAACGGGACGATTGGGCACTTGCGCTCGGAGATCTTCGTCGACATCTCCCGGACGACCACGCCTTCCGCGCCCATCCGTACCAGATCAAGCTCCAGTTCGTTTCGCGCGTCGGTACGCATCTGCCGGACGAGCTCGGAATAGCCGACGACTTCGACGTTCCCGGCACTCAGACGGGTTTGACCCTTAGTCAGCCAGTCATCGTGGCGGTAACCCACCGCTACGCCTAGTGCGAGGCCGACGGGCACGTAACCGTGCGCGACGAGCTTGGTGAAATCCTGGCCGGACAGGTCGGAAGCGAATGGCTGCGCGCGGCTCACCACGCCGGGCGCGCGCACTGCGGTACCGAACGCGCGGAACTCCAGGATGCTCTCGTCGTCGCCGAACGGACCGATCGACAGTGTCACGCCGATGACGCCGAGGCCGCCGAGGGCCGCGCATTCTGCCGTCATCCTGCTGATCGCGGCGCGGCGGGCCTGGTAGAGCACGGAGACCAGCGGCCGGGCTGACCCGATGGCCGCTACGCCGACCGGCGGCTGTACCGGGCCGGGACCCAGGCGCATTCCGCCTGCGGACGGACCGTAGGGCCGGTAGCCCTCGCCGCGGTAGACGGCCACGCCATACGGGCACTCCTCGTCGCCGGGGTCGCCGATGTTGTAGACAGCGGCCCCGAGCACCTGGCCCACCGGCTGGAACCCGACCTTGGAGATCGCCGCGAACTCGCTGACCTCCAGGGAGGATCCCCAGCTTCGCGTCTGCCGCAACTCCGCCAGCCGGGCCTGCGCAGCCGGCGGCAGGCCCGGCTGGCCCTGGCGCGTCTCGTCCTGGCCGCGCGGGCCCTGTCCAGCCTGGTCAGTACTCGGCATCGGAGTTACGCGGCGGATTCTGGCGGCTGGTCAGGCGTCAAGGCTGAGGACCATGGTCGGCGTCTGGATGATGTGATCCTCACGCAGCGGCCTGACGGCAGTACCGATCGCGAAGAACTCGGTGGTGTGCGAGCCCCACGTGTGGCTGTGCTGCCTGAGCTGCACGCCGACGATGCCCTCGGCGGCGAGTTGCTCAGCCTCTGCCTGCATCCGGCTCATGGCGAGCTCACGCGCGTCGTAAAGGGCCTGGGTGAACTGCTCAAGCTCCACGTTGCGGCCGACATTGCTCATCTTGCTGCCGAGCCGCTGGTGCGCGATGTGATAGACGCACGAGCCCATCACCATGCCGAGCGGCGCGTATCCCGCCCGGATCAGCGTCCAGAAATCCTGGCCGGACAGGTCAGAGGTGAATGGCATCCCTTTGTTGTTGCGCCAGTTCGCCACACCACCGCCGCCCGCGCCGGGCTCGGCCACCACCGCGGTGCCGACCGCGATGAACTCGGCGATGTCCGCGCCGAACTCCTTGAGCTCGACGTCCAGTCGGACACCGACGACGCCGTCTGCGCCGAGCGCCTGCGCCTCGGCCTCCATCCGGGTCATCGCGAGCTCGCGAGCGTGGTACATCGCCTGCGAGAGCACATCTAGTTCCTGGCTCTGGCCCCACCGGCCGAACTGGAGGCCGACGTGGTAGATCGAGCTGCCCAGGACCAGCCCGACTGGCCGGAAGCCGACCTCCCGCACGAGCAGGAACTCGTTAACAGAGAGATCTGATGTGAAGATGGCGCCTGGCCTGCCCGGCTGCAGCTCAGCCAGCCTGCGCATCGCGTCCTGCGGTACTCCGAGCACCCCGAGGTCAGTGCCCTGCTGCTCAGTCATCGCGCTCCCTCAGCGTCGAGTTTGGGCATCACGAGCCCAGCCGGACCCGCGCGGCCTGTCGCCGTTGCGGGTCGAGTGACATGATCGCCAGCGGCGGCTTCACCGGACCGCGTTGTCGGCCGAAATGCGCGATCGCGGTGCCGATAATGGTCGCCTCCAGAACGTGGTCCCGGCGGCCTTCCTGTACCGGGCACTCGTGCTCGCCAACCCTGATGTTCATCTGCTGCAGCACGACCCCGTCCGCGCCGTGCCTGGCGACATCGCGTTCAAGCTGATGGCGGGCGTCGTGCCTGGTGGCGTTCACCAGGTCGGTGTAACCGCTCACCTCGGTGTTGCCCGCGCCCCACCGGGTCTGGCTCACTGTCGCCCAGTCGTCGTGCCTGGCCCCGACCGAGATGCCGAGCACGAGCCCGACTGGCACCCAGCCAGCCAGGATGAGCTTGGCAAAATCCTGTCCGGTCAGGTCGGACGTGAACGGCTCACGCAGCCGCACGCCGCCGGGGGCGCGCACTGCGGTGCCGATGGCCTTGAACTCCAGCCCGCCGGCCGGGAAGCTGCCAATCGTCAGCTGGACGCCGACGACGCCGTGCCCGCCCAGTTCCTTGCACTCCGCCGTCATCCGGCCGATGGCCTGCCGCCGGGCCTGGTACATGGTGCGGACAAGCGGCGCGTACGAGCCGAGCGTGCCGCCGCCAGAGGTGGCGGTCACGCCGGAGTACAGGCCGCCGCCGTAACCGCCCAGCGGGCCGAAGCCGTAACCGGCCCCGTAGGCGGGGCAACCATAGCCCCCGGTGTAACCGATGTTGTAGACAGCCGCGCCGAGCACTTGCCCCACGGGCTCGAACCCGGTGCTCTTGATGGCGCCGAACTCGTCCGCACTCAGCGCCGATGACCAGGTGCCGCTGTGCCGGATCTCGGCCATCCGCGCCTCAGCGGCGGGCGGAAGCTCGCGATCCGGCTCATCCACGGTCACTCTGCGCCCCCTTGTCGCGCTTTCAGCCGCTGGCCTCACACTACAAGATCGCGGGGTCTGCAGCCCAGCAGCAGCCCGTGGCGGCCGGCCGGATTGGCGGCCGGTCAGCCGAATGGCAGCTGCGTGGCCTAGAATAGCTGGTTTGCCCCGCTAGCCGCCGTTATCGGCTATCTGCCGCCTCGCCCGGCCACCGGTCCTGGGCTTCCCACTCCTCGTTGCGCGCCTGCACTGTCTCTTGCCAGTGCTCAGCCGCCTCCCGGGTCGGGTACGGGCCTAGCCGGTCCTTGCCCGGGCAGCCAGGTCCCTGCTCGACTTCATGGTGCTTCAGGCAGAACCACCAGCTCTTGTCATCGTCCATGACCCTTAGACTTGCAGATCATGTCTGCCATTCTCCAGCCCGGCCGGGTTTCGCCGCTGCGCGGCGTGCCCGCCGCCATCCCCCGCCCCGAATACGTCGGCCGGCGCGCGCCGCGCGGCGGCGAAGCTGACGTCAAGGACGCCGACACCATCGAGCGGATGCGGATCGCCGGGCGGATCGCCGCCCGGGCGCTGGCTGAGGTTGGCCGGCACGTGGCGCCGGGGGTAACCACTGACGAGCTGGACAGGATCGGGCACGAGTTCCTGATCGACCACGGCGCCTACCCGAGCACCCTGCAGTACCGGGGCTTCCCCAAGTCACTGTGCACCTCGCTGAACGAGGTCATCTGCCACGGGATACCCGACGACACCGTCATCGCGGACGGCGACATCGTCAACGTGGACATCACCGCGTTCATCGGCGGCGTGCACGGCGACACCAATGCCACATTCCTGGCAGGCGACGTCGACGAGGAGTCTCGCCTGCTGGTGGAGCGCACTCAGGAGGCCATGATGCGCGGCATCCGCGCCGTGGCCCCTGGCCGCCCGCTCAACGCCATCGGCCGGGTCATCGAGTCGTATGCCCGGCGGTTCGGCTACGGCGTCGTCAGAGACTTCACCGGCCACGGTATCGGCACCACGTTCCATTCCGGCCTGGTGGTGCCGCACTTCGACGACCCCGCCGTGGGCGTGATCATGGAGCCGGGCATGACATTCACTATCGAGCCCATGCTCACCCTCGGGACCGTCGAATACGACATCTGGCCGGACGGCTGGACCGTGCTGACCGCCGACCGCAAGCGCACGGCCCAGTTCGAGCACACCCTCGTCGTCACCGCGACCGGGCACGAGATCCTGACCCTGCCTTAACGCTGCCGACCCTGACGCTGCTGGCCCCCATGCTGCTGGCACCGGCGCTGCTAGCACTGACGGCATTGGCCGCGCCGATGGCGGCGATGGCCAGCCAGTCGGTGACTTGCAGCGACTGGCCGAGGATGACGAGGCCGGTCAGCGCGGCGAAGACCGGGTTGACGCTCATGAACACGCCGAACACCCTGGCCGGAACGCGCCGCAAGGCCAGCAGGTCAGCGGTCATCGGAACCGCCGAGCACAAGATGCCCGCGGTCGCCGCGCGGCCGACGGCGGCCGCCGTGACCTGGTGGCTGACGAGTACCCAGATACCCACCGGAATGTAGAGCATGGCTGACAGGCAGGCCGCAGCCGCGGGTCCCTGCGAGCCTGGCAGCCGGGCGCCGAGGGCCCGGTTGACCAGGATGTAGCAGGCCCAGCAGACGGCGGCCAGCAGGGCCAGGCCGATGCCGGCGTAGTCAGTGCTAGGCTGCGGCCTCGCCAGCACGACGACGGCGGCAGCAGCGATCAGCGCGCATGCGAGGTCCCGCGTCCGGCGGGAGGCAAGCAGGGCAACCGACAGGGGGCCCAGGAACTCCAGCGTCACCGCCAGGCCAAGCCCGATCGAGTCGATCGCCGTGTACAGCGACAGGTTCATGATGGCGAAGGTCGCCGCCAGGGCCAGCACTGGCCGCCACTGCTGCCAGGTGAACGAGGCGAACTTCGGCCGCACGGTGGCCAGCAAGACCGCCGCCGCCACCCACTGTCTTACCGCGACCACCCCGGCAGGGCCGAGCACCGGAAAGGCGAGTGCGGCGGTGGCCGCGCCGACCTGGTTGGACGCGGCGCTGCCGGTCATCAGCGCGGTGCCGGCCAGCCGGCCCGACCATCGAGTGGAGCCGCCTCGGATGGAACTGTCCTGGACGGGACTGTCCTGGACGGCGGCGGCGCGACGGCGCTGGTCGCCGAGAACGCTAGTCATGAGCACAGCATGAGCCGCGTCCGTGCATGCACATAATGCATGCACGCAGACATCTATACGCTTTGATTATGGATCTCGAGCTTCGGCACCTGCGCTGCCTGGTCGCGATCGTGGACGCGGGAACCTTCACCGACGCCGCCATCGAGCTCGGCGTCTCGCAGGCAGCAGTGTCGCGCAATCTCATCGCCCTCGAGCGCGTCCTCGGCGTCCGGCTGCTGCACCGCACCAGCAGGAGCATCACTCCGACCACGGCCGGGGTGCATGCCCTGGCTCAGGCCCGCCAGGTTCTCGCGGCCGCGGACAACCTGGTCGCCGAGGCGACCACCGGCCGCACGAGGCTTCGCATCGGCCACCCGTGGGCGGCGATGGGCAGGCATACCCGTGAGTTTCAGCGGCGCTGGGCCGACCAGTACCCGGACGTCGAACTTGACCTGATCCGCACCAACTCGGCAACCGGCGGCCTGGCCGAGGGGTCGTGTGACATGGCGGTCCTGCGCGGCGAGGCCGACAGCTCGCGCTTCGCCGGCGCGATCGTTGGCCACGAGCGGCGGTTTTGCGCGATCGCTGCTGACGATCCCTGGGCCCGCAGGCGTTTCGTCAGGCTGGGCGAGGTACCGCAGCGGACGCTGCTGGTGGACCGGCGGACCGGGACTACCACGCCGGGCCTGTGGCCACCAGACGCCCGACCGCAGATCAGGGAAACCGCCGATATCGATGACTGGCTCGCGATCATCGCAGCCGGCGGCGGCGTCGGGATCACTGCCGAAGGCACCACCACGCAGTACCGCCGCGACGGCATCGTCTTCCGGCCGTTGCGCGACGCCCCGCTGATCCCGGTGCGGATGATCTGGCGGCAGCACGACCCGCACCCCCTGACCCACGCGGCAATAGCGCTGCTCACCGATCTCTACCGGCGTGCCGCCAGCCCCTAGCTCAGCCAGCAGAGACAGGGCTATCAGACAACAGCACGGGAACGGCCACCGGCACCGCGCGCGGAGTCGGCGAACTCTGCCCGCCGTCGCAGGCCAGGCCACGTCCAGGTAGCCAGCTCAGCCAGGACGGCAGGTACCAGGCCCGCTCCCCCAGCAACGCCAGGGCGGCCGGCAGCACGACGCCGCGGACGATGGTGGCGTCGATGAGCACTGCGGCAGCCAGGCCGACGCCCAGCATCTTCACGTCGATCATGGACAGGGTCGCGAAGATCGAGAACACCGCCACCATGATGATCGCCGCGCTGGTGACCACTCCGGCGCTGTTGCCGACGCCGTCGACGATCGAATCGCGGGTGCACGCTCCGCCGGCCCACAGCTCCCTGATGCGGCTGAGGATGAAGACGTGATAGTCCATGCTCAGCCCGAACAGCATCACGAACGTGAAGAGCGGCACCCACGGGACCAGCGCCCCGAACGAGGTGAAGCCGAGCAGTCCCTGCAGGTGCCCGTCCTGGAAGATCAGCGTCACCAGTCCGTACGCGCCGCCTACAGACAGCAGGTTGAGCACGATCGAGACCACCGGGATGGTGACGCTCCGGAAGGCGCACATCAGCAGCACGAAGGCGAGCAGGGCGACGACGGCGAACACCAGCGGCGTCCGCGAGTCCAGCGTCGATCGCAGGTCATAGCTGGAGGCGGTATTGCCGGTGACGGCGAAACTGGCGCCACCTACCTTGCCGATGGTCGCGGGGAGGATCTTGTTTTCCAGCGTCAGCAACGCAGAGTCGGATGCGGTACTGGTGCCGTTACCCGCCAGCGGCACCTCTATCACCAGGGCCTTGCCATGCGCGACCACGGTGGCGCGGACCGGACCGTGAATGGCGCCACCAGTGCGGGCGTCGGTCTGCAGGGCCGCGATCTGCGTGTGCATTGCCTGACTGTCCAGGCCGGATCCGCTGACCACGACGTCAGCCGGCGCGGGCTTGCCGGGGAACTCCTGCTGGATCTCGTCGAGCACCTTGACGACGCCGAGGTTGCTCGGCAGATCGATCGCCGGGTTCCCGATCCGCATGCCAAGTGCCGGAGCGCTCAGCGCGAGCAGGGCGGCGGCGGCGATCCCGCCGAGCAGCAATGGCCTGCGCACCACGCGCCTGGCCAGGCCAGCCCACAGCTTCGACGGTTGCGGGTGCGTCAGGCGCCGGCCGAGGTACGGCAACTGGCCGCGATCTGCCCACGGCCCGAGCCAGGACAACAGTGCCGGCAAGAAGAACAGCGATCCGAGTACGGCCACGCCGACCACCATGATGGTGCCGAACGCGATGCCGGTGAAGATGTCGATGCCGGTCAGGAACAGGCCGGCAAGCGAGACCATGACTGTCAGGCCGGACACGAGGATCGCCCGGCCGGATGTCGCGGCCGCTATGCCGACAACGGTTAGGTTGTCGTGGCCCTTCATCCGCTCCTCGCGCTCTCGCCGCAAGTAGAACAGCGAGTAGTCGACCCCGACTGCCATCCCGATGACCAGGACCAGCTCAGAGGTGCCGGAACCGACCGGCAGCCACTGGCCGGCGATACCGAGCAGCGAGACCGCGGTGACCACGGCGGTTGCGGCGAGCAGGACCGGGATACCGGCGGCGATCAGCGCGCCGAACACTGCGACCAGCAGGATCAGCGTGAGCGGGATGGACGTCCACTCGGACTGCCGGAAGTCCCGGCCGAGTAGCGCGCTGGCAACCCGGTCGGTGCTCGCGTCGCCAGCCTCCCTGACCAGCAGCTCAGGATGGGACGCCTGGATTCTGCGCACCGCCGCGAGATCGGCTAGCACTGTCTTGTCGGCCTCCGCGTTCGGCCCCGCGACGCGGAAAGTCACCAGCGCCGCCGTGCCGTGGCTGGCCAGCAGGCCGCGCACGCCGGTCTGGAACGGCGCCCGGATATCAGCAGCCGCCTCCGGCAGCGCTGCTAGCGCCGCTTCCACCTCGAGGGTGACCCGTTTCACCTCAGCCGCCGCGCTCCGCACGCTGGTGGCCGCCGCCGCGGCCAGGTGCCGCTCGCCGACCCGGGCCTCGATCAGCACGCTCTCGGACGGCGGAGTGACCACGCCGAGGTTGGTCAGCACTTGCTCACCGCGTCCGGCCTGACCAGGGTCGTATTGCTGCACGCCGTTCCCGGTCGCGAACTGGCCGGCGATGAACGCGGTGGCCATGAACGCCAGCCAGGCGGCTACGGCGGTTTTGCGGTGCCTGGCGCTCCAGCAGGCGACGCGCTCCACGAGGGGCGGCCGGGCGGCCCGTACGTGCGCAGGACGAGGTTGGCTAGGGAGCCGGCGCATGGTCGCTCTCTGGCTTGGCTGTCACGGGACACAGCCACCGAAGGGCCAAGGGCAGGGAGCACGCGGCGGCTAATTCCGGTGACTATAACCCGGCAGCAGCGCGTCACGCGCCGCTATCGACCTGTATTTACCAGCAGCAGGCCATTCTCGCAGCGGACGCTCAGCCTGGCGGCCGCGGCGCAGGCGTGCCGCCGTTAACCCAGTGACATGATGCTACGCATGGGTGAGCTGATCTTGATCAGGCACGGCGAGACCGAGTGGAGCCGGTCAGGCAAGCACACCGGCCGGACAGACGTGCCCCTGACCAAGGCTGGCCGCGCGGCGGCGGTAGCGCTTCGTCCAGCGCTGGCCGGCCGGCACATCGCCGCAGCCTTCGTCAGCCCCGCCAGCAGGGCCAGGCAGACCGCTGAACTGGCCGGGCTCACCATGGCGAAGGTGGACGACGACCTCTGGGAGTGGGATTACGGCGGCTACGAGGGGCTGACCACGACTCAGATCAGGAAGCAGCACCACGCCTGGTACCTGTGGCGGGACGGAGTCATCCCGGGCGACGCAGCCCATCCGGGCGAGACTATCGAGCAGGTCGGCGCGCGCGCCGACGCCGTGCTCGGCAAGGCCAGGCCGCTGCTGCACCACGGTGATGTGGCGCTGGTGGCGCACGGGCACCTGCTCCGGGTGCTGACAGCCCGCTGGCTCGGGCTGGCGCCCGCGGCGGGCAGGCTCTTCCGCCTGGATACCGGCACGTTCAGCACGCTCGGCGCCGAGCATGCCGAGCCGGTCATCAGCTCCTGGAACATCCCGCCGACCGGCCCGGTCGGCGCTGCCTGATTAGTCCGGACTTCCGCCCGGCGCTGAGCATGGCTTCACATCAGCTGCTGTGCTTAGTGGCGCGGTACTAACTGACTGCGTGGCGGATAACTGCCGTGAGCTGGCTCACCGGCAGCCAGCCGTCGTGCTTCCAGAGGATCTTGCCGCCGGCCGAGGTGAGCACGAACCACGGCTGGTCCTGGACGCCGTAGCCATCGGCTACCCGGCCCGTCTCGTCCAGCGCGACCGGATAGCCGAGCGGCCTGCCCAGGCTGGCCAGATAGTGGCGGACCGTGGCAAGTGACGGTTCGGCCGCCTCCTCGTCCACTGCGACCAGGCTCGGCAGCCCGCTGGCTGCAGCCGTCCGCACGTACTGGCTGAGGCCGAATAGCTTGCTCCTGAGGTCGGCGGTCTCATCGAGCCAGGTGGCGAAAAACATCACCAGGCGCGCCTTGCCCGGACCGAGCGTCAGCGAGCCGGAAGGCAGTTCTGGCAGCTTGACCGTGTCGCGCGGCGACAGGCCGCTGATGTAGGCGAGCGAGCCCGCGCTGGCGACCTTCGGGTGACCCGGCAGCAGGCTCGAGACCTCCTGCGCCATGATCTGGCCGGCCTGGGTGATGCTGGCGTACGCCATCGTCGTGAGGTAGAGCTTCTGCTCGCGGCCGCGAGTGTCGATGATGTAGACGGCCGGGGTGTGGTCGACCTGTCCCTTCTCGATCGCCACGTAGATGTTGTAGGCCTTCCAGACCGATGCGAGCTGCCCGCGCGACCCCGTCAGGAAGTCCCAGTGGTTGACCATCCCGTGCGAGCGCGAATAAGACATGACGTCAGACACAGCCGTGGCGCCCGGGTTGGCGTCCACGCCGATCAGCTGCACCTGACTGCCCGCCTTGCCGAGCAGCTGCTTGGCGGCCAGCATGCTCTGGGTCGTGAGCGGGCAGACCGTCGTGCACTCAGAATCGGTGAAGGCGAGAATGATCACCTTGCCGCGGAACGCGCCGAGCGAGATCTTCTGGCCGAACTGGTTGGTCAGGGTGAAGTCAGGCGCGCGGATGCCGCCAAGGGACGAGCCAGGGTCGAGGTTCGGGTTGGCGGCCGCGAGTTTCTGCTGGTCAGCAGCGCTGCTTGCGCCGCCAGCCGCCGTGGTGCCTGTCGCGGACGAGCATCCGGCGGCGGCCAGGGCAGCCGCCGCGAGGAATCCGGCAATGAGCAGGCGCCGACGGCGCCGACGCAGCGACGACACGGCGTAGTAGAAAATCCGCACGATGCGATAGTGCCACGTGCTCGGCCACAGGCTGTAACCGGGTAGCTGCAGGCACGCGGAGAGCCAACCGGCTCAAATCAGCGGGCGGCGGGACTCAGCACAGTCGGTCCCGAGGCGTGGTAGCTATATGCAGACCAGTACCGGACGCACACTGCTCCTTCGCGGTTGTGCTTGCCTGCTAGCCGTTGGCACGGACGGTGGACGCCATTGAACCCGGTGACCAGGCAATGGCGTGAGCCAGCCGGCGTCAGTGCGCACGAAGTGGTCGCGGTCAGTCCGGGTGCGCAGCTTGACGCGCCGCTTGGCGCAAGCGACGCCGACGATCTCGTCCATGGCCTGTACCGAGAGCACGCCGTGACGCTCGTGCGGATGGCCAAGCTGCTGCTGCGCGACCGGGAAAGTGCCGAAGATGCCGTTCAGGACGCGTTCCTCGGTTTGTACCGGGCGCTGGACAGGCTGACTGATCACGACGACCTCACGCCTTACCTGCGAGCCGCCGTTATCAACAGATGCCGTTCGGTGTTGCGCACTCGTCGCCAGCCATGCTGCGGCCGGTGC
>Ga0335072_10004482_pt1 | contig 20739 bp, 9 predicted proteins | sample Lox_Sample_21_FD_206725 | JGI IMG/M metagenome (GOLD analysis project Ga0335072, IMG submission 206725) | Soil microbial communities from Loxahatchee National Wildlife Refuge, Florida, United States - Lox_Sample_2.1 | ecosystem: Environmental > Terrestrial > Soil > Wetlands | place: USA: Florida...
CCTTGCCTATCAATTCAGCCCGCGCTGGGTTTTCCGGTCGGCCTTCGGTATCTTCTTTAACGGCGATGAAAACGGACCGTACAGCAATCCCAGCCCCGGCTTCAATCCGCCGTACTTCAACACAGAGAACTTCGTTGCTCCTTGCAGCCTGTCTTCCTATAACCCGGACGCGGGAAGTTGCGCGATCTCGGGCCTGAGCCAGTTGTCGCAGGGCTTTCCGGCCAATTCCCTGGTCGATCCGAATACGCCGAGCTTGTTCTCGGAGAGTAAGCTCAGCACTCCCTATGTAGACCAGTGGCATGCAAGCCTGCAGTACGAACTTGGTGAAAAAACGATTGTCGAAGCAGCATACGTCGGCTCGAAGGGAACCAAGCTGTACACAAATTCGAACCTGAACCAGGCAGCGCCTTCGGCTGATCCGTCGGCTCCCACGGCTCCGCGGCGTCCTTTCCCATATGTCGACAGCTATGTGGCGTGGCTGCAGTCCAATGGCTTCTCGAATTACAACGCGCTGCAGCTTCGCTTCCAGCACCGCTTCTCGAGCGGACTTTCGGCGTTGATCAACTACACCTACAGCCATGCTCTCGGCGATTCTTCCAACGCGAATCTCGGCTCGCAGAACAACGATAGCTGGCGGTGGAGCAAGCATCCGGAATGGGAGTACGGCAACCTGGACTTCGACAATCGCCATCGGATGGTGGCCAGCTCCTGGTGGGACCTGCCCATCGGCAGAGAGCAGCGCTTTGCATCCAATGTGAATCCGGTTGTCGATGCCGTGATTGGTCACTGGCAGCTTGCGGGAATCGTGACGTTGTCCTCGGGGACCTGGTATACGGTGACAGACGCCAATGCAAACTTTGCCAATTCCGATGGCCAGCAGCGTCCCGATGTGGTGCCGGGACAAAAGGCGAGCGGGCGTCCGTGCCTGCCCGGCACGTACTTCAATACCTGTGCGTTTCAGGACCCCGCGGAAGGCTCATTCGGCAATGTGGGCCTCAACACCCTGCGCGGTCCCGGGGTTGAGAATATTGACGCATCGATCTTGAAAACAATTCCGGTTGGCGAGAGCCGCAGGTTCGAGATTCGCGGAGAGTTCTACAACGTCTTCAACCACGCGAACTTCCTGTTCGCCGCGCCTGGGCCTCAGAACTCAAACAACGCTACTGTTTTGGGGTCTTCCAGCTTCGGCTATGTGACCGCGGCGAATGATCCACGGCTGGTCCAGATCGGCTTGAAGTTTTACTACTGAGAAGAGCGCTCCCGAGTTTGCGATTGTGCAATGCTCCTGCGCAATCGCAGTTGTGCTCACGCGCTGTGTTTAGGGGATCAGCGCTTTCTGCCGCCAGTGGGCCGAGAAGAACTGCTCCCGGTAGGCCGCATCCCGGAAGGCCTCAGTGCCGCCTGAACGCGTGACCGACAGTGCGCCGGCAAGGTTGCCATAAGCCAGACAGGTTTCAAGCGGAGCATGACGAACCCACTGATGCAGGAAGCCTGCATCGAAGGAGTCGCCCGCGCCTACAGGGTCTTTTACAGCCACGCGAAGGCCTTCCACATCCATGCGATGGCCTTGGTTCCATGCGACGGCGCCACGCGATCCGCGCTTGACTACGAGCAGCGGGACGTTGGCCGCGAGCCGCGCCATCGCCACTTCTATGTCGTCCGACTTTGCGATTTGCATCAGCTCGTCTTCGTTGCAGAAGAGGAGATCCGTGATCGCGATCACTTCTTCCAGCACGCCGGCCCACTCGCCTTCCGGATCGTCGTTCGTGTCGAGCGAGGTGCTCAAGCCGCGGCGCTTCATTTCGCGAAACAGCTCCGGGATATCTGGAGAGAGCTTGCGGTGCAGGAAGAGCGAGGACATATGGAAGTGCCGGGCGGCAGCCACGCGATCGATGTCAAGATCCTCGATCCCCATTTCGAACATCACTCCGGGATACGTGAGAATGCGCCGTGTTTCGCTCAAAGGCAGAATCAGGGTGACGCCCGTTGAGCTTCCGCTGTCTGCTCGCAGGACGCCACTCAGGTCAATGCCCACCTCCTTGAGCCGCTGGCAGCACATCTCTCCCAGCACGTCCGGGCCGATGCGCGAGTGGAAGCTTACGCGGGTGCCCATCGCTGCCAGGTTGTGCGCAAGAATGGCCGAGGAACTGCCCAGAGTCATGGTGAAGTCGCTGGCCAGAATCTCGCGCTCTTCCGGCAACTCGCGCGGCAGGCCATAGAAAATAAGATCGGTGTTGAGCTCTCCGACGATGCTGATATCACTTGCGCCTTGTTTTTCTGCAGTTCCCATGATCCTCAATTCTTTCACCTGGCGATGGGCGCGGTTTCTTCCGCAGTGTTGTAGCCGGCGAGTTTGATCCATGCCGGAGTTCCGTCGGAAATCCGCACGTCTCCATGAATCTCGACCGTCTCGCCGGGAAAGACCGTGACGTAATTATCGTCGTATTCGATGGGAAGAATCTCGTTGCCTCCGCGTGTGGAGGTGATCTCGGCGCGCTCAAAGAAGGCGGGAACGCTGGAGGCGTTATGCAGATGAATGGTCACGCGACGCTCATTGCCGGCGACTGCCTGCTGCGCCTCGATTTCGAGCGGCGCCGGCTGCATGGAGTTCAAGGCCGTCATGTCCGCCCAGACAGTTTGCTGGAGATCGAATGCTTTATCGTTGGACGGGTCGCCCAGGTCATCCTGTTTGACTGCCTGCCAGTAGACGTTCTCTGACGCGAGCTTGCCGGAGCGGTCAAAGAGCTCGCAGCGCACAAAGTAGACCGGTGTGGGATTGCTCAGGCGCGGCAGCGTAAGAGCGTGCACAGCTTCTCCGGATGCGACGCGAATATCCGAGGCGCGGCGGTCCAGCCGCTGCGTTCCATCGAGATCGTAAATGCGCACGCGCACCGACAAGCCATCCTGCAGTTCAGGGGTCTGGTTGACGACAGTGATGTTGGCTTCGGTGTGATCGCCGGTGGCATAGGAGTCAAAGACGACCGAGAGCGGAAGCAGGCCTTTCTTTGCGCCGTAGTATGCTCCTCCCGGTTTGAGGTATGCGTCGAAGAGATGCCCAAAGAAAGACGGCCACTGGTTGTTGAGCATCCAGTAAAGCGACATCTTGTGGTTGGCCCATCCATTGGCTGCGAAGTCCTCAAACTGTGCGCGCGTGTTTTCGTAGTGCGCCAGTTGCGCCTTCCGGGCAAACTCTTCGGCATTGGCTGACGGCCCATAGCGGCGGTCGATGACTCGCTGGATATTCATCAACGTGTTGTTGCCTTCGTTCGAGCCGGCATGGAAGTACCAGGTCTCATTGATGGGCCAGAGCTTGTCGGCAGGAATAAATTTCTTCAGGCTTTCATAGGGCGGTATGTGTTCGTTGTCGCCCTGCTCCGCACAGGCGCCACGAGTTGGCGCATAGCGTCCGCTGAACCAGTACGTGGGCGGTCGCCAGCTATATGGGCCTTCCATATGGATACCGTCCCACTCCGGCTCGCCGTTGGCATCTTTCGCGAACGAGGAAACAGTGTCGACGATTGCATTCTGCCAATGAAGGCCGGTGAGGATTTGATGATACTGACTGCGGATCGGCACAGGTGGCAGACCATCGCTGCCATTGGCCCAGATAAAGACCGCTGCATGTGCGCGCAGCATCAGTATCTGCGAGCGCAGGCTGTCGGCAGCTACGCGATGGTCTTCTTCACTCCACTGGTCCCACTTTTCCCATTGGTTGCAGCACATCCAGCCGAACATCAACGGGACACCTTCCTCATCGGCCAGTTCCACGATGTGCTCGCTGGCAATTTTCGATTCCCAGCGCAGCATGTTCAATCCCAGGTCCTTCACATATCGGATCACCGTGGCTTCGCGGTCGGGGTCGTAGTGGTAGAGCAGATCAGGCGTGTAGACGGCCCCGCGAGCGAGGAAATTCTTTCCATTCACCTGCAGGTAGAAGTTGCCGCCTTTGCCGACCTTCGGGAACTGCTCGTCGTTGTCCCGATGTTGCGTAATGGTGCGAATCCCAAAGCGGATGTGCGCCGTGTCGGAAATCTGCGTGTTGTCACGGAAGTCCAGGTGCAGGTCGTAGAGGTTCGGCTTGCCCATGGTGTACGGCCACCAAAGGTCCGGGTTCTTGATGACCAGCTGCGGATACTGTTGTGAGCTGAAGCTGATCTCGCGCTGCTCGCCGGCAGCGAGGCTCACCGCCTGCTCGATTCGGACGGTGGGCTTGCCGATGCGCGAGATAGTGCCGCTCAGCACGCCGCTTACTGGTTGATTGGACGCGTTCTGCAACTCCGCGTATACCGTCAAACGTGCGGTTGTTGTTTGCGGCAGGGGCAGTTCGGTGTTGACCAGCGCGTTGCTTACGGTTACCGGGCCTGACATGCGCAGATACACCGGCTTCCAGATGCCGGCGTTGCGGTCGGGAACGAACGAGATTCCATGACTGCCGGCTTTGCGCGGGCCCTGATAGCCGAGATACTTCCAGTTGATCCAGTCAAACCAGCTGTCGGCGAGCTCCACGCCATTGACGTCCTGAATCGCCCGCTCCGGAGTGACCTTAACGGCCAGCGTGTTCACCGATCCCGGCTTGACCCACTGTGTTACGTCGATCTCGTGCGCGCTATACATGCCAACGACCTGTTGGTTGTTGGCCACTAGATGGCCATTCAGCCAGATCTCGGCGCGATAGTTGATACCGGGAAACTGCAGCCAGTACTTCGGTTGAGCCGCCGGCGCGACAAAGCTTGTGCGATACCACCAGTCCCGCAGGTAGAGGTCTTGCGGCACCGTCTTGAGCAGGTTCATGCCAAAATACAGGTTTGGATAGACGCCATCCTCTTCGAGGATTTCGAGGACAGTCGCCGGCATGCGGTGAATGGGGTGCCATGCCGAATCGTCATAGGAAGGCAGCGATATGGATGCGCCCGAGCCGGTTACTTCTCTGGAGGAAGCGAGCTTCCAGTTTTCCGCCAGTTCCGTGGTGCGTGGGGATGCTGCCGCTACCGCAGTTTGCGAGGCAAGAGTCATGAGCGCGATCACCCCCGCCCCTAACGCTAAAAGCTTCGACATGGTTCGCTCCTGGGAAGGAACCCGCAATTCCGTGAATCGCCTTGACTACACCTGCAGCATCCCAAGAGATTGTGGATTCCTTCGATACCTGTCAATTGAATCATTGTTTGATTACGTACTATGGCTATATACTTTCGGAGTGTTTCATATCGAGTTAAATGGGGCAATACATATTTATCACCATACAGCCGCTTCGGCATGATTTGCCTTCGCACAAGGCGTACAAGAGGAAAGAGAGCTTATAGCCAATGCCAAAAACCTATGATGTGGACGGAAACGCTGACCGCGACATCGAACCGCTCTACACCTTTCAGGAAATTCTGCAGCAGCCCCTGCTTTGGCCCACTACGTTGGACCGTGTGCGCGCTGCGTCGGAGCAGTTGAATCTCGCGGACAGACTGAAGCATGCGCGGGTGCTGCTGACGGGAGCTGGCACCTCGGCCTATGCGGCGGCGTCAATCGCTGCGGCCTGGCCACGGACAGCTGCGGTTCCTACCACCGATCTTCTGGTAGATCCGGAGCGCTACCTCGTCGAAGTAGATGTGGTCATCTCCCTGGCGCGCTCGGGCAACAGCCCCGAGAGCGCTGCAGTTGTGGAGCGCGTGCGCACTGTGCGTCCGCAAATTCTTCAGCTGGCGATCACCTGCAACGAAGAAAGCGCACTGTCGCAATCGGGGCTGGATGGGCTGATTGTTCTCGATCCTCGGACGAACGATCGCAGCCTGGTAATGACCAGCTCCTTCTCGAACCTGGTTCTGGCCGGGCTTGCGCTGGCACAGCCGGATGCGGTTGCCTCTACTACAGGCCCTGCCTGCAGGCAGGCTGAGACATTGCTGCCGTCGATCGATGCGAGTTGCAAGCGCATTGCAGGCGGGGTCCGCGATCGCGTCGTGGTGCTTGCTTCATCGCCCCTTCAAGGCTGGAGATGCGAAGCCGGCCTCAAGTTGCTGGAAATGACGGCGGGACGTTTTCCTCTGGTGACCGAAGGCTTTCTCGGTCTGCGCCACGGCCCCATGTCGTTTGTCACAGCGGACACGCTGGTCTTGTGTCTGCTTTCGAGCGATCCGGTGCGCCGCCTGTATGAAACAGATCTGGTTCGTGAATTGCGCGCGAAAAAACTTGGCCGGCTCGCAGGCATTGTGGATGCAGCGGAGCGAAACGATGCCGAGGCGGAAGAACTTTTTGACGACCTGATTCCGGCAGTCGTTCCGCAGATGCGGGACGACCTGCGAACTCCATTTGAGATCGTGATTCCTCAACTTCTCGGATACCATTTAAGCCTGCGAATCGGCCTGAACCCTGACAGCCCAAGCCCGGATGGAATCATCAACCGCGTGGTTCAGGGGGTCAGACTTCACTCCGCGCTTTCTCCTGTCAGGCGCTGAGCCATAGTTCCGGACGCGGGCCGAGCGGAAGCCGCTGAACATGTATTGCTGGGAGCACAAGCGTGGCACAACAGAATCAGACAGTCTCCGCATCGGCGGGAACCGGAACAGCCACTCTTCACCGGACGCTGGGTCTATGGAACCTGATCATCATCGGACTGGTGATCATTCAACCTACTGCGCCGATGGGAATTTACGGCGTCATCAGCAACAAGGCGCACGGCCACGTCGTCACTGCGATTCTCATCGCTATGATCGCGATGCTCCTGACGGCGATCAGTTACGGCCGCATGGCGCGCGTGTATCCCAGCGCAGGCTCCGCTTATACATATGTGGGACAGGAGATCCATTCGGCCTGCGGGTATATCGTTGGCTGGGGCATGGTGATGGATTACCTGCTGAACCCGCTGATCTGCACGGCATTCTGCGCCAAAGCGGCCATGAATATTCTTCCCGGGCTTTCCTATTACGTATGGATTGTCATTTTTGCGGCCTTCTTTACCTGGGTCAATCTGCGGGGCATCAAGACCTCTGCGCGGCTGAATGAGGGGCTGTGCGCCGGGATGGTGATTGTAGTTGTGCTCTTTCTCGGTTGCGTGATCCGCACGCTCTGGCATGTGCACCACGATCCCGGCTTTTTCACGAGGCCGTTTTACGATCCGCAGAGCTTTCACCCCTCCAGCATTTTCGCCGGGACATCGGTTGCGGTTCTCACCTATATCGGTTTTGACGCTGTATCGACGCTCTCGGAGGAAGCGGAAAATCCGCGGCGCAACATCCTGCTGGCGACGGTTCTGGTCTGCCTGATTACCGGCGTACTCTCGGGCATCGAGGTTTATGCGGCGCAGCTGGTGTGGGGATCGAAACCGTTCCCCAGCAATCAGGTCGAATCGGCGTTGCTCTTCCAGATCATCAATTTCACGCTGCTGGTGGCGAACATGGGCTCCGGCATGGGTTCGCAGCTTGCCGCGGGACGCCTGCTCTACGGCATGGGGCGAGGCAACGCTTTGCCCAAAGCGTTCTTCGGCGCCATTGAACCGCGGCGCCGCATCCCCCGCAACAACATTGTGGCGGTGGGGCTGTTTGCGGTTGCCGGAGCTGGCATTCTCGAATTTTTTTCCAGCCGCCTGGGCGGAGGCGCATATGAAATTGGCGCCGAAGCGTTGAATTTCGGTGCGTTCATCGCTTTTATGGGCGTGAACGCCGCGGCGTTCACGCATTACTGGCTGTACGGCAGGAGCCGCAAGCTGAGCGACCTGCTTGTGCCTGTGCTCGGCTTTATCATCTGCGGCTTCATCTGGGTGCATCTCAGCCGCCCCGCGCTTGTGCTGGGGACTGTTTGGATGGTTATAGGAATTACTTACGGGACGATCCGGACGCGCGGTTTTCGCTCCGAGCTGGTCAGCTTCGATGTGCCTCCTGAAGAGGCCTGAGGCACAATCTGTTGTTTCTGTGAATTGCTACGTCAGAATCAGGCTGCAGCCGAGAGATCGCACCTTCGCCTGGATCTCTTCGCGGAGGCTAACATCGCTGACGACGGTGTCGATCTCGGAAAACGTTGCAATGCGCGACATGCTGCGCATGGTGAACTTGCTCGCGTCTGCAACCAGGATGATCTCGCGCGCGATGCGCAGCATGGCCCGGTTAACGGTCGTCTCTTCCAGGTTTGCGCCGCTGACGCCAAAATCCGGATCGCATCCGGCTCCGCTTAGAAACAGCTTATCGGCGGAAAACTGCTCCAGCATGTCTTCGGTCGAGCGGCCGATGATGGACGCCGATTCGCCACGCACTGTGCCGCCGACAATGAAGGTCGTCACGCCGCGCGCATCGAGCAGCTCCGCTGCGATGTTCACACCGTTGGTGATGACTTGAAGACTTTGCTTGTTCTTGAGCTGGCGAGCGATCTCAAGCGTGGTCGTGCCCGAGTCGAGAATGATGGTTTCGCCGTCGTTAATGAGCGTGGCCGCCATCGCGCCGATCCGCCGCTTCTCTTCGGCGTGCGCTTTCAACCGTTCATTTACTGGCGATTCGCGCAGGATGCGGTCGGGGAGCACGGCTCCGCCGTGAGAGCGCAGCACTACTCCGCGCTGGTGCAGCTCATTCAGGTCGTTGCGGATGGTGACCGCTGAAGTGCTAAACCGGTTGACCAGATCGTTGACCCGAACCCGTCCTTCGCTGCGCACAATCTGCAGAATCTGCGTGCGCCGCTCTTCGGCCATCATGCCGTCCGCAGGATGTTCCACAGCCGGTTCCTCCGCGGCCCCATTGCGGGCGTTCTTGCCGGGCGACCCTGAGTGGCCCTTGAGCATATTCGACCTCACCGTTTCCTTTTTACTGCCTTTTGCCGTAGCGCGGCACGAAATTTGATCTGTCGGGGAAATCCGGCCGCGCTTATAAATTAGGCATAAATCGTAAGGATTTGTTGACAAATCGAAAGCAAATGTTAAAAGTATAGACCTGTATCGAAAAAGTTAAGCATACTCCGCACAGATTTTCTTTGCATTCGCTGCGCTTCCGGGGAGGCGCGTCTTTGGGAGGCTTGTGCGCGGGTTTTCTTGGGCGAATTGACCGACGGTTCGATAAAGGAGCAATGAGCATGGGTCCTGGAATCATCCGTTCTGCAATCTGGTGGATGCTGGCTTGCGCGTGTGTATTCATCAGCGGAATACCTGCCCAGGGCGAAGCCGCGCCAGCAGGGTCGTTAACCGTGTCTGTCGATCCCGGAACCTGTCTTTATAGCCTTGGAGCCGAGAGTGCTGCCGCGCCTGTGCTGAATGCCGGGATTGCGGCCAAGGTGGATCACGCATGGCTGCATGCTTCCGACTATCGGAAGTGCACCATCGTTGAGTCCGATGTGAGCAGCGTGCTTGGGCATGCGCATCAGTGGGTCGTCGAATACTCCGGCATCGAAGGCAAGCCCGATCTCGGCTACACGCTGCGCAGCTATGCGGGAAAGCCTTTTGTCGATGTTCAGGCGTCGGTCATCAATCGAACCGGGCAGACCGTTGAAGTTGAAGCGATCCGCTCCATTGAAGCTCCCAAAGGTGTCGACATGGGCGGGCCGTCGGGCATGGTCCGCGTGCTGTCGGACAGCTTCAGCGAGGATCGCCCCGCCATGCGCATCCACGATCTTGGCGATGCGGAGAACCAGATGCATCGCGGCGTAGGAAGCCAACTCATCTACAACCGGCAGACGCATCGCAGCTTGTTTGTCGGCGCGCTCACGTCGGATCGCTATCTTACGATTCTCCGGCTGCACGTCGGCGGCAGCGCGTCCGATCCTTCAATTCAGTCCTATGAAGTCGACTCGACGGGAACCACGGAGATGGCCATCGAGAACTCGCTGCGCAATTCACCCGCCGAGGACCGCGTTGAGCTGAGTCTTCCGGTTGCTCCCGGCGATTGCATGCAGGCCGAGCGTCTTCTTGTAGGCATCGACAGCGATCCGCACCGACAACTGGACGCATATGGCGATCTCATCCGAATGCTTCATCATCCCCGCCCGGCAAAGCCCACGCCGATCGGCTGGTGGAGCTGGACCGCCTATTACTTCGGTCTGAATGAAGGCGCGGCGCTGACGAACGCGAACTGGCTTGCGCAAAATCTCAAGCCGCTCGGCTATGACTTTTTCCATATCGATGAGGGCTACCAATACGCGCGTGGCGAATATGCAACGCCGGACGCGACGCTCTTTCCAGACGGCATGCAGCCTTTGGAGCGGAAGGTGGCTTCGCTCGGGCTTACGCCGGGAATCTGGACTGCTCCGTTTGAAGTAGCGCAGCGCTCGTGGGTATTTCAGAACCACCCTGACTGGCTCGTCCACAACGCGAATGGGAAGCCCATCGCCCTCGGCACGGTCGATGAAAAGAAGGACCAGCTCTACGCGCTGGACGTCACCAACCCCGGCGCCCAGCAATACCTGCGCTATACGTACAAAGTAATGAGCCAGGACTGGGGCATCCAGTATTTCAAGTTCGATTTCATGGAGGACAGCGCGGTCGAGGGCTACTACTACAAGCCGCACACCACCGCGCTTGAGGCGCAGCGGATCGGGCTCGGCCTCATCCGCGACGTGGTGGGGGATTCGGTGCTGCTCGATAAGGATGGCAGCGTCATGCTGAATCCAGTGGGCTACGTCGACGAGGGCCGCATCTCGCAGGACACCGGCCACGCGTTTGAAGCGAGCAGAGACGCTGCCACCGGCATCGCTGCCCGCTATTACATGAACCACAACTTCTACACGACCGATCCCGACGCATTTAGCGTCTCCACGCAGACGCTTCAGCGTCATTGGCATGGGGGCGACCAGCCGCTCACGCTGGACGAGGCAAGGGTTTCCATCGCGCTGTCAGCAGTGTCAGGCGGCATGTATGAGATAGGCGACGATCTGCCGACCCTGGGCGCCGATCCGGAGCGTGTGGCGCTCGTCAAGAATCCCTACCTGCTGGAGATGGCTCGGCTGGGACGCGCCTCGACGCCGGTTGATTTGATGGACTATCTACCTGAGGATGGCCAGCCGAGCATCTTTTACCTTAAGGAGGACTCGCGCCAGAGCATCCTCACCGTCTTCAACTGGACGGACAAACCCCGGACTCATACCTTCCATCTCGCAGAATTTGGTCTGCCGGTGGGCAGTGAAAAAATCTTCGATGTCTTTACGAATCTTCCGGTTTCGCTGTCTCATGATGTGCTGACCGTAGAGCAGCCCGCGCACTCGGTACGTGTGCTGAGGCTGGAGAATGCATCCGCGCCGCTGGTGCATCCGGCAATCAGCGCCAGACGCCTGACGGAAGGCCGAAGCGGCGAGACCCTTGGATTCTCGGCCAGCACGTCCGATGCCAGCGAGCCGGTCCTCAGCTATGAATGGGACTTTGGGGATGGCGTAACGGCAAACAGCGCCTCTCCCAGCCACACCTACACCGCGCCTGGAACCTATCATGTGCGTGTTAAAGCCAATTTTTTGAATGGCACCAGTTCCGACGACAGCTTCCAGCTGTCAATTACTGGAGTGATGAATACCGAACTTGAGCCCGCGCAAAAGCGGCGCTTCGTCGGGCCGGAATAGAAATCGCATGAGCCGGTCGCTCGTTTGTTTCTCAGGCGATGCGGCAAGCGACGTGTCTTCTAGCTAGCGAACGAGACGAAAGTAATCCAGCCTGCCAGTTTTCTGTGGACACGGGCGTTTGGGCAATCCAAAATACCGCAACGCCAGCTCTGTTGCCGCACTGCGTCAAATTGTCCGATCCCCGGTAGAAGGAGAGACTTTTATGGCAAGATTCAACAGGTGTTTGCTCATAATCGCCCTGATTACGTCATTTGTTCCAGCTGCATTCCAGGCCCAGTCCCAGTCCATGATGACGCATCATGTGCGTCAGGTGACGAAGAACGGTCAGGCGCGGTCTGTCGGAGAACTACCCGCAACCCAGACCCTGCGCGTGGTCATCACTTTGCCGCTCCGTAATCAGGCCGAGTTAGATAACCTCCTGCAGGAACTCTACGATCCAAACAGCCCGTCGTACCGGCATTTCCTCACTGTGGAAGAGTTCACCGCAAGGTTTGGGCCTACGCAGGAAGACTATGATGCCGTGATCGACTTTGCGAAGACGAACGGGCTCTCTGTCGTCGGCACCTCCCTTAATCGTCTGAACTTAGATGTTTCCGGGCCGGTGACGAGCGTTGAGAAGGCTTTCCACGTGAAGATGGGCGTCTATCAACATCCAACTGAAAACCGCACCTTCTACGCTCCGGACCGCGAACCGACCACAGACCTGCCGTTTCAGTTGTGGCACGTTTCCGGATTGGATAATTACTCGATCCCGCATCCGGCCGGCCTGACTCGGAATAACAATGCGAGTGCGAAGTCCAACGCCACGACTGGTTCCGGTCCTTCCGCATCATTTTTAGGAAGCGACATGAGAGCGGCATATTACGGCGGAACGGCTCTCACCGGCAGCGGCCAATCGCTTGGGCTGCTGGAGTATTACGGCACTGATCTTGCCGATCTGAACACATATTTCAAGAACATTGGTCAAACGAACAACGTTCCGGTCACGCTGCTCTCCACTGACGGGACCAGCACTTCCTGCGTGGATACAAGGGCTGGAGGCAGGTGTGACGATACAGAGCAGACCCTGGACATGACGCAGGCAATCGGCATGGCTCCGGGACTGTCCAGCCTGGTCATGTACGTGGGCTCAACCGATGCAGCCATTTTTAACGCGATGGCAACGGCCAGTCCGCTGAACGCGCAGTTGAGTTCCTCGTGGACCTGGAGCCCGGCGGACCCGAATACGGACAATCCATACTTCGAGGAGTTCGCGGCGCAGGGGCAGAACCTGTTTCAAGCAGCCGGGGACGGCTCTAAGTGGACCACGTCCGGTTCATCTTCAGAGATTTATCCGGCAGACGACGTTTATGTCACTTCGGTAGGTGGAACCGACTTGCAGACAAGCTCCGCGGCCGGACCCTGGAGTTCGGAGACTGCATGGGCCGATGGCGGTGGCGGTATTTCGCCGGACAAGTTTGCGCTTCCATCCTGGCAGACGACCGCAGCCGCAGGCTGTTCGAGCTGTTCGAAAAGCTATCGTAACGGCCCCGACGTTTCTGCAAACGCGAATTTCACCTTCTACGTCTGCGCCGACCAGACCACATGCACGGCAAACGAGTACGGCGGCACCAGCTTTGCAACGCCCATGTGGGCCGGCTATCTGGCTCTGGCCAACCAGCAGTCCGTCGCCAATGGCGGTAAGCCTCTGGGCTTCATCAATCCGAGTCTGTATGCGATTGGTGAAGGCTCGAACTATGACGCCGATTTTCACGACATCACCAGCGGGAGCAACGGCTATTCGGCAACCACGGGCTATGATCTGGCAACCGGCTGGGGCAGTCCGAATGGAGTCAGCCTGATCAACGCTCTAGTTGGGTCATCTTCGTCTTCGCCTTCCGGCTTCAGCCTTTCTGCGTCGCCCACATCGATCAGTGTAGATAAAGGCGGCTCGGGCAGTGTCACGATCACCACTGCCGTTACGGGGGGCTTCGACTCCGCCATTACGTTGTCGGCTTCCGGAGAGGGAAGCGGCAATTCCGTCACCTTCAGTCCATCGTCGATTACCGGAGCCGGAACTTCGACGATGACAATAAAGGTGGGCAGCAGGTCCGTGAGCGGAGATCACTCGATCACCATAACGGGCACGAGCGGAAGCACGACCCAAACGGCCACGGTCACTCTCGATGTTCTGACGCGATGAATGCGGTGCGGTTCTGACTGTGTCCCATGTCTGAGCGGTGAGCCAGGAATCCTGCATCCATACAGGATGCGGGATTCCTGCGTTGAAACATATTCGGTGAGTCCCTTTGTCTTTGTTTTCCCGGGTGAGACTGTTCGATTCCGCACAGTTTTGCCGCGATGCGGTTTGTAAAATCCGGATCTAAAATCCGAATCAGGGACTCTGATGTCTAAGGCGATAACTGCTGGGCGATTTTTGCCCTCTAATGACAGGCGCCGAGGTATCGAAGGCCGTGATGAGTTAACCTTGATATTGCAACTATCCGTTGCATTTAATCGTCCATAAATTTACGCCAACGTTTGGCAGGCTAAGAGTTTGCGAACAAACCCTCTTTCTTGCTTTTGTCCGCTGAGACAACAATGGCGAAACCGCCGATTGATCACCTAATACCGCAATTCTCCGTGGAGGTAGTAACTAAAGGTGCAAGAAGACAAGAAGGACCAAGGATTGCCTGAGCCCATACCTCCTGATCATCAGCTGCCCAGTCCTGCTGGTGGCGCTCCAACCCGTAAGCGGCGTCAGTGGCTTTGGATTGTGTTGCTGCTGGTATTCGCACTCGTTCTGGTGCTGATTCTGCGACACCACGAGGGCACACAGAAAGCCGCGGCGGCAGGCGGCCGCCGTGGCTTTGGCGGACCTGTAACCCTGACTGTTACGACCGCACAAAAGGGCGATATTGGAGTCTATCGGGATGCAATTGGCACAGTAACGCCGGTATACACGGCTTCGATCTACAACCAGGTCACCGGCGTCATCACCGAGGTGCATTATCGAGAGGGCCAGACGGTTCAGAAAGGCGATCCGCTGGTCGACATTGACCCTCGCCAATACCAGGCGCAAGTCGAATCGGCGGAAGGCACTCTTGAGCGCGATACCAACCTTCTGGCGCAGGCGAAGATGGATCTGGAGCGCTATCAGCAGGCGTGGAGCCGGAACGCAATCGCAAAGCAGCAGCTCGAGGATCAGGAAAAGCTGGTCGCTCAGGACGAAGGACTGGTCAGGTCCGATCAGGGAACCCTTGATTTCGATAAGGTGCAGCTGTCCTATTGCCACATTGTTGCGCCTTTCACCGGGCGCGTTGGCCTGCGCCTTGTAGACCCCGGCAATCTCGTACAGGCGAGCGGCAGCACTGTCCTGGCTGTCATTACCCAGGTCCAGCCCATCACCGTGGTTTTTACCGTGGCCCAGGATTATCTCTCGCAAATACTGGAACAGGTCCGCCACGGAGCCCGGCTTACCGTCGAAGCTTACGATCGAGAGCAGAGCAAGAAACTGGCCACGGGCAAACTGCTGGCTCTGGACAATCAGATCGACACCACCACTGGCACTGTCAAACTGCGCGCGCAGTTTGACAATCGCGATGGCAGTCTCTTCCCCAACCAGTTCGTGAATACGCGCCTGCTCGTCACTACCGAACACGGCGTGACACTGATACCGTCTTCCACGATCCAGCACAACGGACAGACGGCGTTTGTCTATGTCATCAGCAAGGGTGTCGCAAACGTAAAGAACGTGAAGCCCGGCGTCACCGACGATGGACAAACAGCTGTAGAAGGCGTCAATCCCGGAGATCAATTAGCGACCAGCAGCTTTGAAAGACTGCAGAACGGCTCGAAGGTCATTATCTCCACGCATCCCGTCATCCAAGACGTAACCGAGAGCACCGCCCCGTGAATCCGTCACGCCCATTTATTCTGCGGCCGGTTGCAACTTCATTGTTGATGGCCGCAATCCTGCTTGCAGGTCTGGTTGCGTTTACGCAGTTGCCGGTTTCTGCTTTGCCGGAGGTGGACTACCCAACCATCCAGGTGCTGACCTTCTATCCCGGCGCCAGCCCGGATGTGGTCGCTACCACTGTTACCGCACCTTTGGAGCGCCAGTTCGGTGAAGTCCAGGGACTGAGCCAGATGACCTCGACGAGTTCCGGAGGGACTTCGGTCATCGTTCTGCAGTTCAATCTCTCGCTCAATATCGATGTCGCGGAAGAGGAAGTGCAGGCCGCCATCAATGCCGCGCAGAGCTATCTGCCTTCAGTGCTGCCTGCGCCGCCGGTCTACAGCAAGACGAATCCTGCTGACGCTCCTGTTCTGACGCTCGCAATTACGTCAAAGACGATGCCGTTGCCCGAGGTCGAAGACCTTGTCGACACACGTCTCGCGCCGAAAATCTCCCAGCTCAATGGTGTGGGCCTGGTCAGCATTACCGGCGGACAGAAGCCTGCTGTGCGCATCCAGGTCAATCCGGCGCAACTGTCCTCCTACGGCATCAATATGGAGGATGTGCGCACTGCCCTTACTCAGACCAGCGTCAATGCCGCCAAGGGAAACTTCGACGGCCCGCGGCAGGACTACCAGATCGACGCGAATGATCAACTGGAAACCAGCGAAGAATACAAGAATGTCGTTGTCGCCTATAGGAATGGCGCTCCGGTCTTCCTGAAAGATGTCGCATCGGTGGTGAACGGCGTCGAAAACAGTAAACAGGCTGCGTGGATGAACCAGACGCCGGCGGTCATTTTGAATGTGCAGCGCCAGCCCGGCGCCAATACCATCAGCGTAGTCAAAAGCATCAAGCTGCTGCTGCCGCAGTTGCAGGCCAACCTTCCCGCAGGTATTGAAGTCACCACCCTCACGGATCTCACGACCGCGATCCAGGCCTCCGTGGACGACGTTGAATTTGAGTTGATGCTTACCATCGGCCTCGTGGTGATGGTGATCTTCCTCTTTCTGCGGAATCTCTCGGCGACCATCATCCCCAGCGTCGCAGTGCCGCTTTCGCTGGTCGGCACTTTCGCGGCCATGTATGGGCTTGGCTACAGCCTCGACAACCTCTCGCTCATGGCGCTCACCATCTCCACCGGCTTCGTGGTGGATGACGCCATCGTTATGATCGAGAACATCTCACGTTATCTGGAAGAGGGTGACACGCCGCTGGAGGCGGCGCTCAAAGGCGCAGGGCAAATCGGTTTCACCATTGTGTCGTTGACCGTCTCGCTTATCGCCGTGCTCATTCCGCTTCTATTCATGGGTGACGTTGTCGGACGGCTCTTCCGGGAATTTGCTGTGACCCTGGCGGTCACCATTGTGATTTCAGCTGTGGTGTCGCTCACGCTCACGCCGATGATGTGTTCGCGGATTCTGCGCCATAACCCGGAGGCCCAGCAGGGGCGCTTCTATCGCGCGTCGGAGAGAGCCTTCGACCGCATGATCGCTTTTTACGGCCGGACCCTCAGATTTGTTCTGCGATATCAGACCATTACGCTACTGGTTGCTCTGGCCACGCTGGTCCTTACTGTCGTTCTCTACATCATCATCCCCAAGGGCTTTTTCCCCGTGCAGGATACGGGCGTCATTCAGGGCATCTCGCAGGCGCCACAGTCGATATCATTTCAAGCCATGTCGCAGCAGCAGCAGCAACTGGCAAAGATTATCCTTGCCGACCCTGCGGTACAAAGCCTCTCTTCTTTCATCGGCGCAGATGGAACCAACACTACCCTCAACAGCGGTCGATTTTCCATCAACCTTAAGCCGCTCGATCAACGAGATTTGAGTGCATCGGACGTCATCCGCAGGCTGCAAAGAAAGCTCAGCAGCATTCACAGCGTGAAACTATACATGCAGCCGGTGCAGAACATCACCGTCGATGACCGCGTCAGCCGCACACAATATCAGTACTCGCTCGAAGATCCCAACATTAATGAGCTCAACGACTGGACCAACCGTTTTGTGGCCCGGCTCAAGAAATTGCCCGAACTTGAAGATGTCGCCACCGATCAGCAGACTGGAGCCAGCGCAGTCTCGCTCATGATCGATCGCGTTACTGCGTCGCGGCTTGGAATCGCTCCCGCGACTATCGACAACACGCTTTACGACGCCTATGGTCAACGTCAGATCAGCACGATGTATACGCAGCTGAACCAGTATCACGTAATTCTGGAAGCGCAGCCGCAGTTTCAGCAAAATCCCAGCCAGCTCAGCAATATATATGTCCAGTCCGGAGCCTCCAACGGGACCAGCGGCCCGGGTGCGTCGACATCCTACTCGTCTTCCGCATCAGCGTCGGCCGGTTCCAACGCGACCACCACAACTGTTCTCTATACGCCTTCGGCAAACACGCTGGCGCCTCCCACAAAGATTCTGACCCCGACAACGACTTCGAGCACTGCCAGTTCCTCAAGCGCAGCGAATGCCATTCCGTTAAGCGCCTTCACCAGTTACAAGACTACGACTGAGGCGCTTTCCATCAACCACCAGGGACAATTTCCGTCGGTTACCATCTCGTTTAACCTTGCTTCTCGCGCGTCTCTGGGGCAGGCTATTGACGCCATTGATAAAGTCGCCGCGGACATGCATTTCCCGGCCAGCCTGCAAGCCGATTTTCAAGGGACGGCGGCTTCGTTCAAGAATTCGCTTTCGAACGAAGCTCTTCTTATCCTTGCTGCCCTGGTGGTTGTTTACATCGTGCTCGGTGTTCTCTATGAAAGCTTCATTCACCCGATCACGATTCTTTCGACGCTGCCCTCTGCGGGTGTTGGCGCATTGCTCGCGCTGATGATGTTCCGCCAGGATCTCAGCGTTGTTGCCATCATCGGCATCATTCTGCTCATCGGTATCGTGAAGAAGAACGGCATTATGATTGTCGATTTTGCGCTCGAAGCGGAGCGCGAGCAAGGCATGGACTCGACGGAAGCCATTTATCAGGCCAGCCTCCTGCGATTCCGCCCGATCATGATGACCACCATGGCTGCGCTGCTCGCCGGCATCCCGCTCGCGTTCGGTCAAGGCATCGGCTCTGAAATACGCCGTCCCCTGGGCATCTGCATGGTCGGTGGCCTGCTGCTCAGCCAGGTTCTTACCCTTTACACGACGCCTGTTATTTACATCTTCTTTGACCGGCTGGGTCAAAGGCTCGCAGGTAAGCGCAAGAGCAAGATTGCCAGCCCAACATTGGGCCAAGCAGAGAGCAAATCATGAACATCTCTGCACCATTCATCCGGCGGCCGGTCGCCACCACCTTACTGACCATCGCTGTGGCCATCGCTGGGGTCGTGGGTTTCACGGTGCTGCCTGTTTCTCCGCTGCCGCAGGTTGACTTCCCAACCATCTCTGTCTCAGCCGGCCTGCCGGGGGCCAGCGCCCAGATCATGGCGTCGTCCGTCGCGACGCCGCTCGAGCGTCAGTTTGGGCACATCGCCGGCGTCAGTGAAATGACTTCCTCAAGCTCGCTGGGTTCGACCAACATCACGCTGCAGTTCGATCTAAATCGTGACATCAATGGAGCGGCGCGCGACGTCGAGGCGGCAATCAATGCGGCCCGGACCTACCTGCCGGCCAATCTGCCGGGCAATCCTACATATCGCAAGTGGAACCCGGCGGATGCGCCGATCATGATTCTGGGGCTCACTTCAGATATTTACGACCGATCCACGCTCTACGACGAAGCTTCCACCGTCATGCAGCAGAAGCTGTCGCAGATTCAGGGAGTGGGGCAGGTGGTGGTCGGCGGAGGCGCGTTGCCTTCGGTGCGTGTTGAAGTCAACCCCACGCAGCTTAACAGCTATGGGCTGACTCTTTCCAACATCCAGTCGGTGCTTAGTACGCAGAACTCCGACCTGGCCCGCGGTCAGTTCGCCGGTCCTGCCGTGTCCTCTGACATTCTCGTCAACGGGCAAATTTCCCGCGCCGCCCAATACGCTCCGTTGATTATCGGATACAAGAACGGCGCCGCTGTCCGCCTTTCAGACGTGGCCCAGGTCATCGACTCAACGCAGAACATCCGCAATGGCGGCTACCTGAACGGAAAGCCATCGATCGTTCTCATCATCTTCCGCCAGCCCGGCGCCAACATTATCCAAACTGTCGATCGCATTCGCAGCCAGCTGGGATTCATTAAGGCGACGGTGCCGCAAGGCGTCGACATGACTGTCGTCATGGATCGCACGACGACCATCCGCGCCTCGGTGAACGATGTCGAACGCAGTCTGATCATCTCCATTGCTCTGGTCGTTCTGGTCGTCTTCCTTTTTCTCCGCAGCCCGCGCGCCACCCTGATCCCGAGCGTTGCCGTTCCTGTCTCGCTGATCGGCACCTTTGCTGTGATGTATCTCTTTGGTTTCAGCCTCGACAACCTCTCGCTGATGGCTCTCACCATTTCGACGGGGTTCGTCGTTGACGATGCCATCGTGGTGATGGAGAACATCACCCGACATCTCGAAGAAGGCATGACTCCCTTTGGTGCCGCGCTCAAGGGCGCGAAAGAGATCAGCTTTACGGTCTTCTCCATCAGCATGTCGCTGGTCGCTGTCTTCATCCCGATTCTTCTTATGGGCGGCATCGTCGGACGTCTTTTCCGCGAATTTGCCATCACTCTTTCGACCGCGATCGTCGTTTCGATGATCATCTCCATCACCACGACGCCCATGATGTGCGCGCATCTCCTCAAAGAGCGCAAGCCGGAAAAGCACGGGCGCTTGTACCACATGAGTGAAGGCTTTTTCAGCGCCATGCTCAACGGCTACCGCCGGAGCCTTGAGTGGGTCCTTGAAAATCCTGGGCTTGTCCTGGTGATTCTGATTTTGGTTGTGGCCCTCAACGTGGTTCTCATCATCAAGATCCCGAAAGGGTTTTTCCCCCAGCAGGACACAGGTGCTCTGGTTGGAGGTGTGCAGGGCCCGCAGGATGCATCATTTCCCGTGATGAATCAGTCTATCCAGGCCATCGTCCGGACGATTAAAGATGATCCCGCGGTTGCGAATGTTGTCGGATATGTCGGCTCAGGCAACGGCGGCTTTGTCTACACCGCGCTCAAGCCGCTCAATGAACGCAAAATCGGAGCTCCGGAAATTATCAACCGGCTCCGGCCCAAGCTGAACCGCTTGCCCGTCGCATCGGTTTTCCTTCAGGCGGCGCAGGATCTGCGCATCGGAGGCCGCAGTTCCAATGCACTCTACCAGTACACGATCCAGGCAGATGACGTCAACGATCTCACCCACTGGGCCCCCATTCTGCTTGCGC
>Ga0335072_10004483_pt1 | contig 20736 bp, 15 predicted proteins | sample Lox_Sample_21_FD_206725 | JGI IMG/M metagenome (GOLD analysis project Ga0335072, IMG submission 206725) | Soil microbial communities from Loxahatchee National Wildlife Refuge, Florida, United States - Lox_Sample_2.1 | ecosystem: Environmental > Terrestrial > Soil > Wetlands | place: USA...
TTATCATTTTGTGCCATCTTTCCCTGATCCTCGGGGTGGGTTTTATTTTGCCCTTCATCGTCTATCTGGTTAAACGGAACGAGTCCGAACTGGTCACCGCTCATGCCAAGGAAGTTTTGAATTTTCACATCTCACTGGTGATCTACGCCCTTTGCTGCCTTCCCCTCGTTTTCATTCTCATTGGCATTCCGATGCTGCTGGGATTGAGCCTGATGGCATTCATTTGCGCGATTATCGCCGCCATCCAGGCATCCGATGGCAAGTTTTACCGTTACCCGCTGACGATTCGGTTGATCAGCTAAGCTCAATAACCTGATAACCTAATCGGTATCAATCTCGCGGGCCCAGTCGCGATTTTCGGAATACCATTGCGCCAGCCGGCTCAGTCCGTCGCGAAAACCGATTTTGGGCGACCACTCCAGCATGCGCCGGGCCTTGGAGATATCGGCCCACGTCGCCATCATGTCTGCCGGATGCCAGGGCCGGTAGTCGATCTTGGCTTTGCGACCGGCCAACTCCTCAATCAGCGTGATCATCGCGTTTAGTTTCAACGGTTCGTCCGAGCCGAGGTTGAAGATTTCATAGCCGGCGGGACGCAGGGCCGAGATCGTTCCCTGGGCGATATCGTCCACATAAGTAAAGTCGCGCGACTGCGAACCATCGCCGAAGACGGTGATGGTGCGGCCCTCCCAAATGCGTTGCATGAACCGTAATGGCGTCATGTCGGGCCTTCCCGCCGGACCGTAGACGGTAAAGTAGCGCAGGACGCTGACGTCGATTCCGTGCAGGAAGTGGTAGGTGTAGGCCATCGCCTCGGCTGCTTTCTTCGTCGCGGCGTAGGGCGAGAGCTGCCGGTCGGTGTTCATATCTTCGCGATAAGGCGTCGGGTGTTCCCGGCCATAAAGGCTTGAGGTCGACGCCAGTACGAATTTTTTCACGCCAAAGGCGCGGCACATCTCCAGCAGGTTCAAAGCGCCGCTGACGTTGGCCTCGACATAGACCGCCGGGTTTTCAACCGAAGCGCGGACGCCCGCCCGCGCGGCCAAGTTGATCACCGCGTCGAAGGGCGCCGTCCGGCCCGTGGTGTGTTTCTGAAGAAGCTTCGTCAGTCCCGCCGAATTGTTCAGATCGATCCGGCACAGCTCGATGCCACCCATTTTTTCAAGCTGCGCCCAACGCCAGTCTTTGAGCCGACGGTCATAGGCGTCGTTGAAATTATCAATTCCGGTCACTTCCCGGCCTTCGCCGCGCAAGAGGGCGCAGACTCGTGCGGCGATGAATCCGGCGGCTCCGGTAACCAGGATTTTTTGCGGCGTGGCGGGAGTGGTTGGCACGATGGGGGCGAAAATTCAGATTGGACGAAAAAGAGACCTTGCCAAAAAGGAAGCGATCAAATCGAGCACATTCCTTCAGGCCATGGCGATCTTTCACTTCTCTAGAAACGTTTCAGCCAGGCGCGATATCAAGACCTGTGCTTGTCCAAACCCGCTTGAACCTCTAATCTGGCCGTTTGATTTGATGAATATCTTAATCGAGATCGCGCGGTTTTCCCGGCCTTATCTGGCCCGGTATTGGTTTCGCTTTGTCACCGGCATCGTCCTGGGCATTCTCTTTGGCGCTTCCAACGGCCTTTTCCTGGGCAGCGTTTACATCATCGCGCAGCGGCTGGATGACCCCAGCCATGTTCAACAAGTCACCGAAAGAGGCCGTGAAGCGGAGGTTAAAAAGGAAGAAGGGGAAAATCCCACCCTGCGTAGCCTAAAAGCGAAAGCGAGCGCTTGGAAGCAGGACTTTTACGTCTTGATCGATCCCTGGCTTCCGCAGAAGGGCCGCGCGCTCGATTGGAAACAATGCCTGGGTTGCATCTTGCTTATACCATCCGTTGTCGCTTTGCGCGGCCTGCTGGGCTACGGCAACAGTTATCTTCTGGCCTGGAGCGGGCAGCGCATTACTAACGACGTTAAGATCGATGCCTTCCGTAAAGTCAGTTCCCTTTCGCTTGATTTCTTCCAAAAAACCACCACCAGCGAATTGCTGGCCCGGGTTGAGACCGATGGAGCCTCCCTCAATACGTTTCTCAAACTTGGCCTGTGTGATATGGTTAAGGAGCCGAGCACCATCGTCTTTCTGCTCATCATGATGTTCAGCATCGATTGGAAACTCACTTTGATTGCCCTTGGCTTTGCGCCTCTTTGCATCATTCCCACCCGGCTGGTCGCCAAAAAAGTCAAAGATCTCGGACGCCGCGATTTCGCCACTAATGTCGGCCAGGGTAGCATCACCATGGAATCGTTTCAGAACATCCGCATCACCAAAGCTTATGGTCTCGAGGAAGTCCACGCCCAGGCCTTCTTCAAATCGGGCCAACAATCGGCCTATTTCAATGTGAAGAGTATCCAGACCCGCGAGATGCTGAACCCCATCGTGCAGACCGTTAATTCTTTGGGCATCAGCGCCGTTCTCCTTTACGCCTTCTGGATTCAGTGCCGCTTTTCCACGCTGATGACGTTTATCGGCGCCCTCTTCGCCTTCTATACCCCATTTAAAAAACTCAGCGGCATCGGCGTTTATATCACGCAGCTCGTGCTCGCGCTCGAACGCCTCATCGCGCTTTTTAAACTTAAGCCCAGTGTCCGCGAGATCGATGATCCGGTCGCCATGACCGCCTTTACCCGGGCCATCGAATTCCGTCACGTCGGTTTCTCTTATGGCGATGGTACGGTTCTCGAGAATATCAGCTTTACCCTGCTCCGCGGGCGGCGTCTCGGTTTGGCGGGTGAAAGTGGCTCCGGTAAAAGCTCGCTCCTCAATCTCTTTTTCCGTTTCTATGATCCGACCGCCGGACGGATCGAGATTGATGGCGTTCCCATCCAATCGCTGAGGATTGCGGACCTTCGCGCCCATCTTGCGCTGGTCAGCCAGGACGTTCTCCTTTTCAACGCCACCGTGGCGCAGAACATCGCCTACGGCAAGATTGGCGCCACCCGCGAGGAAGTTATCGCCGCGGCCCGCGAGGCCCACGCGCATGAATTTATCGAAACCCTTCCGCAAGGCTATGACACGCCGCTGGGCGAACGAGGGACGCGCCTTTCCGGCGGCCAGCGCCAGCGGATTGCCATTGCCCGCGCTTTTATCCGCAACGCGCCGATTTTGGTGCTCGATGAAGCGACAGCCTCGCTCGATTCGGCCTCCGAGGCCGAAGTGCAAAAAACGATTGATCATCTGGCCGAACACCGCACGGTGGTCTGTGTCGCCCACCGCCTTTCCACCCTCCGCGCCATGGATCACATCCTCGTTCTGCAAAAAGGGCGCATTGCCGAACAGGGAAGTTTTGATCAACTCCTCGCCGCCCGGGGTATTTTTACGGCCATGGCCGCCCGCCAGAGCATTTTTCCCTAGGCCGCGTGAACTTTAGAAAATAGCGATGAACGTAAATCTTCTCGATCTCAAGGCGCAAAACGGCGCGCTGGAACCGGAATTGCACGAAGCCTTTTTACGGGTGTTGCGCTCGGGTCATTTCATTCTCGGGGCGGAAGTCGAGCGGTTCGAACGTGCCTTGGCGGAATTCACCGGCGCGAAGTACGCGCTGGGCGTCAGTTCGGGCACCGACGCTATCCTGGTGGCGTTGATGGCGCTCGGAATCGGCCCCGGGGACGAGGTGCTTTGTCCAACTTTCACTTTTTTCGCCACGGCCGGTTGCGTGGCACGGCTCGGAGCAAAACCAGTTTTTGTCGATTCATGCCCGGTCTGCTTTAATCTCGACTTACGTGACGCGGCCCGGCGAATGACGCCGAAGACGAAAGCTATCCTGCCCGTGCATTTGTTCGGCCAGGCGGCGGATATGGACGGCGTGCTGGCTCTGGCGCGGGAGCGCGGCCTGCGCGTGATTGAGGATACAGCGCAGGCGATCGGCGCGACCTATCGGGGTAAACAGGCGGGAACGCTGGGCGATTTCGGCACGATCAGTTTTTTCCCGACGAAAAATCTCGGCGCGCTGGGAGATGCCGGCGCGGTGCTGACGAACGACCAGGCGCTTTTCGAGCGGGCGCGCGTGTTGCGGATGCACGGCATGGAACCGAAATACTATCACGCCCATATCGGCGGTTGTTTTCGGCTCGATGCCCTCCAGGCCGCCCTGCTTGCGGTGAAATTGCCCCACCTCAATACCTACGCGGCGGCCCGCCGCCGTAATGCCGCGCTCTATACGGCCCAACTCTCAAAGTTGCCCGGCGCGCGAGTCGCGCGGACGGAGGATTGCGGCTGTGTCCATGCCGGCACGGCTCCGGATGTCGCGCGATTCGTGCTGCCCACCGCCTATCCGCACAACGGTCACACCTGGAATCAGTATACTCTGCGGGTGACCGGCGCGGGCCAACGCGATGCGTTGCGCGCTTTTTTGACGGCTCGTGGCATTGGATCGGAAATTTACTACCCGGTGCCTCTTCATGAGCAGAAATGTTTTGCCGGACTTGGCTTCAAGCGGGGCGATTTTCCCGTGGCGGAACGGCTTGCCGGGGAAGTGATCAGCCTGCCGATTTATCCGGAATTGCCCGCCGAACAGATCGAACACGTCTGCGCGGCGATTGCGGAATTTTTTGGGAATTAGCTAGCGGCTACGAACTGTTTTTCGCCGGCGTCGCCTGGACGAGCTTGGAGCCGGCATTGCGGAGAAGGTTGGTGTAATCGGTCATAACATTGACCGTTTCATCGAGCTGCGGATCGTCAGTGGGATTGTCGATCGCATCGTCGATGTCCGGGCTGCCATCGGAATCGGCATCATCGCTCGCGGCGATTTTTGGTTTTTTAGTGGAGGGTGGCGCGGCCGGAAGATTTTTGTCGACCATGTCCAGGGTGATCTCGAGCATTTTGTCACGGGTGGAGGCGCGCGCGGCGAGATCCTTTTTGCGCGCGGCGTACTGGGTCTTGATGTCCGTCTGTTCTTTTTCGCGGGTGGCGAGATTGAGGGAAACCGTCGGGTCATCGATTTTCTTCTTGAAGTAGGCGATGTCCTGGCGCACGTAGCCGAAATCGGGCGAGGCATTGACGCGGGCGGCGGAATTGGCGCGGAGAGTGGGCAGATCATCCGCAGTCAGATTGAGGTAATCAAAATCGGCGCGGGGAACAGTGTCATAGGGGAGATAATACGGAAGCGTCGTCTCGCCGAGCTCGAGCGCGTCAAATTCGGAAGGCAGAATGATGTCGGGAACGACTCCCTTTTGCTGGGTGGAACCGCCGGCTACACGGTAGAATTTCTGGATGGTGATCTTGACGCTGCCTGGATCGCCGACAAAGCCAAGCGGGGCGTTATCCTTGAGCTCGACGATGGTCTGGACGGTGCCTTTGCCGTGTGTGCTCTGGTCGCCCACAATGATGGCGCGGCCATAGTCTTGCAGGGCGCCGGCCACGATTTCCGTGGCGGAGGCGCTGGCCTTATTCACCATCACAATCAGGGGCCCATTGTAGATCTGGGAGGTGTCTTCGGGGCCAAGCTGGTCGATGTAATTATCGAAACGGCGAATCTGAACCACCGGTTCGTGTCTTACGAAAAGCCCGGTAAGATCGACGGCTTGGTCGAGCAGGCCGCCTCCATTGTTACGGAGGTCGAGGATAATGCCAACCACTCCTTCCTTTTTGAGCCGCTGAATGAGCTTGGCGACATCGGAGGTCGTCTCCTTGTAGAATCCCGGAAGGGTGATGAGGCCGATTTTTTCGGCGGAGCCGCCGGGCAGCTTATGCTCGATGATATCGGCTTTGGCGTGGCTTTCTTTGATGCTGACCAAATCGCGCTTGAGGAAAATATCCTTATGGACGGACGAATCGGAGGCGCCGGCCGGAAGAACGACCAGGTGGACGGTCGTGCCTTTGCGGCCGCGGATCATGTCGACCACCTTGTTCAGCTCCAGGTCGGCGGAATCGACCGGCTCGGCATTGCCCTGGCCGACGCCAATGATGCGATCGCCCGGCTGGAGGCGTTTGTCGAGATCGGCGGGACCGCCGGGGATAATCTGCTCGATGGAGGCGTAACCGTCGTCGTCGGTGCGGAGAACCGCTCCAATGCCGGTGACCGAGAGGTTAATGGATTGGATGTTAAAGTTTTCCGCCTCATCCGGCTCGAAATAATCGGAGTGGGGATCATACGCCCGGGCCAGGGAATCGAGATAGTAGCCGACGATGTCCATTTCTTCCTTTTCCTCGCGGTCGCGAAGAAGGGCGCGGTAACGCTTGGTCAGCCGCGCGACGGTTTTGTCGGGGGATTGCTTGTCCAAAAGACCGTTGAGAAGGTCGGATTTGACCTGTCCACGCCAAACGGCTTCATCATCGGCTTCATTGGCAATCCAGGGTGACTTGTCGGTATGGATGGTGAACGTTTCGTTCTTGGTAAAGTCGAATTTTTCATGGAGAAGCTTTTCGGCCAGAGAGATGTTGCCGTACAGGCGCTCCATATAACGATTGAAGATGTCAAAGGCGGGCGCAATGGCCGCCTCGGCATCGTCGCCATGGACCAGGTTACCGAGATTGTTGCCGTACTTGGCCGTGAATTCATCGATGTCGCTTTGCAGAAAGAAGAGATGAGTCGGATCGAGTGTCTTTAAATAATTTTTGAGCCAACGTTGCGATATTTCCGGCGTGATGGGAGTTTGCAAATAGTGGTTTTCCTCGATGAGGCGGGCCACCATGCGGCTGATGTCGTAATCCCGGTCGGAATGGACGACAATTGGTTTGACGGGCGGAAGAACCGTGTTGTCGGAAGCGGAGGAATCATCCGTTTGGGCCGTATCCGGGGCTGCGGCGGAGGCTGGAACGGAATTGGTTGCCGGAGCGGCTGGCGGCGCGTTGGTATTGCCGGCAGGTGGCGGCACGATATCGGGCGGCGACAGGACATTATCGGCCTGGCCGGTAAACATGAAGGCGAGGCAAAGCACCGTCAGGAGCAAGAGCTGACGGAGACGGATATACTTCGATTGAGATGACATAAATTTCAAAACTAAATCTGCTTTTGACCGCCGAGGTAGGATTGCAAGGATTCTGGAATAAGAATATGGCCGTCGGCCTGCTGAAAGGTTTCCAGCAGCGCAATGTAGAGGCGGGGCAGCGCCAGGGCGGAACCGTTGAGGGTGTGGCAAAAGATATTCTTCCCTTCGTTATTTTTGTAGCGGAGATTCATGCGGCGGGCCTGGAAATCCTCGAAGTTGCTGCAAGAGGAAACTTCGAGCCAGGCGCCCACGCCCGGCGCCCAGACTTCTATATCATAACACTTTGCCGCGCCAAAGCCAATATCTCCGGTGCAGAGGGAAACGACGCGATAGTGGAGGCCAAGATCGCGCAGAATTCCCTCGGCGTGGCCAGTCAGGCTTTCGAGGGTGGCATACGACTCCTCCGGAGTAACAATTTGGACGAGTTCGACCTTGTCAAATTGATGGACGCGGATGATGCCGCGAGTCTCTTTGCCCGCTCCGCCCGCTTCGCGGCGAAAGCAGGGGGTGTAAGCGGCATAGCGGATGGGCAGACGGTGGGCGGACAAGATTTCCTCGCGATGAAGATTGGTGACCGGGACCTCAGCGGTCGGGATGAGATAAAGCGGCGGCTGTTCGTCGACGCGGTACATGTCTTCGGCAAACTTGGGCAGCTGCGAGGTACCGGTCATGCTTTCGCCACGAACGAGAAAAGGAGGTGAAACCTCGATATATCCATTGCGGGTGGTATGGATGTCGAGAAGGTAGTTGATCAGCGCACGCTGCAGACGGGCCCCAGGCCCTTTGAAAACAATAAAGCCGCTGCCGGAAATTTTTGTGGCGGCTTCCAGATCGATCAGACCGAGTTGCGCCCCGAGTTCCCAATGGGGCCGAGGCTGAAAATCGAACTGGGCAGCCTTGCCCACCACCCGCTCGATGCGGTTATCGGCGGCTGTTTGCCCAATGGGGACCGAGTCGTGATTGACGTTCGGAATGCGAAGAAGGAAATCGTTCTGCTCGGCTTCCACCCCGGCGCGTTCCTGTTCCAGCCGCCCGATTTGCTCGTTGATGGTTTTGACGGCGGCCGATTTTTCAGCAACATCGGCTCCTTTGGCTTTAAGAGCGCCGATCTCCTTACTGGCGCGGTTCCGTTCGCTTTTGAGCGCTTCTTCTTCCTGAAGAAGTTTGCGGCGCTGTTCGTCGAGGTGAACGATCCGGGCGATAAGTTTGTCATCGCCGCTATGGCGGCGGGCGAGACGTTCCCGGTAAAAATCGGGATTTTCGCGGATTTTGCGGATATCCAACATGGCCGTGGGAGCTTGAATATCCTTTTTACCCGGGCATTGCGCAAGCCTGTGGGCAACAGTTAACAAAGATTTAATTTCAGGCTGCCATTTCAGGCCATCCCTGCCTATGTGACTTTTTCGGTCTGGGGACGGCGCTTGCGCCGGAGTCGAAAGACGTTATTCCACGTTTTCTTCAGGGCACCAGCAGGGGTAAGGTATCGCTGGCGCAAGGCCGGCCCTTTACGAATGGCTTCCAGGACGCCAGCCAGGGAAAAGGTATTCGCCTCGAGGATGCTATAGGCTGTGCCCAAGGCAGCGCTGTCGTGGGCGTCGCTGGCCGCGGTCATCGGAAGCCCGCGCTCCTGGGCATAGGTGAAGGCCTGGCGATTGTAACGTTTCAGGGTGGTGGCGGCATTAAAGACTTCGAGCGCGTCGATATTGAGAGTCTCAAGGACTGGTTCTCGAATCCCCGCCCGGAAAAAGTCGTACGGATGAGGCGGAATGGCGAGACCGCCGGCCTTGTGAATCAGCTCAACGGCCTCTATGGCGGGAATGCCCTTGAGATCGGGAAGGCGGACACCGAGGGCAAGGAGATGGCCTTCCGCGGTGGTGATCTCCTGGCCGGGAATAATGAGAAGGCCGTCGACCGGCAAGCCTTGCCTGTTGAGGAATCCATGCTGCTCGAAATAGTCGACACAGGCGCAGGTATTGTGGTCAGTGATGGCAAAACCGTGGAGGCCCTTGGCGCGGGCTTCGGACACGAGCGCCTCGGGTTCGGCGACGCCATCGGCGGAAAAGCGGGAATGACAGTGGAGATCAATCAAAAGTTGCATGGGTGAAAGAGAGCGGAAGGAACATCCCTTCCCCTACTCTAGAACCTATTTCAAAATTAGCCAAGGGCGCGTTGCGAGCCGAATTTGGCCCGGAAAGTTATACGGCATTGGCCAGGCGTTCGGCGAGCCGGGCGGGAAGTCCGGCATTCATGATTTTAGCCTGAGCCTTGGCGAGATCGTAGGGGAGCCGCCGCAATTCGATGGTGTTGGCGCCGGAATCGTAAATGACGTAGGCGGCGCGCCAATCACCGTCGCGAGGCTGGCCGACGCTGCCGACATTGACGAAATATTTCTTCTCCGGCTGGATGTCGATTTTCTTGTAGAAAAATTCGTGGACTTTGGTGTCCCGGATGAAGACATGAGGGACGTGAGTGTGCCCGAAGAAGCAGAGAATGGTTTTCTGGTATTGGAAGCTGCTCTCCGCTTCCAGGCAGGAAAAGACGTAACCCCAGCGGTTGGGTTGATCGAGGGTCGAATGAACCACCGTGAAAGCGTTGACGGGCCGCTGCAGAGGCAACGCGCGGAGAAATTCGCGCTGTTCCTTGGTCAGCTGGGAACGGGTATAGCGAATGGCGGAAAGAGCCATGTCATTGAAGTGTTCCACTTCGCGGCCTTCGGAGGCTTCTTCATCGTGATTGCCTTTGACGATGGGACAGCCCAAGGCGCGGACGATTTCGAGGCACTCACGCGGATTGGCGTTGTACCCGACGATGTCCCCGATGCAAACCGTATGCGTGACTGCTTGGGCCTGCATGTCTTCGAGGACGGCTTCGAGTGCCTCGAGGTTGCTGTGTATATCTCCAAAAATGCCAAATCTCATGCGAATCGTCCGGGTTACAAATTCCGGCAGTTTAACTTAATAAGGTGTTCTTAATTGGGAAAGATTCTTTTTTCCTTTGGAATTGCAAGTTTTTGTTCCAAACGCCTGATTTCCTGCTCAATTCGTCCCCCCTCATGCCGTGGTTCGGCCCGTTCCGCCGGTGTCAGGCTCTCCCAAAGGGTCTTCCACGCCTCGTAAGCAGACCAATCGTCTCCGGCCCGGCCATACATGATCGCGGGAAAGCGCTCATAAAAAGTTGGGCAATTGGGCCGCTTGGCTGCTTCGGCAAAATAATAGGCCGCGGTCTTAAAATCACCCAGCCGTTGCTCGTAGAGCAGGGCGGTATCGGCCCAGAGACGCCAGCTATCGGGATTGTTTTCAATCCCCCGCAGGTAAATGTCGAGGCCGCGTTTGATCCAGAAGAGGGAGGCTTTTTCGCGGCGAAGCTGGTTGGGAAGGCTGAGATCTTTGGTGGCGGCAACAGAAGCATTCCAGGCGAGTTGCCATCCGCCTATGTCCCAAAAGGTGACGAAGCGGGGCTGGAGGGCGGTGCAGAGATTGATCAACCCCCCCATCCGGAACCATTGCTCGTTTTCCCAGGCGATGGTGACTTCCAGCCAGATCAGGTCAGACACGGCATTGCCCATGCCGCTCAAAATGCCGAGGGTGAGGCCCTGGCCAAGTTGATCGCTGAGCTTGCGCGTGAGGACGATGCCCTGGTAGCGGAGCTGGTTCTGCGCCTGGGCAATGTGCCGTTCCCAGACGATCTTGGCCGGCGCCCAAAGACTGAGAATAAGGGCGACAAAAAAAGCGCGCTGGAGCCGGAGGCGGAGTGGTAGACCGGTCATAGAATACTAAATCTCCCGGTAATCGAAGACGGCGATGCTCAAGGCTAAAAGAACGATAAGATAGACCCCAGCGTAGCCCAGCAGGTCCAAAGTGTGGGACCAGGGGATATGATTCCCGGCGAGAATCTCATCAACGATGGTGAAGGAATTCATGTCGGGAATGAGAAGCGAGAGCAAACCGGCCAAACCGCTTTGCCAGATGGAAATCTCGGCGCCGCGCTGCAGCCAGACTTCCCGGGCGATGTTTTCCAGATGGCCGATCAAATAGATCAAAAAAGTGGTGATGATGGTGAAAATAGACGAAGTGGCGAAGGTAGAGATAAATAGGGCGATTCCGGTGGTCATGATGAGCTTGGCGAAAAGGAGGAGAATGGCCTCGATGAGTTGAGGGTCGCGAATTTGCTCCTGGATCAGGCGAACGTCGTGATCATAGTCTTCGACGAGATTTTTGGCGCCTTCCCAATTCGTTTCCTGCGCGCGGTACTTGTCGTTGAGAGCCTCGATTTTCCGCATTTGGATTGCGGAATCGCCGCCCCCCGCCTGGATGACGGCGGCTTCGGCTTCGTACTGATGAACTTTGTCCACGAGTTCCGGGAAATTATGGGCCATGCCCCCATAAATCGCATCGGCATAGGCCAGGCCCCTCATTTCCTGCCAGTAAAGCGACAAGCCAAAGGCGGCGGACATGATCGCGGTGCACAAGGCGACGAGAAGCACGACGCCGAGAAATTTTCCCAGGAGAAATTCGGAACGGCGAACCGGTTTGGCCAGAATGGTGTAGACGGTGCGATTATGCAGTTCCTGGGGAATGAGCTGGGCGGTCGACAGCACCGCGATAAAGAACCCGAAGAGGCCAATGGCGCCGCAGCCAAAGTCTTTGACGAATTTGATCTGCGCATCGAAGAGGCCGATGGCGTCAAGGCCAGGGGTGGCGATTTGGGAGACAAGAACGGAACAACCAACCAGGACGACGGCAAAAACGAGAAGAACGCTGAGAACTTTTTGGCGCACCGCCTCGGTGAGAGTGTTGCGGCCAATGGCGATGATGCGGTAGAGCGATGCGATCATAGGCGTGGCCGGGAATCCCGCGCGGAAGATTCCGGCTGGGTCTGAACGGTGCGGAGGTAGAGCTGTTCCAGCGAGAGGCGCGGACGGGAGAAGCGAATACCGGCGGGATCGATGCCCGCCTGGCCGAGAAGCCGGCAGACTTCTTCTTGCCGGGAGGAATCGAGGTCACCGGGAATCCGCACCTGGGTTTCATGGCTCTCGGTCAGGAGCGAATCGAGCGAGCCTTCGAGCACTTTTTTGCCGAGAGAAAAGATGGCGACGCGGTCGGCCACTTCCTGCACTTGTTCCAGCAGATGAGACGAGAAAACAACGGTTTTACCCATTTTTTTGAGGCGGAGGATGAGGTCCCGGATTTGCGCCGAGCCGAGAGGATCAACGCCGGCGGTCGGTTCGTCGAGGAAGAGAAGATCGGGATTATGAATCAGCGCCTGGGCGAGCCCGATGCGCTGGAGCATGCCCTTCGAATAGGAGCGCAGCGGACGTTCGCGCCCGTTTTGCAGGCCGACCAGGTCGATGAGTTCCTCGATCCGTTTTTCGAGCGCCGCGCCGGAGACGCCGCAAAGCTTGCCATAGAAGCGAAGAGTTTCGTCGCCGTTGAGAAAGGAATAGAAATAGGGATTTTCCGGGAGAAATCCGACATGGCGGCGCGCCTCGAGACTGTCGGGAGGCTGGCCAAAAATGCGCGCTTCGCCTTCATTGGGAATCACCAGGCCAAGAAGCATTTTGAGCGTGGTGCTTTTACCCGAGCCATTGGGGCCGAGCAGGCCGAAAACCTCGCCGGAACGAACCTGAAGGTCGAGATGGTCCAGGGCGACCAGGATTTTCCTTTTCCACGTCAGAGGATAACGCTTGGTCAGACCGCGGGTTTCGACAGCCAAAACGCTGGTTGATGAAGTTTCCACCAGTTTCTATTTAAACAGGGCCTATTCTTCGGTCAAATTACTTCGCGGAAGTGTGGCGGTGGGATGGGCGGTGATGCACCTGAAGCGTCGTCCCGGTTATTGGAAAACACGGCTGGAATAGCCGGAGTTGCTTCATATTTTTCCCTCGTTCCCGAGTTGAACTTGGAAACGCCCGTGGAAATGAAGCTGAGCTTCGGGCCTATTGCAATGGCTGGGAAGAAACGCTAAATCATACCTTGCGTATATCTCGCAAAAAAGTATGTCCTTGCTACTTTTTTGCCGGGATGCCCGAAAATTTTGATACCGCCTTCGCGGGCGTGAAGCAGTTGGCCGAAAATTTTAAGGCCAATGAGCGATTTTACCTTTCACCACAGTATCAGGAGGCCGAGGCCCGGCGCGATTTTATCGACAAATTCCTGATTTTGCTCGGTTGGGACGTAAACCACGACAAACAGAAGAACCCCTACGAGCAGAAAGTTAAAGTTGAGCGCAAGGAGCACGGCGTCTCGCAGCGCCGCGCCGATTATCAGTGTCGAGCGATAAAAATAGAGATTTTTACGAAAACAAGTGCGCTATGCTGGATCGGCAAATTGATTCGCTCGTTTACGAGCTTTAGGGCCTATCCGAAGATGAAATTAAAATCGTGGAAGGAACGGTCGGCTGACGGCTTCTAATTCTTGCTCTCGGCGCGGCGCCGTTTGGTTTCGTCGAGGATTTTTTTGCGCAGGCGCAGGCTGCCGGGCGTGGCTTCGACAAATTCGTCGGGACTGATGTATTCGAGCGCCCGTTCCAGGCTCATCTTGAGCGGCGTGTCGAGCTGGATGCCCTTGCCATCGCCTTGGGAGCGCATGTTGGTGAGGTGCTTGGCCTTGCACGGATTGACGGTCATGTCGTCGGGGCGGGCATTTTCTCCCACCACCATGCCCGCGTAAATGGGGTCGCCGGGACTGATGAAGAGCCGCCCGCGTTCCTGAATGTTGTTGAGTGCGAAAGCAGTCGCTTCGCCGTCTTCCATCGAAACGAGGACGCCGTTGAGGCGGGTGGCGATCTCGCCCCGTTTCGGGCCATATTCCTTGAAAAGGTGGCTCATGAGGCCCTCGCCGCGGGTCAGGTTGACGAGATCGGTTTCGAATCCGATGAGGCCCCGCGTCGGGATGACCGCTTCGACCGAGACGGTGGTGGGATGGTGGACCATGTTGACGATTTCACCCTTGCGGTTGGCCAAATTTTGCAAAATATCGCCGAGCTTTTCCGATGGCGCTTCGATATAGAGCGATTCGATCGGCTCGAGCAGATTGCCCTGCTCGTCCTTGTGGAAAATCACTTCGGGGCGCGAAACCATGACTTCGAAGCCTTCGCGGCGCATCTGTTCGACCAGAATGGCGATCTGCATTTCCCCGCGAGCGCTGACCTCGAAAACGCCGGCGCTGTCGGTATCGGCCACCTGGATGCTGACGTTGGTCCGCGTTTCGCGCACCAGGCGTTCTTTGATGTGGCGCGCGGTGAGGAATTTGCCGTCGCGTCCGGCCAGGGGCGAATCGTTGACCACGAATTGCATTTTGATGGTCGGAGGGTCGATGTCGACGAAAGGGACGGCCTCGCGTTCTTCCGAGTCGGTCAGGGTTTCCCCGATGAAAATATCCTCGAAGCCGGCGAGGCCGACGATGTTGCCCGCACTGGCGTCGTTGATCTCGATTTTGGCCAGGCCGGCGTGCGAAAGAAGTTTGGTGACAGTACCTTTTTCCTTCGTCCCGTCCTTATGGATGCAGACGATTTTGTCGCCCACCGTCACCTTGCCACCGGTGATTTTGCCGTAGGCGATGCGGCCGAGATAATCGCTGTAATCGAGATTGGAAACGAGCATTTCGAAATGTTTGTCGGCATTGGCCACGGGCGCGGGAATTTTTTCGATGATGGTGTCGTAGAGCGCTTTCATTCCCGCGTTGCGCGTGGCCTCGTCGAGATGGCCTTTCCATTCGTGCGTGGCGAAGCCGAGCTTGGCCGAAGCGTAAATCGTGGGGAAATCGAGCTGCGCGTCGGTGGCGTGCAATTCGAGAAAAAGCTCAAAGACCATATCGAGCACCTTGTGGGGCCGGGCGTTTTCGCGATCAATCTTGTTGATGACCACCACCGGTTTCGCGCCGGCTTGCAGGGCCTTGCGCAGCACGAATTTGGTCTGGGCTTGCGGGCCGTCGAAGGCGTCGACGACCAGGAGCACGCCGTCGATCATCTTGAGGATGCGCTCCACTTCACCGCCGAAATCGGCGTGGCCGGGTGTGTCGACGATATTGATATGGTAGCCGCCGTATTGGAACGCGGCGTTCTTCGCCTTGATGGTGATGCCCTTTTCGCGCTCGAGATCCATCGAATCCATGACTCGTTCGACCACAGCCTGGTTGGAGCGGAAGGTGCCCGATTGGCGCAGGAGTTGGTCCACGAGCGTAGTCTTGCCGTGGTCAACGTGGGCGATAATGGCGATGTTGCGAATTTTTTCCATAAGGGCGGGGGAGAAGAACCCGAAAGGCTAGCGAGGGAGGAAGCTGGTTACAAGGAGGATTTTGATTTGGCTTCTAAGTCTCAAGACCCAAGCCTCTTCGGCATAATTACTTCGTCCCGGCGAATCTCGCGATCCGTTCCACCGCTATTTCGAGCTGGTCGAGCGCAGTGGCGTAACTGCAACGGACGTAGCCTTCGCCGCCGGGGCCAAAGGCGGAACCGGGCACGACGGCGACTTTTTCCTGCTTGAGGAGGCCGAGGGCGAAATCCTGGGACGATTTTCCCGTCGGCTTGATTCCGGGGAAAAGATAAAACGCGCCGCGCGGCTCGAAACAGGGCAGACCCATGTTGCGGAAGGCATGGACAAGAAAGTTGCGCCGGCGCCGGTACTGCTCGCGCATTTCGAGCATATCGTTGCGGCCATGGCGCAACGCCTCGAGCGCCGCCTCCTGGCTGACGATGGGAGCGCACAAAATGCCGTATTGATGGATGCGCATCATCGCGTCGATCAGGGGCGCGGGAGCGCAGGCGTAGCCGACGCGAAAGCCGGTCATGGCGAAGGCCTTGGAGAAACCGTGCAGAAAAATCGTCCGCTCGCGCATGCCCGGTAGCGAGGCAATGGAGGTGTGGGGCTCCGAGTAGGAAAGCTCCGAGTAAATCTCGTCGGTAATGACCAGCAGATTGTGCTCGCGGCAGACGGCGGCGATTTCCTCCAGTTCCGTTTTCGACAGCGCTGCGCCGGTCGGATTGGTGGGAAAATTGAGCAGCAATACTTTCGAGCGTGGCGTGATCGCCGCCCGCAACGGGCCGGGACGCAGTTTGAATTCGTCCTCCTCGCGCGTGCTTACCGCCACCGCGCGGCCATGGGCCAGCGCGATGCTCGGGCTGTAGGAGACGTAACAGGGTTCGTGGTAAATCACTTCGTCGCCCGGGTTTAGCACCGCGCGCAGCGCCAGGTCGAGCGCCTCGGAAACGCCCACCGTTATCAGCACTTCGGTGGGTGGATCGTAGCTCAAGCCATAATTCTCGCCGGCATAGCGCGCGATTTCTTCGCGTAGCGTCAGCAGGCCCAGGTTGGACGTGTACCCGGTCTTGCCCCGTTCCAGTGCGTAGATGGCGGCTTCGCGGATGTGCCACGGCGTGACGAAATCGGGTTCGCCGATGCCGAGGGAAATCACGCCCGGGGTCGATTGCACGATCTCGAAAAAATCGCGGATGCCCGAGCGCGGGATGGCGCGCACATGGTCCGCGATAAAATCGGATCGTGACGGCGAGGACACGGAGGAGACGGGAAGATGCATGAACGGGGAGGCCTGTTTTGCCGGAGGCCCTTTTAGGGGCTCACCTTCAGGCGTTCTTCGTGGGCGATGGCTTCGCGAAGAACCCCCTGCTGTTTGTAGGTCTTGAGATTGAAATGGGTCGCGGTGGAGAGGACGCCCGGCAGCGTCGAGAGTTTCTCGGAAACGAAGCCCGCCACTTCCTGCAGCGTTTTTCCCTCGATGAAGACCAGGAGATCGAATCCGCCGCTCATCAGAAAGCAGGAATGGACTTCGCGGTACTGCGCGATCCGATGCGCCAGCCGGTCGAATCCGCCCTCGCGTTCCGGGGTGACGCGCACTTCGATGACCGCCTTGACGTGGTTGCGCTTGGCGCGCTCGTCATCGACGATGGCTTTATAGGCGAGGATGACACGGTCTTTCTCCAACTGGCCGATCCTTTTTTTGATCTCAGCCGGAGTCGAGTTGAGCTGGGCCGCCAGCGACTCGGGAGCCGACAGGGCGTTTTCTTCCAGCAGATTGAGCAGAGCCTCGTCCATCGGATCAGCCTACAGGTTTCGCCGGGAATGTCGAGATGGGGGTGGAGTGGGTAGTGTATCATTTTGAATCCGGCTATTTTTCGGAGTAACTCCGAAAAGAAAAGTAGACCCCAAAGCTGATCATCAGGATACCAACCAAAAAGAGAACAAGTAGAAATACCAATGGAGGTCTAACCGTGGTTAATGACGTGATTTCAGTTATAGGTAACGTGACGCAATAACTTCCGCTTAAAAACAAGGAAACGGGTATCAGATGTTTCATGCTCTTGATTCTCTATCCTTGAGGCAGCAAAGCAACCACTTCCTCCAAGCTCCGAACGTGATCGGTTATGGGAGAACCCATCCAACAGTACAACCGCCAATCGAGCAGAGCCGAACTCAAGGGACCGAAGGGGGAGGGGGTTGGCCATGCGGAAAGCCACGCAACTGGCGTCGCGAGCATAAATGCCGCGAGGGCAAACAGTACTCGTCTAAACCCCAATTTTTTCTTTCTCAATATCCTTGCCGGCATCTCCTTTCTCCCGACAGCTTCTAATTTTCTTCCGCCCGGCCCACGCCATGAGCCAGGGTCAATAACACATCGGTTTTGGCCAGTGAACCGACCAGTTTGCGGTCTTTGAGATTGTCGATCACCGGCAGGCGCTCGCCGTCATGCCGCGCGAAAATTTCCAGCGATTCTTTCAGCGAAGCGTCGGCGGTCAGCACCGGGATGTCATCGCGCATCAAGTCCAGCGCGATGACGACCTGCGGCAGATCCTGGTCCTGCAAAAACGGCTTCAGATCCTGCAGCGCGATCGAGCCGAGGAATCGCCTATCCTCGGCCACCACATAAAGATACTTGAAGGTGTGCGCCGCCAGGGCACTGGCCACCGTGCTGAAGCGCGACGTCTCTCTTACGCTGAGAGGATCTCTCTTCATCAGGTCCCGCACGTGGAGCAGAAAGAACGGCGATCCGGCGCCCGCTTCCGTCCGATGCAACTGCCGGCTGTAGACCGAATCGGCGTGGAGGTTGCGCGCGACATAATAGGCCGAGACGCAGGCGAGCATCAGGGGGATAATGGTCGCATAGTCGCGCGTCATTTCGACGATGATGGTGATCGCCATGATCGGGGCTCGGGTCATGGCGGCCAAAAAGCAACCCATGCCGACGACGGCGAAGCTTCCCACCGTGACGTGCTCGCGCGGCAGCAGTGCGGCCAGCGTCACGCCGAAAAGGGACCCCAGTGCCGCTCCGCAGAAAAGAGTCGGGGTGAAGACGCCGCCCACCGCGCCGCTGCCCGTGGTCGCCGCCGTCGCGACAACCTTGAGAACCAAAATGGTCACGAGCGCGTCCCAGGTCCACGGATTGTTCAAAATCGATTCCACCACGGCGTAGCCGTTGCCCCGCACATCCGGATGCCAGATGGAAATCACGCCGACAATCAATCCGCCCAGCCCGAGTCTGGCGATCACCGGCAAATGCGTTCGCTGGAAGAATACTTCTCCGGCCTTGAGCACCATGAGAAAAAGAGGCGCGCACAGGCCGGCGAAAACACCGAGCAGGGCATGCGCGATCAATTGCCAGTTGGGCACCGCGCCGAAGTCCGGCATGTGATAAACCGGCGCCGCGCCGAAAAACTGGCGCGCCACCACCGTCGCCACCACCGAAGCCACCACCAGCGGACCGAAGCTCTCCATGGCGATGGAGCCGAGCACGATTTCGGCGACGAAAAACGCGCCCGTCACCGGCGCGTTATAGACGCAGGCAATGCCCGCCGCGGCGCCGCAGGCGACCATGAGACGCAGCCGCGCGGGCGAGACCTTGATCAGGCGCCCCAGGAGCGATCCGAGCATCGAGGCCAACTGCACCATGGATCCTTCCCGTCCAATCGAGCCCCCGCTGGAAATTGTCGCCAGCGAGGAGAGGCTTTTCATCAGCGTCGCCCGCACCCGGATCACGCCATTGCCCAGCACGACGACTTCCATGAAATCGTGCGAGCGGCCAACCGTCGACCATTTCTCGCCCAGCAATAAAATTCCTCCCGCAACGATTCCGCCCGCGGTCGGGATCAGCAGCCGTTCCCACCAGGGCAAATTAGCCGTCTGGTCGATTTGGGATGCATCGTATCCCAGCAACATGCCTTGCAGGTGGTCCAGCGCTTCCCGGAAAACGACGGAAGAAAGCGCCCCCAGCACCCCGACGATCGCCGCCCAGAAATAGGTCGATTCCCACAGATCCGACGGGCCCGTTTCCGTCAACCAGACCTGCACGCGCAGGAGAAGAACCACCCATTGACGAAGAAATCGCCGCCAGGGAGTCGGCGGATTGGCGCCGGCATTGGGGTCAGCCGGCGGAGGCAGGTTCATGAGAAAAAACGGAAATCAATTTTCTGATTCTGTCATCCCGAGTTTGCCGGGGGATCGGCCGCCGGACAATGACCGCTGCTCATACGGAAGTTGATCCACCGGCAAGTTCGGGATGAGGGCTAGTTTTGAGAACGACTTTCGCAACCATATCACTCTAACCCTACTCCGATGGCGCGGCGATGCAAAATCGCGGCGGACTTCCAGGATCAGCGGGGGCTGCCTTCCGAACCATTTCTAAAAACCTTCCGGTGAATCGGGCGGACCAGCCGGATAGGAAGGCGGCGGTTTGACCGGCGCCTTCGAGCCGAGCGTATCATTCAGCAATTCCGCCAGGCGCCACGCCGCGAGTACCAATTGCCGCCGGGCGATCGTGTTCGCGGCGGAAACGTATTCGCTGCTAAGACGGCAATATTTCGGGCTTTGGGTGGCGGTCAACCGCCGGTAGACAAAATCGCGCGCCAATGCATTGCTCTCTCGCGCCCATTGGTCGATGGATGTCTCCAGGACGGCGTCCCGGGGCGGAGTCATTTTCGCCAGCTCCTCCGCGAGCGGACGGATGATGGATGCGTCATGCGGGAAGGTCTCGTTGTAACGGCGATCGATCATGACAAGTCCGCTCGCTCCGTCAAAAGAGGCGCGCCAGGCCGAATCCCAAAAATAATGGAGATTGAATTGCGGATTATCCGCCGGGGCGTTCACGACCAATTCCTTGTTGCCGCCGGCGTCATGACGCAGCATCCCGTCCGGTGTCCGGAAATACTTGGTCGCGGCATGGAGCGGCTGGTGAATATCGCCAACCAGATGCATCACCATGGCCAGGGCGATCGCTTGAGACTTAACATAAGGGTCGCTGCCGCCTTGGAGGACGACCAGCGCCCGCTTGAGGCCCTGAACCACATTGCCCCGCGTTTCGTTGTCGTCACCCGGCTCGAAGGAGGGCTGGGGATCCCCCGGCTCAAGGCCGAGATCGATGAAATGCCAGGCTTTAAACAAACCGCGGTAAGGCGCGGGTGCATTATCGGACTTCAAATCGTCCATCCAGCAGGCGACGGTGATCGCATCATAAGAGGGGCCGGCTTCCCGGGCCAGCGCGTCGACGGCCTGCCGGGCTTTGGGATTAAGGCGTTGCCAGGCTATGGTCGCGATAATCTCATGACCGCCGGAATCCCAGGCATCGGCGATGGAGAGGAACGATGCGAGGGAAATAACCAACACGGAAAAGAAACGCACGGTAGACTGTAGGGCGTGTTTCCCCAACGGGACAAGCGAATCGGAGAAGGCAAAGCGGTGTTTCGCCGGGGTCTTTGCCGGTTTTGTCGTTAAAGATAATATCGAAGCTTTAGGTGTGACAAAAAACAGCTCGTGCGG
>Ga0335072_10004485_pt1 | contig 20733 bp, 20 predicted proteins | sample Lox_Sample_21_FD_206725 | JGI IMG/M metagenome (GOLD analysis project Ga0335072, IMG submission 206725) | Soil microbial communities from Loxahatchee National Wildlife Refuge, Florida, United States - Lox_Sample_2.1 | ecosystem: Environmental > Terrestrial > Soil > Wetlands | place: USA...
TCACGGCACGAGTGCGGGACGTCGATACCCGCCTCGAGCAACACGTCGACCAGCGTCTCACTGCGCGGCCAGTCCAACCGGTGCTGCTGGCCGTCCAGATCGACATCGACGATGGGTGCGACTTCTGCCATGAGCCGATGGTCGCTGACCGATCCGTGCCGGAATGCCCACTCACCCAATGGCCGGGAAAACCCGACCAGACCGCCCGGTGACCGGGACAGCGCGGGGTTCGTGATGGCCGAGGTCCTAACCTGAGTGCTTGTGAACTGTGATCAAGACGTCATAGTCGTGGGTGCCGGGTTCGCCGGCCTGTACGCCCTGCACAAGCTGCGCGGCCAGGGGCTGTCGGTGCGGGTGCTCGAGGCCGCACCGGAGCTGGGCGGCACCTGGTATTACAACCGGTATCCGGGCGCCCGGTGCGACGTCGAGAGCGTCGACTACTGCTACTCGTTCTCCGACGAACTGCAGCAGGAGTGGAACTGGACCGAGAAGTACGCCACCCAGGCCGAGATCCTGGCGTACCTGAACTGGGTGGCCGACAGACTGGACCTGCGCCGCGACATCGCCCTGGACACCCGCGTGGTTTCGGCGGTGTTCGACGAGACGACGCTGCGCTGGACGCTGACCACCGGCGCCGATGAGGTGTTCAGCGCGCGATTCTGCGTGATGGCGACCGGGCCGCTGTCGGCCGCGCTGACCCCGGCCTTCGACGGCCTGGACACCTTCGCGGGCGAGATTTACCACACCGCCGCGTGGCCGCACCAGCCCGTCGACTTCAGCGGCAAGCGGGTCGCGGTGATCGGCACCGGATCCTCTGGCATCCAATCGATTCCGATCATCGCCGAGCAGGCCGCAGAGCTCTACGTCTTCCAGCGCACCCCCAACTACAGCGTCCCGGCGGGCAACAAACCGTTGTCCACCGAGGAACTCGACGGCATCAAAGCCGACTACACCCAGCGGCGCCAGGTGTCGTGGCGCAGCGGGGGCGGATCACCGCACGTCACTGCCGCCAAGCCGGCGATGGAGTTCACGCCGGCGCAGCGCCGCGCGGCGTTCGAAACACGATGGCAGCTGGGCGGTGTGCTGTTCTCCAAGACCTTCCCCGACCAGATGATCGACCCGGCCGCCAACGAGGAAGCGCGAAAGTTCTACGAGGAGAAGGTCCGCGCCGTGATCGACGACCCCGGGGTCGCCGAGTTGCTGATTCCCAACGACCATCCCATCGGCACCAAACGAATCTGCACCGACAGCAACTACTTCCAGACCTTCAACAAGCCCAACGTGTCGCTGGTGAGTGTGCGCAACACCCCGATCGAATCCGTCGACGCCACCGGAATCCGTACCAGCGAAACCCACTACGACCTGGACACCATCGTGCTGGCAACGGGTTTCGACGCGATGACCGGAGCGCTGGCCAAGATCGACATCCAGGGCCGCGACGGCATCACGTTGCGTGACGACTGGGAGCACGGTCCGCGTACCTATTTGGGGTTGGGCGTCGACGGGTTCCCCAACATGTTCTTGATCTCTGGTCCGGGAGCCCCGGCGGTGCTGGCGAACATGGTGCTTCATGCGGAGGCGCAGGTGAACTGGATCGCCGCGGCCATCGCCCATCTCGACGACCACGGTTACGCCGCAATCGAAGCCACCGCAGACGGCGTCGACGAATGGGGCGAGGAATGCGCCCGGCGCGCCGAGGCGACACTGTTCACCAAGGCGAACTCCTGGTACATGGGCGCCAACGTGCCCGGAAAGCCGCGTGGCTTCATGCTGTTCGTCGGCGGATTCGCGACGTACAACGATATCTGCGCCGAAGTCGCCGACGCCGGTTACAAGGGATTCGCTCTGGTAAAGAGGCCGCGATGACGGGGTTGCTCGACAAGGTGGTACTGGTCACCGGTGCTGGTCGGGGTACCGGACGCGTCCACTGTCAGCGGTTCGCCGACGAGGGCGCCGATGTGATCGCGCTCGACGTTCCCGGGGCCGCCGACGAATTGCGTGACCTCGCAACAGAAATCGAACAGCGTGGTCGACGCTGCGTGACCGGCCTGGCTGACGTCAGCGACCTCGATGCGGTCACCGCGGGGGTGGATGGCGGTGTCGCCGAATTCGGCCGGCTGGACGTGGTCGTCGCCAACGCCGGAATCCATCTGCCGAGCGCGCCCTCGTGCGAGCTGGATCCGCAGGTCTGGCAGCGCACCCTCGACATCAACCTCACCGGGGTGTGGCACACGGTCAAGGCTGGGGTACCGCATATCGGCGCGGACGGTGGATCCGTCATTATCATCAGCTCCACCAGCGGTATTCGCGGCATGCCCAACAACGCGCCCTATACCGCCAGCAAGCACGCCGTGGTCGGGTTGGCCCGTACCCTCGCCAATGAGTTTGGGCCGCGACGCATTCGGGTCAACACCGTGCACCCCGGCGCGGTCCGGACACCGATGGTGCTCAACGAAGCGACATACCGGCGGCTGCGTCCCGATCTGGAAAACCCGACGGCAGCCGACGCCGCGGAAGTTCTGATGGCGCGCAACCTGCTTCCGGTGCCCTGGGTGGAGCCCGTCGACATCGCCAACGCGGTGCTGTTCCTGGCCTCCGACCAGGGGCGTTACATCACGGGTACTCAGCTCGTCGTCGATGCGGGCATGACCCAAAAGACGACGTGACCGATCTTGCGAAGTACGGCCCCTGGGCCGTGATCGCCGGTGGCTCCGAAGGCGTCGGCGCCGAGTTCGCGCAGCGGTTGGCGGGCGACGGCTTCGGTCTGGTCCTGGTTGCCCGCAAGCCCGGCCCGCTCGACGACACCACGCGGCGTTGTCGCGAGATGGGCGCTGAAGTGCGCACCCTGGCGGTGGATCTTGTTGATCCCGAGGCGATATCGCGAATCGTGGCCGCGACCGCCGACCTGCAGGTTGGGCTGCTGATCTACAACGCCGGCGCGAACACCTGCAGCAAGCCGTTCCTGGACGCCGAGCTTGCCGATTTCGGCCGGGTGATCGACCTCAACGTGATCCGGATGCTGGAGCTCGTCCAGCATTTCGGCCGGCCCATGCGCGCGCGTGGACGGGGCGGCATCCTGCTGGTGGGTTCGATGGCGGGCACCTACGGATCGATGCGCCAGTCGGTGTACTCCGGGGTCAAGGCCTTCAGCAGGCTGTTCGCCGAAAGCCTGTGGCTGGAACTACGTGAATACGGCGTCGACGTACTGGAACTGGTGTTGGGCGTGACCCGGACGCCGGCCATGGCCCGGGCCGGGCTGAACTTCGACGTGGCGGGGGTGCCCATCGCCGAACCGGCCGACGTAGCCCGCGAGGGGCTGCGCAACCTGGCGAACGGCCCGGTGTTCATCGCCGGCGGTAATGCCGTAGCCGTGCACCGAGGCAGTGGGCCGGACCGCGCGGCCATCGTTCTGGGCGCACACCGAACCGTTCAAAAGCTCCTGGGCCGAGGGGATGGATGATGACCGACGTCGACGACCTGGTGGCCCGGCTGCGCCGGCTCGAGGACGAGCGTGACATCGCACGGTTGATCGCCTGCTACGGCCCGGCGGTGGATGCCGGCGATCCCGACGCCACCGCCCGGCTCTGGGCCGCTGACGGCGTCTACGACGTCGAAGGCTGGCGCATGGAGAGCCGGGCGGACGTGCACGCGATGGTGGCTTCGTCGTCGCACCAGAATCTGGTGGCCGGCGGCTGCTGCCATTTTCTGGGGCCCTGCGTCGTGACGGTCACCGGCGACGACGCGGTTGCGGTGTGCGAATCCCTGGTGCTCCTGTGCGACGGCGACGGCTATCGCGTATGGCGCTCGACCGCAAACCATTTCGCGTTGCAGCGGGCCGGCGATAACTGGCAGATCACCGCCCGCACCAGCCGTCTGCTGGACGGCAATCCGCAGGCGCGCGCGTTGTTGACCAGTGGCCTCGCCGGCAGGCTAGCTCCCGGCAGTTAGGGCTTCCGCTTTCTCGCCAGCCCTCTCGCCGGGCTTCTCGTCGGCCTTCTCGGCCGGCGCGGGCCAGGGTGAGGGGACCGGGCGTTGCCGGACGCGTTGTGGCCACCAGAACCATTTGCCCAGCAGCGCGGCGATCGACGGCGTCATCAGGGAGCGGACGATCAGCGTGTCGAACAACAGGCCCAGGCCGATCGTGGTGCCGACCTGACCGATCACGATGAGCTGGCTGACCGCCATCGTCATCATCGTGAACGCGAACACCAGTCCGGCCGACGTGACCACGGATCCGGTGCCGCCCATCGCCCGGATGATCCCGGTGTTCAGGCCGGCATGGATCTCCTCCTTGAACCGGGACACCAGCAGCAGGTTGTAGTCCGCGCCGACCGCCAGCAGGATGATCACCGACATCGCCAGCACCATCCAGTGCAGTTCGATGCCGATCAGATGCTGCCAGATCAGCACCGAAAGCCCGAAAGACGCTCCCAGCGAAAGCAGTACGGTGCCCACGATCACCGCCGAGGCCACCACGCTGCGCGTGATGATCAGCATGATGATGAAAATCAGGCACATGGAGGCGATTCCGGCGATGAGCAGGTCGTAGTTGCTGCCGTCCTGCATGTCCTTGAAGGTGGCCGCAGTGCCGCCGAGGTAGATCCTGGAGCCCTCCAGCGGTGTGCCCTTGAGTGACTCGTAGGTGGCCTTCTTGATCCCGTCGATATGCGAAATGCCTTCCGGCGACATCGGATCACCGTCGTGGCTGATGATGAAGCGCACGGCGTGGCCGTCGGGGGAGATGAAGTTCTTCATGCCGCGCTTGAACTCAGGATTGTCGAAAGTCTCCGGCGGCAGGTAGAACGAGTCGTCGTTCTTGGACGCGTCGAATGCCTTGCCCATGGCGGCGGAGTCGCGCTGTGCCCGCTCCTGCTGTTCCAGCATCCCCTTCTGGGTCGAATACATGGTCAGCATCATGGTTTTCATGTTCTTCATGTTCTGGATCATCTCGGGCATCAGCGCCACCATCTTGGGCATCAGCGTGTCGAGGTGATCCATGATGGGCATCAGGCTCTGGATGTCGTCGGTCATCGTGTCGACGCCGTCGAGGGCGTCGAAGATCGAGCGCAGCGACCAGCACACCGGGATGTCGAAGCAGTGCTTCTCCCAGTAGAAGTAGGCGCGGATAGGCCGGAAGAAGTCGTCGAAATCCGCCATATGGTCCCGCAATTCGGCGACGTCGATAGTCATGGCGTGCATCTTGCCGACCATCACGTGCATGTCGTCGGCCATCTGCTGGGTGATGCTCTGCATCTTGAGCATGCTGTCGATGGTCGTCTGCATCTCATCGGACTGCTTCAGCATGTCGGCGATCTGGTCTTCTTGGTATTTCTGCGTCATCTGCTGGCTGACGCCTTGCATGCTGATCTGGAACGGAATCGACGTGTGCTCGATCGGCGTGCCCTCCGGGCGCGTGATGGCCTGCACGCGGCTGATTCCGGGTACCCGGAAGATGGATTTGGCGATCTTGTCGATGACCAGGAAGTCCGCGGAATTGCGCAAATCGTGGTCGCTTTCGATCATCAGCAGCTCGGGGTTCATCCGGGCTTTGGAGAAGTGCCGGTCGGCGGCCGCGTACCCGGCGTTGGCCGGCAAGTCGTCGGGCAGATAGTTGCGGTCGTTGTAGTTGGTGCGGTACCCGGGCAGCGTCAGCAGGCCGACGAGGGCGATCCCGATCGTCATGACCAGGATCGGGCCGGGCCAGCGGACGACGGCGGCACCGATCTTGCGCCAGCCGCGAATTCGCTGCGCGCGCTTGGGTTCCAGTGTCTGGCGGAAGCGCGACGCGACCGATATCACCGCGGGGCCAAGCGTCAGGGCGGCGAACACCACCACGACCATGCCGATGGCCAGCGGGATACCCAGTGTCTGGAAATAGGGCAGGTTGGTGAAGTGCAGGCAGAACGTCGCGCCGGCGATGGTCAGGCCCGAGCCCAGCACGACGTGTGCCGTGCCGTGAAACATGGTGTAGTAGGCGTCTTCTCGAGATTCGCCGACCCCTCTGGCTTCCTGATATCGGCCGATCAGGAAGATCGCGTAGTCGGTGGCGGCCGCGATCGCCAGGGTGACCAACAGGTTGGTGGCGAACGTGGAGAGCCCGATGATCTGGTGGTAGCCCAGGAAGGCGACCACGCCGCGGGCGGCGGCCAACTCGAACACCACCATCACCAACGTGATCAGCACCGTGACGATCGACCGGTAGACCAGCAGCAGCATCGCGATGATCACCACGAAGGTCGCGCCTTCGATCAGTTGCAGGCTGCGGTCTCCGGCCAGGTGCTGGTCGGCTTCCAGTGCAGCGGGCCCGGTGACGTAGGCCTTGACCCCGTTGGGCGGTGTTGCGTCCTTCACGATGGCTTGGACGGCCTCGACCGAGTCGTTGGCCTTTGATTCGCCCAGGTTGCCGACGAGGTAGACCTGGACGTACGCGGCCTTGCCGTCATTGCTCTGCGCACCGGCACCGGTGAGCGGGTCGCTCCAGAAATCCTGCACGTGCTCGACGTGTTTGGTGTCGGCCTCGAGCTTTTTGACGATCTGGTCGTAGAACGCGTGGGCGTCGGCGCCGAGCGGGTTCTGCCCTTCCAGCACGATCATCACCGAGCTGTTGGACTTGTACTCCTTGAACACGTCGCCGACGCGCTTTGTCGCGATTACCGATTGGGCGTCGTCCGGGCTCATCGACACCGAGCGCATCTTCCCGACCTCGTCGAGCTGGGGGACAACGACATTCAGCACCGCGATGAGTGCGATCCAGCCGAGGATGATCGGCACGGCGAACTTCCGGATGAAATGTGGGATCGCCGGGCGCGCCGCGTGCTTGGCAGCGGGGATGGGATCGGTCGGCGCGTCTTGAGTGGGTGCGCTCATGCTGATTTCACCAGGCAGGAGGTCAGGGCGTGCACGCCGTTGGATGTCTTCTCGTCCTTGACTTCGTCGTCGACGGTGATGCGGCAGCCGAGGTAGTCGCCCTCGCTTTGCGCCGAGATGTTGGGAAAGACCGACGGCGCGGTCGTGCTGAGCACCAGCGTCCACGGCAGCGGCGCACCGTCGATGCGTTGCGGTGACGCGCTGAGATCGAGGTAATTCACATTGGCGTGGGTGGCCGAGCCGAAGATCTCGTACTTGACGACCTTCGGTTTGAACGGCTTGGAATCATCCACTCTTGCGCTGGTCAGGGCGTCCGCCTGCTCGGCGACGAAAAACGACTTGACCCGGTGCACGGTGAAGCCGCCGATCGCCATCACTGCCACGATCAGCAGCGGTAACCAGGCATTACGCACAATCCGTGCCATCTGGACCTACGTGATCCCTTCCCGGCTGGGCAGCGCCGACGTGCTGTGCTGGTACGAGTTGCGTTGCACCACCGAGCTGCGTTGCACCACGGAGTTGTGTTGCACCACAGAGTGTTCGAACTTCAGGTGCGCGGACGGCGCCCGGTGCAGCCCGGTCGGGGCCGGCGCGACACGGATGCACGCTTCGCGGTGCCGAGGCGTCGTCGAGTACCGCCGCCGGAACATGAGTACATGATCTGCATTTTTTGCAGTTTATGCAACTTTATGTGTTTCCGGTCACGCCATCACTTCGTGAAGATGCTGTTGACCAGCGCGGCTGCGCGCTCTACGTAGGGCATCGGCGTGTCGTCGGCATCCTCCGGGCTGCCACGGGACCAGCGTTCAATCCCCGAACGTATGGCCGTCAGAGCCAACGCCGCGATCAACGCCGGTATTTCAGCGTCGGAGCGCATGCCCTGGCGTCGGGCAACGATGACGGTCAGATGACTCTGAAACCGCTCCAACTCGGCCAGGAAAGCGGCCAACACCGCGGGGGTGGTTTTCGCCAGGTCAAGCATGCACTCGGCCTGCTCTCGTTGCGGGGGCAGGTCACGCAGATGGTGTGCCGCCAGGGTGATCAGCTCCGCCAGCACCGCGGAATACGGGGCGGGTCCGGCGGCGACGAACTCTTCGGCCAGCTCGGCCGGTAGGTCTGACGGCCCGTAGGCGATCGCGGCCTCTTTGTTCGGAAAGTAGTTGAAGAATGTGCGGGTCGAAATTCCCGCCTCGACGCAGATGTCCTCGATGGTCACCTTGTCCCAGCCGCGTTGCTGTGCCAGGTGCACCGCGGCGCCGCGGATATCCGCGCTGGTCTGGCGGCGACGGCGCTCGCGAAGACCGATCTGATTCGCCATAACACTCATGGTTGCACGTAGTGCACGCTTTGCTGACCAAGTCGCCTGAGGCCGAGGTCAGCGGGACGTGGGCCGGGTGGAGCTTGAAACCGCGACCAACAGGCCATGAATCTCCATCCGGCATACGACCACGCGAAACGGTTGTTGCTCGAACCGCGCGGATATGCGGGACTCGAATTACGGGCCGGGCGCAGCATCGGTGAGACGCTCAGCCTCGCCGGACAAAAATGCCACGAGATCCGCGAATCGCAACGGATTCTCCTCGCCGTTGAGGCAATTTCTCAAGACCCGCAATATTTGCTCGGCGTGTTCGGGATAAAACTCGGCAAATTGCTCATAACAAAGATAAAGGTCGCGGGTGAAGCGATTGCTTCGGTCCATGGTCACCTCGAACCCGGAACGCACGATCCTGCGCGAAAACCATTGGCGCACAGCCTGTTCCTCGCCGTTTCTGCGGCCCTCTTCCAACCACTCCGGCAGCTGCGAGAATTCGTCTGAGAGCATAAACACATGAGTGACCAGCTCGGCGCCGATGCGGAATGGCTCGATATCCCGTGTCAAGTCATCCCCGGCGAGACACAGAGATTGCGTCTTGAGCAGCATATGAAAATAAGGACGTTGCTGCGGAGGGTAGACCTTTTCGAACGTAGCGTGATCCAGCCGGAAGAGTTCGAACTCCCTCACGAACGGGAACTTCGTTTGCAGGAGCTGCTCGAGGGCGGCATCCTCAGGGTCGAAGGTGGCGTCGGCTAAGTAAATGAAGTCGGCATCGGAAACGTTTTCAATTGCCAATCCGCGAGGGATCGAGCCGCGCAGATAGACCGAACGGACACCAGGTCGATGCATCAACGCATCACTCACGAACGAAACAACCGGTTTCCAAGGGGCGCCGACATGCTCGATCGCGACGTCAGGCCTGACATACCCGAGCTCGTCGACGCCGATGAAGCGGCCGATGCGTTGTGGCGCAATCACGGCATCCCGCCTACCCGCGTAACAAGAACCCCAGCACAGTGCTTTCGAACGCCGCTTTGGCCTCGATCATGGCCCAGTGCCCGCATTTGGGGAACACGTGCAGTTCCGCATTGGGGATGGTGCGCATCGGGATGAGCGCCATGTCGGGCGGGCTCACCCGGTCGTCGCGGCCCCACGTCAGCAGGGTGGGGGCGGCTACCTTGTGCATGATCGCCCACGGCATCGGCGTGTCTGCGGCCTCCATCGCCGCCGTCATCGCGGCGAACGCCGCCTTGCTGTACATGCGGCGTGCGGCGGCCAGAGTCGCTGGATCGGTGGCCAGTTTCCAGCGTTCTTCGATCAATTCGTCGGTGACCAGGGACTGGTCGTACACCATCGATTTGAGCCAGTCGACGAGTCGCTGCCGAGTGGGGTCCTCGGTGAATTCCTGCAGCAGCCGGATGCCCTCGCTGGGGCTGGGACTGAAGACGTTGGTGCCGATCCCGCCGATGGTCACCAGCTGCTCGATACGGTCCGGTTTGCGGATCGCGAAGTTGATGCCGACGCCGCCGCCCATCGAGTTGCCGACGATGCTGACCCGGTCCACGCCGAGCGCGTCCAGGAAAGGCACCACGGCGCGTTGCGCGGTGACCATCGGGTGGCCCCCGAAGTCGTCGCTGACGCCGAAGCCGGGGAATTCCAGAACCAGGCAACGGAAGTGCTCGGCGAACGCCGGCAGGATGCCGCGGAAGTTGCGCCAGCCGGTGACACCGGGGCCAGAGCCGTGCAGGAACAGCAACACCGGGGCGTCCCCGGAGTCGGGGCCGCAGTCGTAGTAGCGCAAAAGACCCGCCGGAGTGGTGATTTCGCGGAGGTCATGTTCGGTGACGGCGTTGGGTGCAGAAGTGTCGGCCACGGATGTCACCCTGCCATGCCGGTCGCGGCGAACTCAGCCGGTGTCCGCATGGCGGGACAGGAAATCTAGGACGGCCTGGGCGAAGATGTCGTTGCGGTCGCCGGCGACCATGTGACCCGCGCCGCGGACGTCGACGAACTCGACCTGGGGGAATCGCGAAAGGAACTGGTCAGCACGTTCCTGGCTGACGAGGTCGCTCACCTGGCCTCGCACCAAGAGCATGGGCACGCCGTCGCGCAGGATCGACTCGACAGCGGTGTGCATGCGATCGGTGTCGGTCACCTCGACCGGGGGGAAAGGCGAAGTGCCGCTGATGAATTTCGGGTCCCAATGCCAGTACCAGCGATCACCGCGGCGGCGCAGGTTGGTGCGCAGGCCGTCGAGATCGCTGGGGCGGGGGCGATGCGGGTTGTATTCGGCGATCATATCGGCGACTTCGTCGAGTGAGTCGAACCCTGAGGCCACCCGGTCCGCCATGAACCGGTGAATCCTGCTCGCCCCGGACGGGTCCATGTTGGGCACGATGTCCACCAGGACGACCGCGCTGGCGATCCCGGGCGAAAGCTCACCCGCCAGCAGCATCGAGGTGAAACCACCCAGCGAGGCGCCGACCAGCACGGGTTGCCGCGGTAGCCGGCGCAGCACTTCCTGGACGTCGCCGGCGAAGCTGACCACGCGGTAGTCGCCGTCGCTGGACCAGTCGGATTCGCCGTGGCCACGCATGTCGACGGTGATCGCCTGCCAGCCATGCTCGGCCACGGCGGCGGCGGCTCTGCCCCACGAGCGACGGGTCTGTCCGCCCCCGTGCAGGAACACCACGGCGCGCGCCGCGGGATCGCCGAGACGATCAGCGACGATGCGGACGCCGTCGGGCGCGTAGGTGGAGAACAGCTCGGGTGTGGTTGTCACTGCTGGGATCGTATGCGGTGCCCGGCCGATGATCGGTCGCGGCCTTACAGCAAGTTGAACAAGTTGAAGATGCCCGACTGACCGTCATTCGTGTTGAACAAACCCGAAGCCGGGGAGCCGGCATTCGATAGGCCCGATTCTCCTTGGCCCCGGTTGAGCAGACCGGATACCTGGTCGCCGGCGTTTCCGATCCCCGCACTGAAGTTTCCGGTGTTTGCCAGGCCCGAGCCGTTGCCGCCGGAATTGCCGATCCCCGAGCCTGCGGCGCCGGAGTTGAAGAATCCGGAGTTGCCGCTGGTGTTTCCGAAGCCGGAGCTGGAGCCGGCACCGGTGTATGCGCTGGCGATCGTCGTATTGAGGTTGCCGGAGTTCCACAGGCCGGTGTTGGTATTGCCCGAGTTGTAGGCGCCTGAGTTCACGTCGCCCGAGTTCCACAGGCCGGTATTGGTATTGCCGGAGTTCCACAGGCCGCTGTTGTAGTCGCCAGAGTTGTAGGCACCCGTGTTGGTATTGCCGGAGTTCCACAGGCCGGTGTTGTAGTCGCCGGCGTTGTAGGCGCCGGTATTGGCGTCCCCGGCATTCCAGGCGCCGGTGTTGAAGCTGCCGGCGTTGTAGAGACCGGTGCTTGACCCGCCCGAGTTGGCGTAGCCCAGGTTGCCGGCGCCGGAGTTGAACAGGCCGAAGTTGTGGTTGCCGGTGTTCCCGATTCCCCAGTTTCCGGTGCCGGAGTTGAAGAAGCCGATGTTATCGGTGCCCGAGTTTCCGATGCCGATGTTTCCGCTGCCGGAGTTCAGCGGGCCGATACCCACCTTGTTATCGCCGGTAAGCCCGATGCCGATGTTGTGATTGCCGGTATTCCCAAAGCCGATGTTGTTGCTGCCCGTGTTCCCGGCGCCGATATTGCCGTTGCCGGATCCACCGCCAGGACCTGAGTTTCCGACGCCGAAGTTGCCGGTGCCGATGTTTCCGCTGCCGATGTTTCCGCTGCCGATGTTGCCGTCGCCGTAGTTGGTGTTTCCGTTGTTCCCGTTGCCGATATTTCCGTTCCCGATGTTTCCGCTGCCGGAATTCGTGTCGCCGTAATTTCCGGCGCCGGTGTTAAGGCTGCCGTGGTTACCGCCACCCGTGTTGAAGCTGCCGTAGTTTCCGGCACCCGTGTTGGTGTTGCCGTGGTTTCCGTTGCCGAGATTCGCGTTGCCGTAGTTTCCATTGCCGACGTTGAAGTCGCCGTGGTTGCCGCTGCCGCCGATGTTGACGTTGCCGGTGTTTCCGCCGGCCAGTGTCAAGGTGGGGGTGATCGGCAGGCCGCCCAGCAAGGGGTTGGGGGTGAAGGAGATCTTGACAGCCAGGTTGAGGATGCCGGTGTTGCCCAGGCCGACGTTGAGGTAGCCGTTGTTGCCGATGCCCGCGTTGAGGATGCCGGTGTTGTTCAGGCCCAGGTTGAGAATGCCGTTGTTGCCGACACCCAAGTTCAACTTGCTCAGCAGGTCCGGCAACGACGGCAACGCCGACGCCGCCGACGAGGCCCCGGCGTGGTAGCCCACCATGGCCGCCGCGTCCTGCGCCCACATCGCCTCGTAGCAGGCCTCGCTTGCCGCGATCGCTGGAGCGTTCTGGCCGAACAGGTTTGCCGAGACCAGCCTCTGCACCTGGGTGCGGTTGGCCGCGACCGCCGCCGGGTGGACGACGGCCGCCTGCGCCGCCTCGAAGACCGACGCCACCGCCTCGGCCTGCGCTGACATCGCCTGGGCGCCGGTCGCCGCGGCCGTTAGCCACCCCAGGTAGGGGGCGGACGCGTTGACCATTGCCCGCGCCGCAGCACCCTGCCAGGCCGCACCCGTCAGCCCCGAGGTCACCGAGCCGAATGAGGCTGCCGCCGAAGACAATTCAGCGGCCAACTGGTCCCAGGCCGCCGACGCTGCCAGCATCGGAGCCGATCCGGCGCCGGAAAACAGCCGAGCAGAAGTGATCTCCGGTGGCAACAGCGAAAAATTCATCACCGACGTCCTTTCGTTGGCCCGGCTTTGTCAGCCCAGCCGGCGCGGCCACATGTCACCGTTATCACGAACGACATGCGCCCCTGTCACCAACGACACCTGAGGACAATCCAGCACCCTACGACAATCCGGTTCGAATATCGCGGCTTCCCCCGAAATTGTTTCACACTCATAAATAACGCTGTCGTTGCTTAATTGTGCGTAAAAGAATGGCGAATCCTGACCGGCGTGGCCGTCGGCGCGGTATTAGCGCCGTCAGGCGGAGTTGCCGTCGCGAACGCCGGCATCGGTGCGCACTGCTGCCGCGCGCCGGGTCGCCCCAGAAGGAATTCTTGGACCCCGCCGGATCACGGCGCGATGGGCCGGTTCGTCCACTCCCGATCGGCTCGGCGCGGCGAGCGGAACCAACCGCCGGCGGCGCCGGTTCCGCCGTCGGTCGGGATGGTGTGGCCGGTGACGAACCCGGACAGGTCCGAGGCCAGGAACAGGATCACCCGGGCCTGGTCGTCGGGGACCCCCATCCGTCCGACCGGCACCCATTGCGGCCACTGTTGCTGTTCGGCGGCGGACAACCACTGCGAGTAGGGGACCTGCAGCGATTCGGTGACGTCCGGGCCGATCGCGTTGACCCGCACACCGTCGCGGCCGACCTGGACCGCGAGGCTGCGGGTGAAGTGCACGACGGCGGCTTTGAAAGCGGCGTAGACCGGGTCCTCCGGATAGCCGCGCAGCCCTTCGAGGGAGGAGACGTTGACGATGGTGCCGGCGTGTTGGCTGACCATTGCCGGCAGGAACGCGTGGGTGACGAGGAAGACGTGGTGCAAATTCACCCGGTACAGCTCGTCCCACAGCTGCGGGTCGGTGTCGACGAAGTTGCCCGGGTGCCGCAGCCAGTGGCCCACGTTGTTCACCAACACGTCCACCCGGCCGTAGCGGTCCAGCACGGTCTGCGCCAAGGCGCTGACCTGGTCGGCGTCGCGGACATCCACCGCCACGGCCGATCCGCCGATCTCGTCGGCGACGGCCTGCCCGCGCTCGGCGTCGATCTCGGCGACGACCACGCGGGCGCCGTGCCCCGCGAACAGTCGCGCCGTCGCCGCACCGATGCCGCCACCGCCGCCCGTCACCACCGCGACCTTGTCGGCCAGTAGCTCGCCCGTTTTCCCCTGCGCCACGCTCATATCTTGGGCGGCGACCGGCGCGAGCGCCCGCATTTGTACGGCAAAACGCCGGGCGGGTACATTTGCGGCCGCTCGAGCGGCGGTAGCAAGCCCGGTGCGCATGCTCACAGGTGACCGATGGCGAAATCCGCGGCCTGACCGACCATGCCGTTGAACGGATACGCACCGTGTGCGCGGTTGGGCGGTCCGCCGGGAGCGCCATCGCAGATGTTGTCGCCCGGCGCGCACAATTCGATGGTCTTGCCGCCGAACTGCGGCCCGATGACAACCGGCGGGTTGCCGAACGTGCGCATCCAGTTCGGCGACGGTTTCCCGAAAAGCGCGACCGCGGCGACGTGGTTTGCGGCATCCGGCGATACGCCGCCCGACGTCATGTCACCGGTCAGGGCAGCACCCTGGGAGTAGCCGCCGACCACCATCCTGGTGTTGGGGCAGTTGGTCGTCATGAATTGGATATGGCCGCTTTCGTCGCCGATCCCGTCCTGAAAGGTTTGGCGGAAACCGGGATTGCCGAAGTCGCCGCTGGCCGGGTAATTGACGCCATACACCCCGACCGATCTCCCGCCGGCCCGCCCGCGCACGGCATTGACGAATGCGCCCCCGACACCCCCGACACCCGGTGGCTCGCCGGTGCCGCGGGCGAAAATCACCTCGACGTCGGGGCACGCCTGCGCGGACGCGACCTGGGCAGGCCCGCTCAGCAGCGGCGCCGCGGCCGTCACCAGCACAGCAAGGACGCGTCGGCGAGATTTGGTGCTCACCGGCCGTCCCCATCACCGCGCAGGCGCACTAGGCGCGTCGTGCTGCTCTCGTCGAGCTCGACGATGTCGCTGCGGGAGCGCAGGAAGTCGCTGAACGACTTGAAGCCCAGCGACTTCTCGCTGAACGACGGGTTCATCCGCTTCATTTGCGCCTTGACCACCGAGTTGTGCAGCCAGTCGTCGTCGTCCTTTTCGTGGCTGATCCGAAGTGCGCGCTCGAGCAGCCCCGTCGCGGCGGCTTGCGGGTCAGGCTGGTCAGTTGAGGCCTCGTCGTCCAGCTCCGAGGTGCTCGCGTGGCGACCACGCTTCTTGGGCTGGCGCGCCGGCGCGCCGGTGGTGGGGATCCCGGGCAGCGTGTCGTAGGTGACGAACTCGTCGCACGCGGCGGCGAGCGACTGGCTGCTGGAGCCGGCTATCCCGATGCCGACGACATAGCGGCCGAGGCGTTTGCAGCGCTGGGCCAGAGCGATGTAGTCGGAGTCGCCCCCGACGATCACCACATGCGTCAGGTCGGGCAGCCGGAACATGTCCTCGACCGCGTCGACGGCCAGGCGGATGTCGGCCCCGTTCTTGCCGTACACGGTCGCCGGAAACAGCTGCACGAGATCGACCGCGCGGGCCACCAGCTGGCTGTGATATCGGGCATTGACGTCGGCGGACCAATCCGCATACGCGCGGGTGAGCACCAAGGTGCCGAATGAGGAGGCGAAGTCCATGATCGCGCCGAGGTCGACGGTCGCCGATTGCAGCCGCTCGTTCTCCAGGCCTTTAGCCTTGTCCCGCTGGAACGCATTGCGACCGTGCACGTGGTCATAGTGCGAGATGACGATGTTGTCGAAATCGAAGTAGACCGCAACGCGAGTCGCACCGGAATCGGTCATCCGGTCATCGTGCGCCAACTCGCCGGAGTTCATCAAGCTCCCGTCCGCCCGATTGGAGAAAGTAGGGTTTGCAACTACTACGAACTTTCTGCACCAGGAGTTCGTCAGCTACGGCAAGGTTTGTCCAAGGAGCCGGATATGGATTTCGAGCTCGACGCCGGGCAGCGCGCCTGGCTGGCTGAAGTCCGCGAATTTCTACATGCCAACGTCACCGCGGAGTTGCGGGCCGAACTTGCCGAACATGACCTGGAAGCGCCCTACGGGCCAGGGGCCCAAGAGACAGAGGTGGCACGGTTTCGTCGCAAGATCGGCGAGAAGGGGTGGTTCGGGCTGAACTGGCCGCGCGAGTACGGCGGCCTCGCGCTCGGCGCTGTTCACCAGCACCTGCTGATGAGCGAGTTCGAATACTGGGGTGTGCCCGGGCCCGACCTGACCGTCACCTCGGTGGCCCCGATGATCATGCGGCACGGCACCGAGCAGAACAAAACCGAATGGCTGCCATTGATCGCCAGAGGCGAAATGATCTGCGCGGTAGGCTATTCCGAGCCTGAAGCGGGAACCGACCTGGCCAATCTGCGCACCCGCGCGACGCCCGACGGGCAGGAATGGGTGATCACCGGCACCAAGATCTGGAACAGCGGAGCGCAGCGGGCCACCCACGAGTGGCTTTGTGTGCGTACCGATCCGGCCGGCGCGCGTCATCGCGGGATCTCGGTGATCATCGTCCCGATCGACAGCCCGGGCGTTCACATTCGCCCGCTGTATGCGTGGTCCGGCTACCGCACGAACGAGGTGCACTTCGACGACGTGCGGGTCCCGCTCACCAATCTGATCGGCGAGGTCAACCGGGGCTGGACCTACATCACCGGCGCGCTCGATCTGGAACGTGGCGCGCTGACCAATGCGGGCGACCTGCGCCGCGCCGTCGACGACTTGCGTGAACTGGCGCGCCGGCCGCGGCGCGATGGTTCGGTGCCCGCCGACGATCCGGCCCTGCGCCGTCGCCTGGCGCAGGCCGACGCCGACGTGGAGGTGGCCACCCTGATGGGTTATGAGGCCGCGTCGATCCTGGACAGCGGAGTGATCCCAACCGTGGAGGTCAGCGTCGAGAAGGTGTTCACCAGCGAGCTGCGGCAGCGCATCGCCGATCTGGCGCTCGACCTGCTGGGACCGGACGGCTTGCTGGCGCATCGCAGCGACGACGCGCCGCTGGCCGGCAAGTTCGAGCGGCTGTACCGGGCCGCTCCGTTGATGCGCTTCGGGGGCGGTACCAACGAGGTGCTGCGCGACATCATCGCCCAGCGCGGGCACGGCATGCCCTCGTACGGACGCTGACCGATGAGAGCGACGCCGACGGCAGAGCAGCGCGAGTTCGCCTCGTCGTTGCGTGCGCTGCTGTCGGTCGAGTGCCCGGTGAGTCTGGTTCGTGCGCTGCAGGAACCCGGCGCCGACCGAAGCACCCCGACACTGTGGAAGGCGCTGGCCGCCGCCGGTGTGTTCGGCCTCGGGATCGCCGAAGAATACGGCGGCTCGGGTGGCTCGCTCGACGATCTCGCCGTCTTCTACCGCGAGGCTGGCCGCGCCCTGTGTCCGACCACGGTGCACAGCACCGTTGCGGCCGCGCTGGCGGTCGACCAGCTCGGCTCCCCGGAAGCCAAGGCCGCGTGGCTGCCGGCGCTGACCGGCGGCAGCGTCCGCGGTACCACAGCGTTGTGGAACCCGCGCGATGCGGCGGTCATTTCACCTGTGCTGCAGGCTGATTCGGGCTCGACCGGCTGGCGGCTGAACGGGACGGCGGACTACGTCGCCGACGCTGACGTCGCCGACCTGATCGTGGTCTCTGCCACGGCCGGCGAGCAGACGCAGGTCTCCGTCGTCGACGTTCGCGCGACCGGAGTGACCATGCAGCCACTGGCCATGGCGGGCGGGCATCGGGCGGTCACCGTCCGGTTCGACGACGTGGCGGTCACCGCTGACCGGCGGCTGGGGGACGTCGGGCCGTCGGCGCTGCGCCGCGTGGCCAATACGGCGGTCGCCCTCGGGTCGCTCGACCTGGTCGGGGTCGGGCAGGCCGTGTTGGACCGCACCGTCGACTACACCAAACTGCGCCATCAGTTCGGCCGCCCGATCGCGTCCTTCCAGGCGGCCCAGCACCTGATCGCCAACATGCACATCGCCTTGGCCGCAGCGCGATTGGCCGCGCACTCGGCGGTTTTCTGGCTGGCGCGGGGCCGCACCGCGACCAGGGAAACGGCCATCGCGCGCATGCACGCCGCGACGGCGGCCAGGCTGATAACCCTGGACGCGCATCAACTGCACGGCGGGATCGGCTACGTGACCGAGACCGATCTGCATCTGTGGACCGAACGGGCACGGATCGGCTCGACACTCGGTGGCGGAGCCGAGGTCGCCGCCGCATGGCTGGAGGAAGGGCTAGAGGAGTCCAGATGAGTGAAGACTCGCTGATCGACGCCGAATCGGCGTCGCGGGTAGGCACCGTCGCCGCGTCCGCGACGGGCGAGGTGAACCGCCGGGATTGGCAACGCTGGGCGGCGGCGGTCGGTGACCACAACCCGTTGTGGTTCGATCCGGATTACGCCCGCGCCAACGGCTTTCGCGACATCGTCTGTCCGCCGCTGTATCTGCAATACGTGGTGCTCGGGGTCACGCGGCTGGACCGGCTGCGGCCCGACGGTTCCTCCGGCGCGGCCTCGGGCAGCCTCGCGTTTCCCCGGGCTCCCAAACGGATGGCCGGCGGGGAAAGCTTCACCTTCCACCTGCCGGCGTATCATCGCGACGAGATCGAAATGGTCCGCACCATCGAGTCGATCGTCGAAAAGCAGGGCCGTTCAGGCAGATTCGTGTTGGTCACCTGGCAAACGGTGTACCGCAACCAGCACCTGGACCTGGTCGCCGAAGCGTCGACGTCGATGATCGCCCGCCCGTGAGCCGCGTCGGCGACGATGCAGAGCGAAGCGATGAGGAGGAGCGGCGCCAATGAGCCGCGTCGGCGACGATGCAGAGCGAAGCGATGAGGAGGAGCGGCGCCAATGAGCGAGCCACAGGTCTTCTTCGAGGACGTCAACACGGGCGATCAGATGCCCGAGCTGACCGTCACCGTCGACGAAACCCAGCTGTTCTTTTTCAGCGCCGCCACCTACAACGGCCACCGCATTCACTACGACAAGCAGTGGGCCCGCGACGTCGAAGGGTACGACGACGTGCTGGTTCACGGCCCGCTGCAGGCGGCGCTGCTGTCTCGCGCCATTTGCGACTGGATCGGTGGGAGGGGTCGCCTGGTGTCGTTCTCGGTGCAGAACCGGGCGGTCGCCCATCCGGGCCAGCAGCTGTCGTTCGGTGGAACGGTCACCGGCACGCGGATCACCGAGGACGGCGCCGGGCTGGTCGATCTCGACATCGCCGGCCGCCGCGACAGCACCGTGCTGATGCCGGGGACCGCGACGGTTCAGCTGCCCCGACGGGAGATGCCGTCGTGACCGGGCTGCGTGGCGAAGCCGCCATCGTCGGCATCGCCGAACTGCCCGCCGAACGCCGTCCGAGCAAACCGCCGCTGTTCACCCTCGACCAGTACGCGTTGCTGGCCAAGATGGTCGTCGAGGATGCCGGCGTCGATCCGGCATGCGTCAACGGGCTGCTCACCCACGGCGTCGCCGAATCGGCGATGTTCGCGCCCGCGACGCTGTGCGAATACCTGGGCCTGGCTTTAGATTTCGGCGAACGAGTCGACCTGGGCGGGGCGACGTCGGCCGGCATGGTGTGGCGGGCCGCCGCCGCCGTCGAACTCGGTATCTGTGCCGCGGCGCTGGCCGTGGTACCCGGGTCCGCAGCACTGCCGCAATCCGAGACGCGCCCGCCACCGGCCCCCAATTGGTATGGGGCATCGTCCAACAACTACGGATCGCCGCAAGCGGAGTTCGAAATCCCTTACGGCAACGTGGGGCAGAACGCACCGTACGCGCAAATCGCCCAGCGTTACGCGGCGGAGTTCGGCTACGACCCCGCCGCGGTCGCCAAGATCGCCGTCGACCAGCGCACCAACGCGTGCGCCCATCCTGGCGCGGTGTTCCACGGCACCCCGATCACCGTCGACGACGTACTGGCCAGCCCGATGATCGCCGACCCTATCCACATGCTCGAAACGGTGATGCGGGTACACGGCGGGGTCGGTGTCCTGATCGCCAATGCCGACATCGCGCGCCGCGGCCGCCACCGCCCGGTGTGGATCACCGGGTTCGGTGAACACATCGCCTTCAAAACTCCGACCTACGCCGAAGATCTGCTGCGCACCCCGATCGCGCGCGCCGCGGATAAGGCATTCGCGATGGCGGGGCTGAGTCGATCCGACGTCGACGTCGCCTCGATCTATGACTGCTACACCATCACCGTGCTGATGAGCCTGGAAGACGCCGGCTTCTGCCCCAAAGGTGAAGGCATGTCGTGGGTTACCGACCACGATCTGACCTGTCGCGGCGACTTTCCGCTCAACACCGCCGGGGGGCAGCTGTCCTTCGGTCAGGCGGGGATGGCCGGCGGTATGCACCACGTCGTCGACGGCGCGCGGCAGATCATGGGCCGAGCCGGCGACGCGCAGGTGCCCGACTGCAACACCGCCTTCGTGACCGGCAACGGCGGCATCATGAGCGAGCAGGTCGCGCTGCTGATGCGGGGGGACTGATGGTTATTCCCGAGCCCACGCCGGTGTCGCGGCCTTTTTGGGACGGCCTGGCGCAGCGACGAATCCTCATCCAGTACTCACCCTCGCTGCAGCGCTACGTGTTCTATCCGCGCACCCTGGTCCCCGGCACGCTGGCCGACGACCTTGAATGGCGCGAAATCGACGGTGCTGGAACGCTATACACCTTCACTATCGCTCGCCGGCCGACCGGTCCGCCGTGGAACGACGCGGTGCCACAGCTGCTCGCGGTGGT
>Ga0335072_10004486_pt1 | contig 20732 bp, 22 predicted proteins | sample Lox_Sample_21_FD_206725 | JGI IMG/M metagenome (GOLD analysis project Ga0335072, IMG submission 206725) | Soil microbial communities from Loxahatchee National Wildlife Refuge, Florida, United States - Lox_Sample_2.1 | ecosystem: Environmental > Terrestrial > Soil > Wetlands | place: USA...
CGACCGGCGCATGCGCCGGTCGGGACCATGCCGCATGCGGCATGGTCGTTCAGGTCAGGTCAATGATGATCGAGCGGGAGCTCGTCGACTTCGCGGCGGGTGTCGCCGATCCAGCGGAGGATGCAGACGATCGTGAGAACGGCCCCGATCACCGTGAGCTCCCAGAACGTGGTCACGCCGACCAGCAGCAGCGTCAGGCCGGCGGCGGTCAGCAGCGGCAGGATGCTCGGACCGGGGAGATGGATCTCCTCGCCCGTCGGCGGCAGCTCGGGGTCCAGGGGGCTCACGAGATGTACAGCGCCGCGACCAGGAAGGAGAGGCCGAACATGAACATGCAGAGTCCCCCCACGAGGAGGGCCATGCGGATGTTCTTCTGGGCTAGACGACGATTCATGGCCGCGAAGAATACCGATCCGGGCGGTTAGATGTGCCTGTCGGCGACCATCGCGCAGAACAGCAGCGCGAGGTAGGCCAGGGAGAACAGGTAGAGCTGCAGAGCCGCCCGGCGCGCGACCGCGGGCGGGCCGTCGCCGCGGCGGTAGAGGCGGACGGCGCCGGCGATGAAGCCCAGGCCGAGGACGAGGGAGGCGACGAGGTAGATCGCGCCGAAGCCCCCCGCGCAGTACGGGAGCTGGGTGACCGCGTAGAGGAGCACCGTGTACAGCAGGATCTGCCGACGCGTCTCGGCCTCGCCGCGGACGACCGGGAGCATCGGCACTCCGACCTTCTCGTACTCGCCCTTCATCAGCAGCGACAGCGCCCAGAAGTGCGGGGGGGTCCAGAAGAAGACGATGAAGAACAGCAGCACCGCCGTCCCGCTCACCGAGCCCCTGACGGCGGCCCAGCCGACCAGCGGCGGCACCGCCCCGGCGGCGCCCCCGATGACGATGTTCTGTGGGGTACGGCGCTTGAGGATGACCGTGTAGACGAGGACGTAGCCCACGAAGCCCGCGAACGACAGGCTCGCCGCCAGGACGTTGACCGCCAGCGAGAGCTCCAGGAACGACAGCGCCGCCAGGGCGCATCCGAACGCCAGCGCCGCTCCCGGCGGGACCCGTCCCGCGGGGATCGGACGGTTCGCGGTGCGGCTCATCCGGGCGTCTATGTCGCGGTCGAACCAGTGGTTGACGGCTCCGGCCCCGCCCGCCGAGAGGTAGCCGCCGAGACACGTCAGCGCGACCAGCGCCAGCGAGGGGTCGCCGGCGACGTACATCGTGGTGATCGTCGTCAACAGCAGCAGCGACTGGACCTTGGGCTTGGTCAGCTCCAAATAGTCCGCAAGCAACTGGCGGGTGCGCGGGGCCAGGCCGGCGCGGGGAGGCGCGAGCGCCGTGGCCGGAGAGGCCGCGGCCGCCGATAGCGGTGCCGACGAGCTGTCCATCGCGCCTGGAGTCTATTGGGCGAGGCAGGCGCCCGAGCCGAGCCCGTCGCCGGGGCGGAGGTGGCCGCCGCGGCCGGGATGGCCCCGACGGACGCCGCACAGGGCGGCGGCCACTACAGCCCGACCTGGGTGGCGCCCGCCGGCACCGTCGCCCCGGCGGGCACCACGGCGCCGCTGCCGAGCTCGATTTCGCGGCGGATGTCCTTCATGGGCTCCACCGAGCGCACCACGGGGACCACGTCGAAGTTGTTCTGCGGCGGCGGCGACGGCGTGAACCACTCCAGCGTGTTCGCCTTCCACGGGTCCGGCCCGGCGACGGCGCCTTTCTTGAGGCTGCGCATGACGTTGACGATCGTCACGCCGACGCCGGCCGCCAGGATGAAGGCGCCGATCGTGGAGATCAGGTTGTAGAGCGCCAGGTTGTGGACGTTTTCGTACTCGTAGACGCGCCGCGGCATGCCTTCCAGGCCGATGACGTGCTGGATCAGGAACGTCGCCAGGACGCCGACGAACATCAGCCAGAAGCTCCACTTCCCCAGGGTTTCGCCGAGCATCCGCCCCGTGATCTTCGGGAACCAGTAGTAGATCGCCCCGAACACCGGCATCACGGCGCCGCCGACCAGCACGAAGTGGATGTGGGCGACCACGAAGTAGGTTTCGTTGAGCTGCCAGTCGACCGGGAAGACGGCGAGGAAGACGCCGGAGATGCCGCCGATCAGGAACAGCACGATGAAGCCCGCGCAGTACATCAGGGGGACCTTGAATTCGATCGCCCCCTGCCACAGGGTGCCGAGCCAGTTGAAGATCTTAACCCCCGTCGGCACCGCGATGCAGAACGAGCTGAGCGCCGCGAAGATGATCACGGCCTCCGGGATCGGCGTCGAGAACATGTGGTGCACCCAGACCAGGAAGCCCAGGAAGCCGATCGCGGTCGTCGAGATCGCGATCGCCTTGTAGCCGAAGATCGGCTTGCGGGCGAACACCGGCAGGATCTCCGAGACCATCCCGAAGGCCGGCAGCACCATGATGTAGACCTCGGGGTGGCCGAAGAACCAGAACAGGTTCTGCCACAGCAGCGACGAACCCCCGGCCGTCGGGTCGAAGAAGTGCGTCCCGAAGTGACGGTCCGTCAGCAGCATCGTCACCGCCGCCGCGATCACCGGCATCGCCACGATGATCAGCACCGAGTACGTCAGGATCGCCCAGATGAACAGCGGCAGACGCCCCCAGCTCATGCCCTTGGCGCGCATGTTGGCGACCGTCACGTAGAAGTTGATCGCGCCCACGATCGACGACAGTCCGGTGAGGTGGACCAGGTAGATCCACGCGTCCTGGCCGCCGCCGGGGGAGAAGAAGGCGTTGGACAGCGGCGTGTAGCTCGTCCAGCCCGCTTCCGGCGGGTTCCAGAAGATCGAGGCGTAGAACACCAGGCCGCCCGCCGCAAGCAGCCAGAACGAGAGCGCGTTCAGGCGCGGGAACGCCATGTCCCGGGCGCCGATCATCAGCGGCAGGAAGTAGTTGGCGAAGCCCGCCCAGACGGGGACGACGAACAGGAAGACCATCGTCGTCCCGTGCATCGTGAACAGCTGGTTGTAGGTCTGCGGGCTGACCAGCGTGTTGTCCGGCGCCCCCAGCTGCAGACGGATCATCAGCGCCTCGGTGCCGCCGAGGATGAAGAAGACGAACGTCAGGACCAGGTACATGATCCCGATGCGCTTGTGGTCGGTCGTCGTCAGCCAGCTCATGAAGCCCTTCTGCTCGCGCTCCGCGCGGTGGGCGACGATCTGGGGTACCGGGGCGGCGTAGGTGGCCATCGTGCTCCTAAATGTCCTGTCGGTGCTCGGGTGTGCGGGGGCTGGGCGTCGTGGTGCTCGTCATCGGCATTGGGCAGGTCAACGCTATGGGTTCTCCACCTGGGCCGTGCCGCGTTGGGCGTCGAGCTTCGCCCTTTCGCTGGCCGCGGCGGCCTCTGATTCGGAGAGCTCCCGCTTCTGGGTCGCCAGCCATTCTTCGAACTGCGCCGGCGGCAGCGCCCGGACCGTGGCGATCATGCGCGCGTGGCCCCGGCCGCAGATGTTCGCGCACTGGCCCTTGTAGACCCCGGGCTTGGAGATCTTGAACCAGCCGTAGTTGTGGTAGCCGGGGACCGCCTGCAGCTTGCCGCCGAGTTCCGGGATCCACCACGAGTGCACGACGTCGTCGGAGACCACGTTCAAGGTCACCGTGGTTTCCGTCGGCACCACCATTTCCTCGAACGAGTACGGCGCGCCGAGGCCGTCGCCGGCGCCGCCGGGGTAGATGTACTGCCAGATGAACTGGCGCCCCACGACGGTGATTTCCAGCGATTTCCCGTTCGGCGGGAGGTGCCTGGTCGCGCTCGCGTAGAGGCGGCCGCTTTCGCCGTCGGCGCCCAGGGTGATGCCCGTCGCGCCCGAGTCGGGCGGGTTGACGATCGCGCCGAGCTTGAGGAACATCGCGATCGCGATGATCACCAGGATGCCCACCGCGCCGGCCGTCCAGCCGAGCTCCAGACGGGTGTTGCCGTGGATCTGCTGCGCCACGCGGCCGCGGCGGGCGCGGAACTTGTAGAGGGCGTAGCACAGCACGCCGACCACGCCGACGAAGATCACGATCGCCAGGTACAGGACGATCTTGTAGAGGCTGTCGATTTCGTTCGCGTTCGGCGATCCGCCCGAGCGGGGCGTGAAGAAGGCGAGCAGGGTGGGGGCGAGGTGGCTCATCGCGGCGGGGATTCTATTCAGGCCGGGGCGGAACGCGCAGCACGAGCTCCTCAGCGGCCCCGGAAGCGGGGCTCGCGCTTCTCCAGGAAGGCCATCGCGCCCTCCACGAAATCCTCGGATCCGGCCATCTCGCGCTGGATCCGCGCCTCGACCTCGAGCTGCCCGGCGAGCCCGGCGTAGACGGAGGCGTTGAGCTGGCGCTTGGCTCCGGCGTAGGCCAGCGTCGGTCCCTGGGCGAGCCGTCCGGCGAGCTCCCGGACCTCCTCGTCGAGGCGCTCGTCGGGCACCACCCGGTTGACCAGGCCCCACCGCAGCGCCTGCTCGGCGGGAACCCGCTCGCCGAGCAGCATCATCTCGCTCGCCCGCGCCAGCCCCGCGCGGGCGGGGACGAACAGGGAGGAGCCGCCGTCGGGCACGAGGCCGATGTTGACGAACGCCAGCAGCAGGTAGGAGCTCTCGGCGGCGAGGATCAGGTCGCAGCACAGGGCCAGGGAGCAGCCGATCCCGACCGCCGGTCCGTTGACGGCGGCCACCACCGGCTTGGGCAGCTCGCGGACGGCGTGAATCACGGGGTGGTAGCGCTCGGTCAGGGACCTGTGGAGGTCGGGACGGCCGTCGGGGGTCTGCTCGATGCCGCCCATGTCCCTCAGGTCGGCTCCGGAGCAGAACGCCCGGCCTTCGCCGGTCAGCACCACGGCGCGCATCGTCTCGTCCTCGCCCACCCGCCTCAGCGCCTCCAGGAGGTCGCCGCTGAGCTCGGCGTTCCAGGCGTTCAGCGCCTGGGGCCGGCTCAGCGCGATCCGCGCCACCCCCTCGGCACCCCGCACCGTGACCGTCTCCAGCTCTGGCGCCGTCGTCTCGCTGTCGCTCATCGGCTCTGCCTTCCTCTCTGGCTCGTCGATTTCGGGTCCCGCGGTCGTTGATCCTATGGTGTGCCCGTGCCCCGCCCCGTGATCGGCATCTGCGCCGCCCTCGAGCGCGCCCGCTGGAGCGTGTGGGACCAGCCGGCGGCGCTGCTGCCCTTCAACTACATCGCCGCCGTCCAGGACGCCGGCGGGCTCGCGCTCGTGCTGCCTCCCGACCCACGGCTGGCCCTGGATCCCGACGAGCTGCTGGGGCTGCTCGACGGGCTGATGCTCGCCGGGGGCGCCGACATCGACCCCGCCGCCTACGCCGCCGAGCGCCACGCGGAGACCGTCGAGACCGTGCCCGAGCGCGACGCCTTCGAGATCGCCCTGGTCCGCGGCGCCATCGCCCGCGACATGCCGGTCCTCGGGATCTGCCGCGGCATGCAGCTCATCAACGTCGCCCGCGGCGGCACCCTCCTGCAGCACCTCCCCGAACGCGTCGGCCACGACGAGCACCGCCGCGTCGTGGGCTCCTTCGACGGCGCCGACCACGACGTCGAGCTGCGCGAGGGCACCCTTGCCCGGCGCGTCGCCGGCGAGGCCCGTCACGCGACCAAGTCACACCACCACCAGGGCGTCGAGGGGCTCGGCGAGGGCCTCCTCGTCAGCGGCGTCTCGACCCTCGACGAGCTGCCCGAGGCGATCGAGCTGCCCGGCGCCCGCTTCGTGCTCGGCGTCCAGTGGCATCCGGAGGCCGATCCCGCGAGTCCCGTCATCGCCGCCTTCGTCGCCGCCGCACGTGACCCCGCCGGCGTCTGATCCTCGCCATATACTCCGCCGCCTGTGCGGCGCTCGAGGGCCATTCGTGCAACCGCCTGGGGGGTGCTCGCGGCCGGTGTCGCCGCCCCGCTCCTGCGCCGGCGGCTGCCGCTGGCGCCGCTGGCGACCCAGACGCTCGCCTTCGCCGCTCCCGTCGGGCTCGCGGTTGCCGTCAGGCGCACCCGGGCGCGTGACGTCGCGATCTGCTGCCTGCAGATGTGGGCCTACACGGCCGCCTACAAGACGCCCCACGACGACGAGACCGACCAGGCGCGGCGGGTCCGCATCGACTACCCCATCGCCGTCGACCGCGTCCTCGGTCTGGGTGAGCTGCCGACGGTGCGCCTGCAGCGGATGCTGGCCAGGACCGGCCCCGAGGGGCCGCGCTGGCGGGCGCTCGACCGGGCGCTCGTCTGGACCCACTGGTCGTGGTTCCTCGTGCCCCACGGGGCGCTCGTGTACATCATGCTGCGCCACCCCGCCCGCTTCGACCGCGCCGCGGCGATGACCTACGCGACGTTCGACCTCGGCGCCATCTTCTACTGGGTGCTGCCCACCGCGCCGCCGTGGTACGCGGCGGCCGCCCCCGAGATGGGCGCGCCGATCGCCGGCGCCGAGCCGCCGCCCCGTTCGGGGCTGGAGGTGCGGCGCATGATGGTCGAGTACGGCCAGGACTTCTGGGGTGAGCGCTGGACCCCGCTCTACAGTGTCTTCGGAGGCAACCCCTTGGCCGCGATGCCGTCGCTGCACTTCGCCACATCAGTCATGGCCGCCCAGCTGCTCGCCGAGACCGGGCCGCTGGCGGGTGCGCTCGGCTGGGCCTACGCCGCCACCCTGGGCCTGGCGCTGGTCTACCTCGGCGAGCACTACGCCGCCGACCTCCTCGCCGGCGCGGCCCTCACGGCCACGGTCCGCCGCGTCGCCCCACATGCGGCACCGGCGCTGGGCGGCGTCGCGCGCGCCGTGGCCGCCCTGGAGGCGAGCGCCCACGCCGCCGCTTGAGGGAGGGGCGCCGGTGGAGGTCGACACCCCCCGCAGGCCCCACGAGCCACAGCGGGGATCCGCGTCTGCCCCCGAGCAGGCCCAGGCGGATGGGCGCCTGCATGCGCGGAGCCTGCCGGAGGAGATGCCGCGCGTGCGCATCACGCGCCGCCAGGGGATCGCCTTCGGCGTCTTCGTCCTTTCCGCCGTGGGGTTCCTCTACTTCGTCCTGCCCAAGCTCGCCGGGCTCGGCGGCACGGTGCACCGCATCGAGGGCGGCGACAGGTGGTGGATCGCCGTCGGAGTCGTCCTCGAGGCGCTCTCCTTTGCCGGCTACGTGGTGCTCTTTCGCGCCGTCTTCGTCCGCGGCTCGACCCGCATCGGCTGGCGCGAGAGCTACCAGATCACGATGGCCAGCCTCGCCGCCACGCGCCTCTTCGCCACCGCCGGGGCCGGTGGGATCGCGCTGACAGCCTGGGCGCTGCGACGCTCGGGGATGGAGCCGCGCCTGGTGGCCTGCCGGATGGTGGCCTTCATGGTGCTGCTCTACGTCATCTATGCCGGCTCCCTCCTGCTCGACGGCATCGGCCTCGGCATCGGCCTGTTCCCCGGGGGCGGGTCGTTCGCGATCACGATCGTCCCCGCCGCGGTGGCCGCCGTCCTGTTCGCCGCCGCCGGGGCCATGGCGCTGCTGCCGGGAGACATCGAGCGGCGGCTGGCCCGCTGGGCGGCGGGCTCCGGGCGCCTCGCGCACTGGGTCGCCCGCGCCTCAGCCGTCCCGGCGCTGACGGCGTCCGGGATCCGCACCGCCATCGAGCTGGTGCGCAGCCGCAATCCCGGTCTGCTCGGGGCGCCGGCGTGGTGGGGCTTTGACATCTGCGTCCTCTGGGTCTCCTTCTATGCCTTCGGCTCCCCGCCGCCGTTCACGGTCGTCTGGATGGCCTACTTCGTCGGCACCCTCGGCAACCTCCTGCCGCTGCCCGGCGGTCTCGGTGGGGTGGAGGGGGGAATGATCGGCGCCTTCGCCGCCTTCGGGGTCAACGTCGAACTGGCCGTCCTCGCCGTGCTGACCTACCGCGCCATCTCGTTCTGGCTGCCGACCATCCCCGGCGCCATCGCCTACTTCCAGCTGCGGCGGACCGTCAACCGCTGGCGTCCCCACGGCGACGCCGCGATCGCACAGGCCCGGCCAGCCGCCTGAGCGTTACCCGCCGGTGCCCGCCCGCTCGCCGTCCAGGCCGTGCAACAGCTCGCTCGGCGTCGTGTCGAGCCCGCCGGCGAGCTTGGCGATCGTCGTCAGCTTGGGGTCGCGCTTGGCCTTCTCCAGCAGCGAGATGTGCGTACGATGCAGCTCGCAGGCGTCGGCTAGGCTTTCCTGGGTGAGGCCTTTCTCCAGTCGCGTGCGGCGCAGGTTCTCGGCGAAACGTTCCACTAGTTCCATCGCTGTAGCTTTACGTCGGTCAGACATAACGTCCACAGACAATGCGATGCGCCCTGTGTAGACAATGCGATGCACAGTGTGTAATACTGCCCGCCGATGGGATCGGCCGCCGCGGACTCGGGGGATCGGGTCGAAAGGGCGGTGTTGGCCCTGCTTCTTGCCTTCGGCGGTCCCGCCGAGCTTTCAATCGAGGAGATAGTGGATGAGATCGGGAATCGTCCGGAGGTGATGCTCGCGTTGGCTAGACTTGAGGAGGTAGGTCTCGTCGGGCGGGTTGGCACCAGGATCCGGCCGACGCCCGCCGCGAGGCGCTTCGACGAACTCGATATTTAAAAACTTTGAAGGACACCTCACTAAGGTGTCCAGCGACTTGGCAGGGCTCTCCCGTCGCGCGTCGGGATCCTGCAAAGGCTGTCGGCGCTGGTCCCCAAAGGCGTCGGCAGGCCGGCACCCGGGTCTAACCCTTTCTTCCCGGGTGCCGGCCATTATCTTGCTGTGCTCGCGCCGGCGGCTGTGCTCGCGCCGGCGGCTGTGCTCGCGCCGGGGGTGCTGCATGGGGGCGATCGCGGGCGGTGCTATAGGGTGCGGTGGGTGCAGTCTCCGGTGTCCGACCGCGTGCTGATCCTCTCCTGGGAGTACCCGCCGGTGATCGAGGGAGGCCTCGCCCGCCACGTCCGCAAGCTCGCCGAGGAGCTCGTCGCCCAGGGGGTGACCGTGGACGTTCTGACGCGCGCCAGCGCCGACGTCGACGTCGAGACGCCCGACGGGCGGCCGCTCTTCGAAGAGCGCGCCGGAGTCGGCGTCTACCGGATCCCCGAGCCCGGCTGGCCGCGCGAGCTGGAGCGCTTCGTGGGCTGGGTCGACCACATGAATCGCGACATGCTCGAGGCCGGGGAGGCGCTCGCCCAGGAGCACCGCTACGCGCTGGTCCACGGCCACGACTGGCTCGTCGCCAACGCCGCCGCCGCGCTGTCCGGACGGCTCGGGGTGGCGTATGTGACGACGGTCCACGCCACCGAGCACGGTCGCCACCAGGGCTGGGTGCAGAAGCCGCCGCAGTCGCACATCCACGCCGTCGAGCGCTGGATGGCACACCGCGCCGACGCCGTCATCACGTGCTCGCACTACATGCGCGGCCACGTCGCCGACATCTTCGACATCGACGAGAGCCGGATCACGGTGATCCCCAACGGCATCGATCCCCGCGACCTGCGCCCGGTCGGCGACCTCCGGGCGCTGCGCGCCGAGTTCGCCGCGCCCGGGGAGCGCCTGGTGCTGCTCGTGGGGCGTCTGGTCTACGAGAAGGGCTTCCAGCACGCCCTCGACGCCCTGCCCGGCGTCATCGAGCGGGTCGGCGGCGTGCGCTTCCTGGTCGCCGGCAGCGGCACCCACGAGCAGGAGCTCAAGGCCCAGGCGCGGCGCCTGGGCCTCGACGCGCATGGAGCCTTTCTGGGCTGGATCGGCGACGACGCCCTGCATTCCCTCTACCGCATCGCCGATCTCTGCGTCGTGCCTTCGCTGTACGAGCCCTTCGGGTTCGTCGCCCTGGAGGCCATGGCCTCGGGCTGCCCCTGCATCGTCGCCGACACCGGCGGCCTGCGCGAGGTCGTGCCCGCCGGCGAGCGCGTCGGACTGCGCTTCAACGGCGGCGACGCCGAGCACCTGGGCGTCATGATCGAGCGCCTCCTCACCGACCGCGAGCTGCGCGACCGCCTCGTCGCCGAGGCCTCCGAGCACGTGCTGGGCTTCGACTGGAGCGACATCGCCCGGCGCACCCGGGTCGTCTACCGCGAGCTCGCCGGCGCCCGGGTGGCCCGCGCGGCGAGCCAGCGCGCTTGAGCGCTCCGAGCGACGAGCCGGCACGCTTGAGCGCTCCGAGCGGCGAGCCGGCGCACTCGGGCGCCCCGAGCGGCGAGCCGGCACGCTGGGGCGCCCCGAGCGGCGAGCCGGCACGCTGGGGCGCCCTGCGCATCCGCCTGCTGCACCTCGCCTACCGCGTCGCCTGGCGCCTGCTTCAGCTGCGCTCGCTCGTCTGGCCCCGCCGGGGTCGGGGCGTGAAGTGTCTGCTGACACACGAGGGGCGGGTGCTGCTGGTGCGACACACCTACGGCGCCCGGCGCACCTGGTACCTGCCGGGCGGCGCCTCCCACCGCCGCGAGACGCCCCAGCAGGCGGCGGCGCGCGAGCTGCGCGAGGAGCTCGGGCTGGGGGGCCTGCGAATGCGGGAGCTGCTCACCCGGGCGATGCGCCTGGAACGGATTCGGGTACGTCTGACGTTTCTGCACGCCGAGGTCGCCGATCCCCGGCAGGCGCGCCCCGATCCGGTCGAGATCGCGGAGGTCGGCTGGTTCGAGCCGGGCAGGCTCCCACGGCCGCGCGGCAGCGAGGTCGACTTCGCGCTCGCCCTGCGCGCCGCCGTCGAGTCCGAGTAGCCTTCGGCGAAAGCAGAGCGAGAGGAGCCGGTGGAATGCTCGAAGGTCTCATGCAGGACGACTTTCCGCTCACCCTGCACCACGTGCGGCGGCGGATGCGCGACTGCCATCCGACGGCGGAGGTCGTGACGCTGACGTCCGATGGCACGGTTCGGGCGAGCTTCGCCGAGGTGTCCGAGCGCGTCGATCGGCTGGCGCGGGTGCTTGCCAAGCTCGGCATCGAGCCTGGTGACCGCGTGGGGACGTTCGCCTGGAACAACCAGCGCCACTTCGAGCTCTACATGGCGGTGCCCTGCGTCGGGGCGGTGCTGCACACGCTCAACATCCGCCTCTTTGCCGAGCAACTGGTCTACATCGTCAACCACGCCGCTGACCGGGTGGTCTTCGTCGACGACTCGCTGGTCCCCCTGCTCGAGCCGCTGGCCGCGCAGATGCCGAACGTCGAGCACTTCATCGTCATGGGCAGCTCGCACGGCGATGTGGGCGCCTCGCTGCCGAACGTCCTGTACTACGAGGAACTGCTCGCCGAGGCGGAGTCGGCTCCCTTCGACTACCCCGAGGTGGCCGAGCGCCAGGCGGCGGCGCTGTGCTACACGAGCGGCACCACCGGCAACCCCAAGGGCGTGCTCTACTCGCATCGCTCGATCAGCCTGCACTGCACGGCGTCGCTGATGGTCGACGCGCTCGGGCTCAGCAGCCGCGACCGGGCGCTGGTGGTGGTGCCGATGTTCCACGTCAATGCCTGGGGCATCCCGCACAGCGCGGCGCTGGCCGGCGCGGACCTGGTGCTGCCCGACTGCTTCCTCCAGGCCGAGCCGCTGGCCCGCCTGATCGAAGCGGAGCGCCCGACGATCATGGGTTGCGTGCCGACGATCTTCGCCGACCTGTTGCGCTACGCCGACGAGCACAGCTGCGACCTCTCGTCGATCGGGAACGCCGCCTGCGGGGGGTCGGCGGTGCCGCGCCAGCTGATGCAGGACTTCCAGGAGCGACACGGGGTGCGGATCTTCCAGGCCTGGGGGATGACCGAGACGAGCCCCGTCGCCACCTACTCGCGGCCCGTCGAGCCCGCGGGCGGGCCCGACGACGCCTACTGGGAGGACCGCGCCCGCCAGGGGCGCCCGCTGCCGTGGGTGGAGCTGCGGATCGTCGACGACGACGGCCGCGAGGTTCCCTGGGACGGGGAGTCCACCGGTGAGATCCAGGTCCGGGGGCCGTGGATCGCGGCCCACTACTTCGACGACGCCTCCGAAGAGGCCAAGTTCGACGCCGGCTGGCTGCGGACTGGCGACATCGCCGCCGTCGACGAGCGGTCGTCGATGCAGATCACGGATCGCAGCAAGGACGTCATCAAGTCCGGCGGCGAGTGGATCTCCTCGGTGGAGCTCGAGAACGAGCTCATGGCACACCCCGACGTGCTGGAGGCGGCGGTCATCGCCAAGCCAGACGAGCGCTGGGCGGAGCGGCCGCTGTGCTGCGTCGTGCTGCGGCCCGGCGCCGAGGTGCGGGCGCAGGATCTCGTCGAGCACCTCCGTCCCCGGGTCGCCAGGTGGTGGCTGCCCGACGAGTTCGCCTTCATCGCCGAGGTGCCCAAGACGAGCGTCGGGAAGTTCGACAAGAAGGTCCTCCGCGCCCGGCTGCACGACGGGGAGCTCGAGGGACGGGTGAGCGTGGGGGCGAGCCGAGCCGGTGGTCGGGGGTAGGTCGGTCGCGGGTCGGTCGGAGCCGGTCGGGGTAGGTCGGTCGCGGGTCGGTCGGAGCCGGTCGGGGTTGGTCGGTCGGGGGTAGGTCGGTTGTTCTTTTTGCGAGGTGTGCGCGCGGGCGCGCGCGTGCGCGTGCGCGCGTACCGACGGACGTCGGCGGGTGGGTGTGGCATACCTCGTCAGACGCCGGCGGGCAGGTCTGGGCATACCTCTTCACGCCCGGCCGGCTGGCAGGAGAATTGCGCGCAGGAGCGAACCCGGAGCAAGCGATCCGCGATTGCCAATAGACTTATCGGCTTCGAGGCCGCAGGACGTTGGCGGCGCGAGGCGAACCGAGACCCAGCAAGCACGGGAGGTGCGTATGACCAGCAGCGACGGAATGGCCTCGAGCGGGCCGCACACGGATGTGAACGCATCGCCCAGCCACGGTGGACGGCCCGCGCGACGCGCGGCGCGGCGCGGCGGGGTCGCGTTGTCGGCCGCCCTTGCCCTGATGCTGCCGGCTTCGCCGGCGCTGGCGGCGACGACGGGCACGTCGGGCTACAAACAGGAACCGCCGAAGCCGACGACCACGACGACGCCGAAAAGCGGGACGGCGCCTTCCAAAGAAGCGACGACGCCTGCGGCGACGACGCCGAAAGCGGCAACCGAACCGGCGACGACGACGGCGACTCCGACCCCGACGCAGACGACGAGCCCGAGCGAATCGAAGCTGCCGTTCACCGGCCTCAACCTGACCTGGGTCGTGGGCGCCGGGCTGCTGCTGCTGGCCGCGGGGCTCTCGCTCAGGGTGCTCCAGCGCCGCCAGCGCTACGACGGGCGCTGAGCGATCAGCCAGCGGTTGTGCCCGCGACGGTTTTCGGGCAGCCGGCGGCGACGGTCGACGACCCGCGGCGCGTAGCCGCAGGCGCGGAGTTGCGCTAGGCACTCCGCCTCGACGGCCGCCGAGTGGGTCTCGATGATCAGTCGCGGCCGGCGCTCGCCGAGGAGCCGGCGCGCGCCGGTGAGAACCGCGGCCTCGGCGCCCTCGACGTCGATGACGAGCAGATCCGGCGCCGGCAGGCGGCCGTCGGCGACGAGGTCGTCGAGCGTCTCGGCGCCGACGGCCTCGTTGCGCTCGTGGGCGACGTAGGCGCGGACGACCTCGACGGTGCCCGCCGGTCCGGGGTTCAGCGCGAGGTTGCGCTCGATCCTCGCCAGGGCCGACTCGTCGAAGTCCAGCGCGACAATTGGTCCTCCAGTCAGGCGGGCGAGGACGAGGGCGTAGTAGGCGTTGTGGCTGCCCACCTCGAAGCAGCACATCCCGGGCTGGGCCATGGCACGGACGTGGCCGGCGATCTCGAGCTCGGCGGTGCCGAGGTAGACGTGCAGAGGGGCCCGCGGATCGACCTCGAGGCGAAGCCCCCGCGCGAGGCCCCAGGGGATCCGCCAGGCGCGGCCCTCCCGCAGCAGGGTGCGCCGGAGCAGGCGGCCGGGGGTGCTCTGGCTGGGCTCGGAGGCGGGCATCGGCGAGGCCTGAAGTAGGGGCTGGGAGGCGGGCATCGGCGAGGCTGGACGGGTTGGCTCGGACATCGATGAGGCTGGAGACTCTCGGCGAACTGGCTCAGAGCTCGAGCGGGCCGGGCTCGAGGATCTCGGGGTCGTGGCCGGGGACGACGTCGACGCCGGTGTCGCGCAGCGCGCGCAGGCGCTCGGCGGAGCGGGTCTGGGCGGCGAAGTCGTCGGCGAAGACGGGGAAGCGCAGGTCGTCGAGGGTGGCGGCGAAGTGGGCGACGTCGACACCCAGGAGCAGCCGCCCGCCGACCCTGACCGACTGATGCCCGGGGGTGTGGCCGGGGGTGAGGAGGAGCTCGACCGACCCGTCGCCGAGGAGGTCGTGGTCGCCGTCGACGAGGACCAGCCGGCGCTCGTCGAGCGTGTAGTCCCGGGGGAAGAAGAAGTTCCTCGCCACCGCGGCGGTGTCGTGCCCGGCCTGCCACTCGCCGCGCTGGACCACGATCGGGACGCCGGGCGGCAGCAGGTGCAGGCCGCCGGCGTGGTCGAAGTGCAGGTGCGTCAGGACGACGCGTGTCAGTGTCGAGAGGTCGACCTGGTCGGCGATGGACTCCTCCTGCTCGAGCGTGAAGAGCCCCGCCCGGGAGCCGTAGTGGCGCTCCGCTCCGGCGGCCACCGCCGCCGGGCTCAGGCCGGTGTCGAGGAGGATGCGCTCGGAGTCGGTCTCGATGAGATACGCCGGGATCGGAAAGCGGATCGTCCGCTCCGGGTCATCGCCCTGGCGCCAGATGGCGGCCGAGGAGGAGATCCAGCCGACGTGGAGCCGCTCGATCTTCATGCTCCGCTCCTTGCCTGTCTGGGGGCTGCGACCCGCCTGCTCAGGCCGGCGACGCCTGCAACCCACCCGCCAGAGTGTGACGCGCGGGCGTCCCTGGCAGTCTGCTCGGACGCGTCGGCGGAGCGACGGGCGTCGCGCGCGCTGCGCGAGGCCACGATGAAGGCGGCGCCGGCAACTGCGAAACCAATGATGGCGCCGAATGCGCTGACGTCGGTCCAGTATGGTTTTGTGGCCAGCAGCACCGGGGCCAGAGTACACTTCGCTTATGGCCGTTGAGCCCGTCTTCTATGGCGGCACGCTGCGCGGCTTCTTTATTGCGGCCGCGACGCGTGATGACGCGGGTGGCCGCCGAGCGCCTCGATCCGCTCGTCCACGACGAGAGCGAGGTGGCCCTGGTGGAGGTGTTCGAGGCGGCCTTTGTCGTCCGGCCGGGACCGAGGGAGTCGCGGGAGTCGGTCGTGGTTGAGCCGGCGCCGGGGCGACTGGGCAACGGCGTGGTGCAGCGTGCCGTCGTCAAGGTTCTGGCTGTGGCCCGGCGGCCGATGTGCGGACAGGAGGTCCGGCTGGCTGTCGAGGATCTGCTCGGCCATCCCGTGTCCGAGCACTCGATCAGCTGGTGTTTGGCTGCCGGTGCTCGCCGGAGGAAGCCGCTGATCGGGAGGGTGGCGAGGGGGCGGTACACGTTGGCATAGTGCGGTGGATGCTGAAGAGGCCGGCGTGGCGTCGGTACCCTGGAGCGGCTTCTAGCCTCATGCTTCATGCCTTCACACAGGCGTATACCCGCCGCTTCCTCGGGGGTCCGTGCTCGAGCGCCGCGCGGGCGCACGCAGGCGGTCTTCTATCGAGACGCCCACGGTCGCGAGCCGGTTGATGTCTTCTTGGAGGAGTTGTTGAAGACCCGGCCGCTGGCGGCGGCGAAGATCGACGATGCGATCGAGGAGCACCTGAATGGGAGGCAGCCATACTCGCCGCCGCCCGAGTTTCCGGTCACCTCGCAGATCGACGGAGAGCTTCGCGAGCTGCGGGTTTGTTTTGCGCGCACGCGCTACCGGCTGCTCTATCAGCGATCCGGCAACCTGGTTGTCCTTCTCCACGCTTTCGAGAAGAACACCGGCGCTGTGCCGGCGCGTGACCGTGAGATGGCCAAGAGGCGCATGGCCGATTTTCGGGCGCGGATGGACGCGGAGCGTCGCCGTCCTCCGAGGGCGGCTGGCCGGGACGCTCCGCCGAAGTCGCGGTGAGGCTGATCGATTTATCATTCGTGATAAGGTATGGCTCGTGAGCAACGTTGTCCAAAGCCCTGTCGGTCGTTTCGCTGTCGAGGCAGCGGGTAGCCGCGCCGATCGCAGCGAGGCGTATCGTGACGCCCGTGCTGAGTACGCGCGCATTCGCGCTTTGCGGGAGGTCAGCCCGATCGCTGCGCATCTGCGTGAACGGCGGTTCGAGCTGGGGTTGACTCAGGACGAGGTCGCCAAGGCTGCGGGAACCTCGCACAGCGCGGTGTCACGGCTCGAGAAGGGCACGCACATCCCGCAGTTGCCTACCTTGCAGCGGATCGCCGCCGTGCTGGATGAGGAGCTGCTCGTCTGCTTTCAGCGAACCGTGGATGGCGAGGTCGAGCGGGAGTTCGCCGCTGTAGCCTGAGACGAATCGGGGATCACGAGGCCGGTGCCAATGCAGAGGAGCGGAGGGTATTGGAACCAAGATCCTGGCGCGATCGACAAGGTTGTGTCGGAGCTTTTGGCGGCGTTGGCGGCGCAAGAGGCCCGGTCGGAGTTGAGCCGCTTGGCCGAGAAGCTGGCCGATCTCAGGACCAGCGATGCCCAGCCACGGGCCATCGTGAGTCGACGTCAGCGGTTTCGCCGTCCTGGCTGGGTTCTGGATGCCGTGCATAAGGTGATGGCCGATCAGCCTGGGCCGATGCGGGTCGCGCAGGTTCACGCGGCGGTCGAGGCGTTGCTCGGCGAGGCACCGTCGCTCGCCCTGACCACCGGGTCTTGGACCCATTCCGAACCGCGAGCGGTTCTATCGCCAGCACATCGAGCCCGGTCGTTGGTTGCGGGTCGTCGTAGATATGGTCAAGATCCCGCGTGGGTCGTGACTGCCGTTGAGCAGGTCAACGATCCACGGATGACGTCATGATGATCACGATCGCCGGCATCGACTTCGATTACCTGGACTACGACGAGCGGGGCGATGTGCTGTTCCTGCATGTCGGGAAGCCTACGGAGCCGCCTGCTAAGGCGTTCGAGACATCCGAGGGGCATACCGTCGAATACGACGAGCATGGCGCCGTGGTGGGCTTGGAGCTGATGGGTGTTCGGCGAGCCGTCGAGAGCGGCGGTGAGCTACAGCTCACCTGGCCGCCGGCTCACGTTGCAGCCAGCGCCCTGTTGGACGCCATCGCGGCGTAGGCACAACTCGGTTCGGAGTCTCGGACTGTGGGATCGACGGTGCTCTGAACGGATGGGCGGGCGCGATCACGGTTCCATTAGCGACGTTCGACCATCCAGAAATGCGGGCGACGACAGTCGCCAGCGCGTGGTTCGAATAGCGACGTTCAACCCTGCCGAAATGCGGGCGACGCAAGTACTATCGAATCAAGATTTTCGCACTTCTGGCAACATTGTGACAGAAGTTACGAAAGTCTTAGCGTCTGTCGACCGCTCCCGGCTGAGCTATGTGGCCAAGCGGCTCAAGCGGCTGCGGGCCAGCGATGCCCAGCCACGGGCGATCACGAGCCGACGGCTACGGCCTCGCCGTCCGGGTTGGGTGCCGGATGCCGTGCGCGAAGTGTTGGCTGGGGCTGGGCCGATGAGGCTCATGGATATTCATGCAGCAATGGAGCGACAGCTCGGCCAGCCGGTGTCCATCGAGTCCGTCAGTTGGTGTCTGCGCATGGGTGCTCGCGGACTTGACTCACGATTTGTCCGAGTCGCCAGGGGGCGATATGCGTTGGTGGAGCCACAGCTTTGAGATGTGCGCTGCCGCTACTCGTTGGTCTTGCTGTCACGAGCGTCCGAGGTTGATGTATCGGTTGTTGGCGCGTCCCGAGTGGCCTCCTCGGGTGCGATCACGCGGACCCGAGCGGTTCGAGGGCGTCCTGCATGCGCTTGTCGTAGGTTGCTACACCTGCAAGCTGCTTGCCGAGGCTGAGCGCGCTGGCGATGTGGATGGCGTCAAGTGCGCCAACGTGGACCGGTTTCACCTTGCGTGCCGCAGCGACGACACTCTCGCCGAGCGGAACGATCGCGGCCGAGGAAAGCACTCCCTGAAGCACCAGGCTGCCATCGATCACCGCGTCCGCCCGCTCCTCACGGGCACGCGCCACAGCGCGCGGCAACTCGACTTCCGCGATGACGCTGGTGGCGAGTAGCGCTAGCCTGCCGGGCGTGCCCACCGACCCAATTTCCGTGCGCTGGACGCTTCACGCACTCGACAAGGCGCAGAAGCTCGGATTCGCTCGCCATGACGTCGAGTCGGTGCTGCGGAGCGACATCGTGAGCGGCGGCGCAACGCGGGCAAGGCGGCCTGGCGAGTCGCCGCTGGGCGGCTCGTGATCGCCTACGAACATCCGGACGACGACGATCCCCTGGCGGCTCGTGTTGTGACAGTGTGGCGGCGGCGCTAGCCTTTGGTCATGAGGATCGACGGGCACTACGACACTGAGGCGGACATTGCATGGGTGCGCTTCGAGGGCTACGACCCCAGCACGGCTGTGGCCGAGGAGACCGATGCGGGACTGCGCGAACTGGATCCCAACACCGGGCAGATCGTGGGGTTGGAGTTCTGGGAGGCGAGCAGCAAGCTGCCGGCTGACTTCCTGCGCATGCTCCCGCCGCCGCAGGTCGAGATCGCCGCCTGAGTAGCCTCGCCGCGCGTACAGCGGACGCCAAGCGAGTGCCAATGCGGATGAGAGGACTCGAACCTCCACGGACTTACATCCACACGGACCTGAACCGTGCGCGTCTACCAATTCCGCCACATCCGCGTGGATACGCGACGATATCGCACCGGCCGCGGACCCGGCTGGCCGACCGGCTGCCCGGTCGGCGCCGCCCGATTTGCTAGCCTCGGGCGTGCCGTGACCCCGCGCCGCCATCGTCTAGGGGACTAGGACGCCGCCCTCTCACGGCGGTAACACGGGTTCGAATCCCGTTGGCGGTATTTGTTCGGCGGTGGTCGAACCGCACCACCGCCTCGGCGGTTAGCTTCGTGCGTCCCCGGCGTTTGAAAGTCCTGCGACGCCCGACTCAAGCGGCGACAGCGGCGCCAGCGGGCACGAAGTGCTCGATTGTCACGTCGTCCCGTTCGAGCACGAAGCGCACGCCCTCCTCGGCGAGCCGGTGCGCCTCGTCGTAGCTGTCTGCGGCGGCGAACCACTCCGGCACGTCCGGAGACTCGGCCCACCAACGACCGTCTTCGTGGTGATGGATGACGCGTATACGATCCATGGCTCTTCTCAGAGTAGCCTGAGCGCCTCTCGTTCGGCAAGTCCGACACGACGCACGAGAATCTGGCGGACGAGTCCAGGTGCGATCGTGGCCTTGTCGTGGAACGCGAACGTGAGCTTCGGTCTGCCCGGTGCTTCCAGAGTGCGATGCGAGCCAGCCTGGCGCACGATCCTGTAGCCCAACGGCTGGGCTTCGAGTACCTTGAGAAGCTGCTTGGCCTTCACAGAAGGAAACGGCGCCATCGAACTTATGTTCGCTTATGCATCAGACGGACCCGTGCCCAGGTCGGTGGGAGCAGGCGCTCATTCCGCTTCGTTAAGCGAGATCGGCCCGCTGGAGATGAACGCGGAGCGGTTCGACTTGAGCTCAGTTGGGTGTATTTAAGAAAGGCCTGCAAAACAGCGCTTTTACCGGGGCGAAAGTGCCGTTCGTGCCAGGATTCGTGCCGGTCCTAGTCAAGTCCCGGGAAGTGGTGTAGGAGTTCGTTGTTCATGTCGTCGGTGATGCAGTTGGCGTCTCAGGCCGCGATGAGCTCGGGGGTCTCCTCTGGTTGGTCGTGGGTGTGTGTGAGCGCTCTCTCCCTCGCTGGCTCGTAGAGCGCGGCCATGGAGTGCTGGCTGACGTAGCTGCGTCCGACGAGCCACTCGTCGTTGGCCTCGATCGCGAGCATCGAGACCAGGCGGATCAGCGAGGCGTCGTCGGGGAATATGCCGACGACGTCGGTCCTGCGGCCGATCTCGCGGTTGAAGCGCTCGAGCGGGTTCGTGCTGCGCAGCTTCGGCCAGTGCTCTTGGGGGAACTCGTAGAACGCGAGGATGTCTTCCTCGGCCTCCTCGATCATCGCGGCGATCTTTGGCAAGCGACGTTGCAGCTGGCCGGTCGCCTCGCCTAGGCGCAGGCGTGCGTCTTTGCCCGAGTTCGCGGTGAAGAGCTGGCGGATCACGGCTCCGAGAGCGTCGTGCTGGTCCTTGTGAGCGTGCCCACGGAGATCTCTGAGGAAGTGCACCGTGCACCGCTGCCACGGCACCCCGAGGACCTGCGCCAGGGCGGCCTTCAGCCCGGGGTGCGCGTCGGAGATCGCGAGCTGAACGCCGGACAAGCCGCGGGCGAGCAGGGAGCGCAGAAACCCTCGCCAGAACGCCTCGGTCTCGGTCTCCCCGACGTCCAGGCCGATGATCTCCCGCCGTCCGGTCTCGTGCACAGCGTGAGCGACTACGACGCACTTGCGCTTGACCCGGCCGCCGTCGCGGACCTTCTCGACCTTCGCATCGACGAACAGGTAGGGGTAGCGGCCTTCCAGAGGACGCTCCCGGAACGCCTGGACCTGCTCGTCGAGGAGCCCCGCGATCCGCGATACCTCGCTCTTTGAGATCCGCAAGCCGAGGCTCTCCACGAGCTGGTCGACGCGGCGGGTGGAGACTCCACACACGTACGCCTGCTGCACCACGCTCACGAGCGCCTGCTCAGAGCGCTTACGCGGCTGCAGAAACGACGGGAAATAGCTGCCCTGGCGGATCTTCGGGATCTGCAGTTCGATCTCCCCAGCGCGCGTATCCCAGCGCCTCGTACGATACCCATTGCGATGCGTCGCTCGATCATC
>Ga0335072_10004487_pt1 | contig 20731 bp, 19 predicted proteins | sample Lox_Sample_21_FD_206725 | JGI IMG/M metagenome (GOLD analysis project Ga0335072, IMG submission 206725) | Soil microbial communities from Loxahatchee National Wildlife Refuge, Florida, United States - Lox_Sample_2.1 | ecosystem: Environmental > Terrestrial > Soil > Wetlands | place: USA...
TATGACCGGCGAAGGGAGGCCGCAGGATGGGAGTTCTGCAGCGGTTTGAGCGTCGGCTGGAGGGCATGGTTGAGGGGGCCTTCGCCCGTGCCTTCAAGTCCGAACTGCAGCCTGTTGAGGTTGCCAGTGCCGTGCAACGAGAGATGGACGACCGGGCCGCGATCGTGGCTCAAGGTCGGACGCTGGTACCTAACGACTTCGTGGTCGAGGTCTCTGCGACCGACCACGAACGGCTTGACGTATACGCGGAGAGCCTCGGCGAAGAGCTTTCCACGCTCGCTCGCGAGTACGCCAAGGAGCAGGGGTACTCGTTCGTCGGCCCGGTGCGCATGCGCTTCGAGGCGCTACCCGATCTTGGCACCGGGATGTTCCGCATCAGGTCCGGGGTGATCCGCGGCCACACGGTTGAGGCCGGCGAGGTCAGGCAGCCATTCAGTGACCTGCCAAGGTCACAGAACATGCAGTTCTTCGGCAGGCCGCGACTCGTCGTCGTCGGATCGGGGCCGGGAACTGGCCTGACCGCAGGTAATACTTACGAACTGCAGACGCCGGTGACGCTGCTTGGCCGGGGAACGGACTGCGATCTGCGACTGGTTGATACCGGAGTGTCGCGACACCATGCCGAACTGCGCGTGGAAGACACCCAGGTGGTCCTCGTTGACCTGGGTTCGACGAATGGAACCTTCGTCAACGGGCAGCCTGTCCGGAGAGTTGGCTTGACAGATGGCACGAACGTGACGCTTGGCCGGACTACGCTCGTGTTCAGACAGGACGATAGGTACTGAGCCGGCGACTACTCTTAACCCCCAACAGCCGAAAACGACGAAGGACGCAGGACAGCGCACTGGGATGAACGCCCTAACCCTCACCCTGATCAGGGTGGCCTTCTTGGCCGTCCTGTGGCTCTTCGTCATCGTCGCCGTCGGCGTCGTCCGCACGGACATGTTCGGGGCCACCGCAGCGAAGCTTCGAAGGAACCGGCCCGCGCCACCGCCTAGGCAGGCGCCCCGGCAGCCCCCGCGTCCGACCAAGCCGTCAAGGGGTGTGCCGCGCTACCTCGTCGTGACGGGAGGCGCGTTGAGCGGAACGACCATTGACCTAACAGATCAACAAATCACCATGGGGCGAGCGAATGACGCTACGATCGTCCTGAACGACGACTACGCTTCAAGCCGACATGCCCGGATTTTTCCTCAGGACGGACAGTGGATCGTTGAGGATCTTGGATCGACCAACGGCACCTACCTGGACCGTCAGAAGGTGACACGGCCTACCCCGGTGCCCATCGGCGTGCCGATCCAAGTCGGCAAGACCGTTCTGGAACTGCGCAGATGACACTTGCACTTCGCTACGCGGTACGCTCCGACGTTGGCCTCCTAAGGGAAGGCAACGAGGACTCGGCGTACGCTGGCCCGCACTTGCTCGCGGTCGCCGATGGCATGGGCGGCCACGCCGCCGGGGAGGTCGCGAGCGCCGCGACCATCGCGACGATTGCCTCCCTGGACTCAGACCAGTCGGCCGTGGACCTGCTTCCTGCCCTAGCCAACGCGGTGGCCACGGCCAACATGCGGCTGCAGGAAATGATCATGTCGGACCCGGCCACTGAGGGCATGGGCACGACGCTGACCGCCCTGCTCTGGTCGGACGGCCACGCCGCCCTTTGCCACATTGGTGACTCCCGCGCCTACCTGCTGAGAGACGGGAAGTTTTACCAGATCACCCATGACCACACCCTCGTGCAGTCGCTTGTCGACGAGGGGCGGATCACCGAGGATGACGTCGCCACCCACCCGCAGCGCTCGCTGCTGCTGCGCGCGCTCGATGGCCGGACGCTGGCTGACCCGGACCTGTCCAGCCACGAGACGATGCCAGGCGACCGCTACCTGATCTGCTCGGACGGGCTGTCGGGCGTGGTGACCGAGCAGACTCTGCACCAGGCGCTGAGCTCGGTCAGGGACCCGGACAAGGCGGCGCTCCAGCTGGTCGAGCTGGCCCTCAAGGGCGGCGGGCCCGACAACATCACCTGCATCGTGGCCGATGTGGTCGACACCGACTACACGCAGCTGCCGCCGCAGACTCCCACCCTGGCCGGCGCGGCCTCCAACGGGCCCCCGCAGCAGATGCGCTCGGCGGCCCGGCAGAACTCGCCCGCCGGCCGGGCCCGGCAACTGCGCAGGACCGAGCCGCAGGCCGCGGTGGCCGACGATGAGGACCCGCGCTGGTCCGGCGGCCAGGAGAACTTCGACGACCCGGAGATGACCTACCACGGCGGCGTGCCCACCGGGAACCCGTACCGCCGTCCGGACGCCGATTCCTCAGCCAAGGGCAGGAAGGCCGGCAGGCACGGGGGACGCGACGACGATGACGAGGACGACGCCTGGCCGAGCGCGCGCAGCGGCCGCCGCCGCTGGCCCATCGTCACCGGAGCCCTCGTGGTGCTGGTTCTCGCCCTCGGCGGCGGGGCGTTCGCGGGCTGGCAGTACGTCCAGTCGCAGTACTACCTCGGCGTTTCCGACGGCGACGTAGCGCTGTACCAGGGCGTGAACACCAGCGTCCTCGGCATCGGCCTGTCCAGCCTTTACCAGAACACCGGGATTCCGACCTCCAAGCTGCGGACCGCGGAGCAGAGCGCGATCACCTCGACGGTCGCCTACGGCAACCTGACCGCCGCGCAGCAAATCGTCACGCGCCTGCGGGACGAGGAGTCCATGTGCGATCAGTCCTGGCAGACGCTGGTCAGCTGGCAGACGAAGACGGCCGCCTACCAGGCCAACCTCACGCACTACGTGCACCTGACCGCCAAGGCCAAGGCCCAGGCGAAGCGGCCCGTCAACACGGCGGGCACGGAGCCGACCATCCCGGCCGCTAGCACCTGTGCCCCGGCCAGCGCGTTCGGCATTACGACAGCCCAGCTGCCGACGGGCACGCCCAACGCGTCCCTGACGCAGACCGCCGCTCCCGCGGCCACGCCGACCGCCACGGTCAGCCCGTCCAGCACTCCTACCACCCGGGCATCTACTAAGCCGACGCCATCAAGCAGCGCCACGAGGTCGTAACCGCGATGAGCAGCCTCACGATGCCGTCTCCGGCGGTTAACGACCCCGACGCGGTCCCAGAGCCCCGCCGCAACAGCGAGTTCTACCTGCTCGCCTTCGCCTTCGGCGTGGTCGCGTTCGCGTTCCTCAACGTGGCCGCGACGCTCAAGGGACTCGGGGTGGGCACGCTCTTCGAGTACATGATCGCGTTCATCGTGATCACCCTGGTCGCTCACCTGGCCGTGCGCCGCTGGGCGCCGTACGCCGACCCGCTGCTGCTGCCGATCGCCACGATCCTCAACGGCCTGGGGCTAGTCTTCATCTACCGGCTGACGCTGGCCGGAAGGTTCGGGAACGCCGGGAACAGCGCGGTCAGGGGCGGCACCCTCAACGTGCCGATGACCCTGTCGACCACGATGACGCAGATCATCTACACGCTCATCGGGGTCGCCTGCCTGGTCGCCATCCTTAAGTTCGTCAACGAGCCGCGGGTCCTGCAGCGCTACACCTACATCTTCGGCCTGGTGGGGATGTTCCTCATCGCGCTGCCCGCGGTCCTGCCCTCGAGCATTAGCGGAGTGGCCGACACCGGCGCGAAGATCCAGATCTCCATCGGCGGGTTCAGCCTGCAGCCCGGCGAGTTCGGGCGACTGGCTCTGGCCGTGTTCTTCGCTGGCTACCTGATCAAGAAGCGGGACGTGCTGTCCCTGGCGGGCAAACGCGTCCTCGGCATCGACCTGCCCCGCGGCCGCGACCTTGGCCCGATCCTGGTGATCGCCGGGATCAACCTGCTGCTGCTGGTCTTCGAGAGCGACGTCGGCATGAGCGCGGTGTTCATGGGCCTGTTCGTCGCGATGCTCTACATCGCGACCTCCCGGACGTCGTGGCTGATCATCGGCCTGCTCCTGTTCATCGTGGGCGCCCTGCTGGCCGCGTCGCTGTTCCCCCACGTCGGCGAGCGGTTCAACGTCTGGCTGTACCCGTTCAGTAATTACAACGTGAACGTGACCGGCGACTCCTACCAGCCCATCCAGGGCCTTTACGGCATGGGGAACGGCGGGCTCTTCGGTACTGGCCTGGGGGCTGGACAGCCCTACTGGACGCCGCTGATCCAGAGCGACATGATCTTCACCGGCTTCGGCGAGGAGCTTGGCCTGGCCGGAGTGATGGCGATCCTGCTGATGTACGGGCTGCTCGTGCAGCGCGGGCTGCGGACCGCGATGATGGTCAAGGACCCCTTCTCCAAGCTGCTGGCGGGCGGCCTGGCCTTCATGTTCGCCATGCAGGTCTTCGTCATCGTCGGCGGCGTCACCCGGCTGATCCCGCTCACGGGCATCACCACGCCCTTCCTGTCCCAGGGTGGGTCAAGCCTCATCGCGAACTGGGCGCTGATCGGGATCTTCGCGCGGATCAGTGACACCGCCCGCAGGCCCGCTCCGCGCCCGATCCAAGACGAGGGCCTGACTCAGGTGGTGCCGATCAAGTGAACCGTGCCCTTAAGAGGATCTCGATCGCCGTCCTGGTGATGTTCCTGGCCCTGCTGATCAACGCCAACTACTTGCAGGGCTTCCAGCCGGCCAGCCTGGCCACCCGGCCGGACAATGTGCGCGGCCTTGAGGCCCAGTACCAGTACCAGCGGGGTGACATCGTCACCTCGGACGGGGTCGTGGTCGCGACGACCAAGCCGAGCGATGACATCTACAAGTTCGAGCGGGTCTACAACAACCCGATGGTCTACGCCCCAGTCACCGGCTACGACACTATCTATAGCGCGACCGGCGTCGAGCAGGCGGAGAACGGGCTACTGGCCGGGACCAGTTCCTCGCTCAGCTTCCGCAACTTCATCGACGAGATCACCGGCAAGCCCCGCAAGGGCGCGACCGTCACGCTCACGATCAACTCCAAGGACCAGACGGCCGCCTACCAGGGGCTGTCCAGCGTCCTTGCCAACACGAAGAACACTGGCGGCGTGGTCGCCATCAACCCCAAGACCGGTGCGATCCTGGCCGACGCGTCCTGGCCGAGCTACGACACCAACTCGCTGGCCACCCACGACGGCAAGCAGCTCAACGCGGCCGACGAGACGCTACTGAACACGACCCCCAGTCCGCTGGTCAACAACGCGACTGACTCCCTGTACCCGCCCGGCTCGACGTTCAAGATCGTTACGACGTCCGCCTGGTTCACCCAGAGCCCTGCTCACACCCCGGAGACGGCCCTGTCGTCACCTCAGCCACTCAAGCTGCCGAACGGCAACTTCCTCAACAACGACAACGACGAGCCGTGTGGTAACAACACCGGCCAGACCCCAGCGATCACGGCGTTCGCCCAGTCCTGCAACACCCCGTTCGCCGAGCTGGGCATCCAGCTGGGCGGTCCGACGCTCAAGAGCATGGCCGACAATTACGGCTACAACCAGAACCTGGGCATCACCGGGGTCAACATGGCGGAGAGCAACTTCACCGCGGAGTCCGACCCCTCGTTCACGGCCTACGACGCGATTGGCCAGCACGACACCGTCGCCTCCCCGCTTCAGGAGGCGATGATGGCCGCCACCGTCGCGAACAACGGCACGCTGATGAAGCCTTACCTCGTACAGCAGGTCACCGCGTCGGACCTGTCCATCCTGAGCAGCACCGCGCCATCGGTGCTGAGCCAGCCGATCACCCCGGCTGTCGCCTCAGAAGAGACGCAGATGATGCTCCAGGTGGTCGCGAGCGGCACCGCCCAGTCCCCGGTCGACAACGCCGGCGCTCAAGGCCTGGACATCGCGGGTAAGACGGGAACCGCACAGAACGGGGTCGACAGCGCCAACGCCAGCGATTCCGTCTTCGTCGCTTTTGCCCCAGCCAACAACCCAAAGATAGCTGTTGGCGTCATAGTTCAAGGCGGTGGCTACGGCGCCGTCACGGCTGCGCCCATCGCCATCGCAGTCATTAAAGCAGCTCTGGGGTAAAGGTGACCGATTACGTCCTCGATGGCCGCTACCAGCTCGACTACCGGATCGCGTCCGGTGGGATGGGCGAGGTCTGGGCTGGTACTGACCTGCGGCTTAACCGCGCCGTCGCGGTGAAGATGCTGTCCGCGCAGCACTCGGGCGACGAGCAGTTCCGCGCCCGGTTCCGCGCTGAGGCCCGGTACGCCGCGTCGCTTTCTCACCCCGGCATCACCAGCGTCTACACCTACGGCGAGAACAGCCCGCTCGGCGGTCCCTACCTGGTCATGGAGCTGGTGAACGGCGAGCCGCTGTCCGCCATCCTTGAGCGCGTCGGCCGGCTGTCGGCCTACAACACGATGGACGTCGTCGCCCAGGCGGCCCGCGCCCTCGACACCGCCCACGCGGCCGGCATCGTGCACCGGGACATCAAGCCCGGCAACCTGCTCATCATGGGCGACGGCACCACGAAGATCACCGACTTCGGCATCGCTAAGGCCCGGGAGTGGGGTGACCCGCAGCTCACCGCGACCGGGATCGTGATGGGCACGGCGATGTACGTGTCGCCCGAGCAGGCCACGGGCGCCGTCGTGACCGGCTCCTCGGACATCTACTCCCTCGGGGTAGTTGCCTACGAGTGCCTCGCGGGCGAGCCGCCGTTCGTGGCCGAGCAGCCACTCGCGATCGCGATCATGCACAAGCACGATCCGGTGCCGCCGCTGCCCGATGATGTCCCTCGCCAGGTCAGCGATCTGGTCATGGCCATGCTGGCCAAGACCCCTGAGGAGCGCCCGGAATCGGCGCTGCACGTGGCGGACCGGGCCGAGGTGATCATGCACGCCCTCCGGCACGGGAGCGGCGGCATGGATCTCACGATGACCTCCGATCTGCCCCGGGTCCCTGACTATCCCACCTCGACCCAGGCCTACTACCCCGGCTCGGACTACCCGGACTCGGACTATTCCGACCCCGATTACCCGGAGCCTGAGCTAGCCCCGGCCGGGCTGTTCACCAAGAAGCGGCTCCTGGCGGGCGGGGCCGCCGTGTCGGCCTGTGCAATCATCGCTATTATCGCCCTAGTACTGACTTCGGGGAGTCCGCCGAGGCTTACGGGCGACAATGTCCATACTTCCTCGGGTGTCTCCCAGACGAGCGCGCCAGCCACGGCCTCGGTGAGCGCAAGTCCCGCGAGCACCGGGCCAACAGGCACTAATGTAAGTACCGTGCCTCCGTCGACGGGGATGCCGACCCAGCCCACAACGGTTCCGCCAACGACCCCGGCACCAACAACTCAGGCGCCGACCAAAGCGCCAACTACCCCGCCAGCGACTACCAAGCCGCCGGCGACGACTCCGCCTCCCACCACGGCGCCACCCACAACTTCACCGGCGACCGGCGATCCGACAAGCCCTGCTACAGGGGCAGGAACGGGCGGGCAGGGATGACACCTATATTGCAGGGCGGTTTGGAAAAGTGCGAGACATGACTCAGCCCAGGTTGCTCGGTGACCGCTACGAACTTGAGGGTGTCATCGGCCGGGGCGGCATGGCGGAGGTATACCGGGCCAGGGACCTCCGGCTTGATCGCGTGGTGGCGATCAAGACCCTGCGTCCTGACCTCGCGCGCGACCAGACGTTCCAGGCCCGGTTTCGCCGCGAGGCGCAATCGGCCGCGTCGCTGAACCACCCGTCGATCGTCGCCGTGTACGACACGGGCGAGGACGTGTCGACCGGCGTGCCCGTGCCGTACATCGTGATGGAGTACGTGGACGGCCGCACGGTCCGCGACCTCCTCATCGAGGGCCACCGCCTGCTGCCCGAGCGCACCCTGGAGATCGTCGGCGGCGTGCTGCGCGCGCTTGAGTACTCCCACCAGGCCGGCATCGTCCACCGGGACATCAAGCCCGGGAACGTGATGGTGACCCGCAACGGCGACGTCAAGGTCATGGACTTCGGCATCGCCCGGGCGATGAGCGACGCCCAGGCCACGATGACCCAGACCGCCCAGGTCATCGGAACCGCCCAGTACCTGTCACCCGAGCAGGCCCGCGGCGAGCGGGTGGACGCCCGCAGCGACCTGTACTCCACCGGTTGCCTCATGTACGAGCTGCTGACCGGGCGGCCGCCGTTCACCGGCGACTCCCCAGTGGCGATCGCCTACCAGCACGTGCGGGAGAACCCGATCCCGCTGTCCCGCCTGGATCCGGACCTCCCGCCGTGGGCCGACGCGATCGTGCTCAAGGCGATGGCCAAGGCCGCGGGCGACCGCTACCAGTCGGCCGCCGAGATGCTGGCCGACATCCAGCGAGCCGCGTCAGGCATGCAGGTGGCGGCGATGGGAGCCCCGCCCACCCGGGCCGAGTACTTCGGTGAATACGACGACTACCGGGGCGGCTACGGTGACCGCACGCAGCGGATCGGCCAGACCGCCGTGGGCGGCCCGCCTACTGGGCAGTACCCCCCGCGCACCGGTGCCATGGACCGTTACGGCGACGGTGGCGGCTACCCGCCGCAAAAGAGCTGGGCGCGCCGCTGGCTGCCCTGGCTGATCCCGCTCCTGGTGATCATCGTCGCGATCGTGGTGGCGGCCACGCTGTTGACCAGCCACGGCAAGACCGACTACGTCCCGCAGGTCAATGGCGAGACGCTGCAGCAGGCCGAGGCACAGATCACCCAGGCCGGCCTTACCTACACGGCGGTCGGGCAAGGCAGCCAGACCGTTCCCAAGAACCAGGTCATCACGACCAACCCGGCTAACGGCAGCAGTGCCGCCCCGGGAAGCTCGGTAACGATCTACTACTCCACCGGCGTCGGCAAGGTGAAGGTCCCCGACTTCATCTCCACGCAGACGAGCGAGAACGACGCGGTCTCCGCGCTGACCAAGCTCGGCCTCAACCCGAATATCAAGGCGGACGACAACTCAACCCTGCCGCAGGGCACGGTGACCAAGCAGAGTCCGCCCCCGGGCACCGAGGTCAACCCGGGCCAGACGGTCACCCTGTGGGTCTCGGGCGGCGGCACCAAGGTTCCCTCGGTCATCGGTGACGCCAGCTACCTGACCGCCGAGCAGACCCTGCAGAACGCTGGCTTCCAGGTCGTGCCCCAGGCGCAGGCCGCCCCGTCCGACCAGCCGGTCAACCCGGGCGAGGTCTGGAACCAGACGCCGGGTGGTGGCACCCTCCAGCCCGCGGGAACGAAGATCACCATCTTCTACCAGCCGCAGGCCACGTCGACACCAACGCCAAGCACCACCCCATCGAGCTCGGCATCGACCACGCCCAGCCCGAGCACCACCCCGAGCGCGTCGTCGACTCCCACCAACGGCGGGCTCCCCGGCTTCTGACCATCCACTACACCGATGCCCCGCCTGCTGGCCAGCAGGCGGGGCATCGGTGTCTTACGTGACGGAGTCAGGCCTGCAGGGCCACCGAGTAGGCCGAGTAGGCATCGCTCAGCCAGGGGAACCCCCAGAACCACAGCAGGAGCAGCAGGATGAGCGCGAGGGCGACCATCTCAAGGACCCGGACGCCCGGGCGGCCAGGAAGGGCGCGCCACAACCAGGCGTACATCTAGAACCCGGGCTTTCCGCTGCTTGACCCCGGGTGCAGCACCTGCAGCCGGGGAACCGGCGCGTTGGCGCCGCGCCCGGTGACCAGGACCAGGACCCCGGTGACGATGACCCGGTGGGTGCCTGTCCAGGGCGGGTCGCAGGTAATGAGCGTGATCAGGCGGCGAGTTGGCCGCTTGCCCGGATGGCCGGGAACGGGGTCGAGCACGGTAAGGTCGCCAGGCTCGACCCAGGAGGGTCCTTCCGCTACCTGGTAGGCGTAGGTGTCGTACCTGGTGTCGACGAAGACCAAGTCGCCCAGGTGCAAGCCCGGGAGTCCCCAGAACGGGTTGCCCGCCGTGACCCGATGGCCGGCCACCGCGAAGTTGCCGACTTCCCCGGGCAGTTGCGTCCCCGGCACATGGCCCGGGCTGAGGTTGAGCTGCGCAAGCTGAGTGCCCTCGATGATGGTGAACCGCCAGTGCGGGCCAAAGGCCGGGATGCGCAGGAACGCGAACGGCTCACCGGTGATGAGCCTGAGCCGCTCGGGCCGGGCGCGAATGACGCCCACCGCCATCGGGCTCGCCTGCCATTCCCGGTTGAGCTGCGCGGTGAACCGGCCCTGCGCCTGGGCCGCACGCTGGCCAGAACCCCAGGTCAGGTAGGCCAGGAAGAGCGCGGTGACGACCCCGACGGTCAGGCACACCTCGCCGATTACGCGAATGGCTGAACGCATAAGCGAAGAGTAACCGATTGTCACGCGGATCAACGGCGAAAACGCGTGTCCGTACCGATAGCCTTAACCCTAGCCAGTTCCACTCGGGGGGCGACCCCCGTAACCCCCGGTGCGCGCGCGACGGCTCGTGCGGGCACCGGGCGCGCAGTGAGCAGGAGGTGCGCGGTGCCCGAGTCCCGCGTCCGCAAGAGCAAGAAGCCGGTCTACACGCCCCCGCCAACCAGGTCGCCCAAGCGGAAGGTAAGCCCTGTCTGGCTTGCCCCGACCATGGTCGCCTGCCTCTTGGTGGGCCTGGCCTGGATCGCGCTTTACTACGTCACCGGCGGCTCAATGATCGGCCTGCGGACCCTGGGTCCCTGGAACCTGGTCGGCGGGTTCGGCCTGATCGTGGCGGGCGTAGTCCTCGCGACGAACTGGCGCTGACCCTCCCGCCTGCCGCCGGGCGGCAGGCGGGGACTAGCTGAGCTGGCCGTTACGAATGATGACGGCGACGGCCAGGATAGCCACCACGGCCAACGTTGCCACGACCTGGATGAGGGCACGGTTCTTGCGTGGTGCGTAGGCATAGGCGGCGGTGATGGCCGCGCCCGCGATGATCCCGCCCAGGTGGTCCTGCCAGGCGATGTTGGGCACGATGAAGCCGAACGCCAGGTTGATGGCGATCAGCGTCACGATCCCCCGAACGTCGAGGTGCAGCCGCTTGGAGACCACGAACCAGGCACCGAAGAGGCCGAACACCGCCCCTGAGGCTCCGGCGGCGAAACCCTGCGCGTCCAGGTAGTAGAACATCACGCCGCCGCCGACCGCGCTGAGCAGGTAGACCGCCAGGAAGCGCACCGGCCCGAGTAGCCGCTCCAGGGACGGCCCGACGATGTACAGCGCCCACATGTTGAACGCGATGTCCAGCAGTCCCAGGCCGCCCAGGCTGGTTCCCGGCGCGGTGAAGGCCGACGTGATCAGCCGGTACCACTGGCCCTCCACGACCCCGGGCTGCACCGCGTTGCCCGGGGCTATCGCGGGCAGGCCGAGCATTCCCCAGTCGTAGAGCAGGCCCGGCCGGGCGATCTCGGCCAGGAAGGCGATCACGTTGATCGCCATCAGGCTCCAGGTGACGACGGCCGAGCGAGAGGGACGGCCGCCGAAGACGGCCGAAGCCGCCCGGGTACCGCGGTGTCCCTCTCGCACGCACTCTACGCATTGCTGCCCCACGGCCGCCGAGCGCAGGCAGTCAGGGCAGGCGTGCCTGCCACAGCGAACGCAGGAGACGTAGGTCTCCCGGTCCGGGTGCCGGAAACAGTAGGTCGGGACGGTGCCGTCGGGAGCGCTTCCGTCGCCGGTGCCAGTACCGGGCTGCTCATTGGGGGCGGTCATGGGGGATCCTGTGCTTCTCGCTAACCGCGGTTGATGGTGACAGACTTAAGCACGACGTCGTTGACTGGGCGGTCACCGGGCTTGGTCGGCGTGTTGATGATCGCGTCCACGACCTCCTTGCCCGAGATGACCTCGCCAAAGATCGTGTGCTTGCCGTTCAGCCAGTAGGTCGGGACGACCGTGATGAAGAACTGCGAGCCGTTGGTGCCGCGGCCGCCGCGAATGCCCGCGTTCGCCATCGCCAGCAGGTAGGGCCGGTCGAAGGTGAGGTCCGGGTGGATCTCATCGTCGAACTGGTAGCCAGGCCCACCGGTTCCCGTGCCAAGGGGGTCGCCACCCTGGACCATGAACTGCGAGATCACGCGGTGGAAGATGGTGCCGTCGTAAAGCTTGTCCTTGGTGACCTGCCCGGTTCGCGGGTCGGTCCACTCCCTGCCACCCTCGGCAAGCTCCACGAAGTTCCGCACGGTCTTCGGGGCGTGATCCGGGAACAGCCGGATGGTGATCGTCCCCTGGCTTGTCGTCAGCGTCGCGGTCAGGGTTTCCGTCATGCCATGGACTCCGGTTCGCTTGGTGGCCGCTAGTTCCGCGGCCACGCAACTAGTTTTCCTGCTTCACGGTACCGGCAAAAGGACACTCACGCGGGGCGAGAGGCACGGCGGCATGGGCCTACGGCGGCCCGGCAGTGTGTGGCATTCGGCACAGGTCGTCCGCGACGCCGAGGTTACCTTCCAGCGGTGCTGGGAAGCTTGTGGTTCTGGAACCCCAATCAACGGAGGCGAAGCGTGGTTCACAACAAGGTTCAACTCCAACAGGGGGCCTCGAAACTCCAGGCGGAGGGCTGGCAGATGCTCTCGGATGCCAGCTCCGCCGTCCAGTCGGCTACCGCGAACGCGGCCACGTCAGCGGCGCGGCGCGCCCAGCAAGGGGCGCAGCAGGCCTCGGATTCCCTGGGGTCGCAGCTGCACGATGGCACCTTCACGGCCCGGCGCTGGATGGCTTCCCAGCTCGAGGACGCCGCCGACTACACCACCTCGACCATGGCGCCGGCGGTGTCGAAGGCGCTGGTGCAGACGGTCGCGCCCAAGGTCTCTGAGACCCTGCGGACCACGGCGCGGCAGGTTCGGCCGCCCAACCCGCGTTCCCCGTTCCTGCGAGCGCTCCGGTGGGCGGCGCTTGGCGCCGCGATCCTGGCCGGGGTGGGCGCCGCCGGGACCGTGGTCTGGCGCAAGTACCGCACGGCGATGGCCGCTGACACCGAGGCCGACGTTGTCGTCTACGCGGCCGAGGACCCGCGCGACGTGCTGACCGACACCGGCTCAGGCACCGGGGCTACTCCCTCAGTGGAGCCGCTGCCGACCGATCCCGCGTCGAGCGATGGCTCGTCCGGCTCCCGGTCCTCGTCGGCCTGGTAGCGCCGAATAGCGCACAGGTATCTGTGGATAACCCTGTGCATGGCTTGTGCATAGTGCTGTGAGTTGCTGTGCATGAGGGCTCCCCTCTCAATGCACAGCCATCCAGCCGCCTGTGGATGACTGTGCATTGAACTGTGGATAACCCCGCAACGTCGTGCGCATCCAGCCGCAGCCGCAGGGCGGCCATCCCCTGCGAGACATGCCAGCGGAAGGCCGAGCGGGTAACGCCCATGGCCGCGGCGGCCTGGCTTTCTGGAAGGTCGGCGTAGTAGCGCAGGACGAGGGCCTCACGCTGCCGGCCAGGCAGCCGCCACAGGGCGGCGAGCGTCCGGCCGCCTGGAGTGTCCTGGCCGCCTGCACCCTCAGGCAGGCTGTCCACCCCCCTGGTGGCATTCACGACGAAGCGCCGTAGGAAAGCCACGCCACGATCGGGATCCTTCAGTCGGCGCCACTGCAGGCGCATGGCGGCGAACGCATCCTCCACGATCTCCTCGGCAATGCAGGAAACCCCGTTTGGGGCCATTAGGAGCCGTATCGTGGAAAATTCTCCGGTTCGAAGGTCCGCGTTCTGCGCATATTCCGTAAATGACTCGCCAGTAGCGGTGGCCGGCCCTTTCTGCGGGGCGGGCAGCCCCTCGGATCCCCGCAGCAGCAGGGCGGCCAGGCCGAGCAGCGGCCTGGAGTTGGCCTCGTAGAGCTTGACCAGCGCCTCATCAGCCTCGGCAGCTGCGGCAGCCCGGGCCGAGGTGGACTTAGCAGCCACCGACCCAGAAATGCCCATTCGCGGCCGAGTGATCGGGATGCCTGCCAAGCGCAAGAAATTGCCAGCAGGCAGCGGTCGAGTAGTCATGGCCTTCGTTCCCCCCCGGATCGCCCACGTTCCTCAGTGATTGTCATATCACGACGAGTATCTGGACAAGAAACAAAAGCTGAGGCTTACCGTCAGTCCTTCTAACGCAGATGGGGCCACATAGGCCATGGGTCCCTTATGCTCAGCGGCCGAGTACTTGGTCCAGATAGGGGTTGGCGAATCGCCGCTCCGGGTCAGTCTGGTCACGGACCTGCAGGAAGTCGGCGAACCTGGGGTAGAGCTCGGTGAGCGTTGACACGTCAAGGGTGTGCATCTTGCCCCAGTGCGGACGGCCGCCCACCGATCCCATGATCGACTCGAACGCGGCGAAGTACTCCGCGTAGGGCATCCCGGTGTACTGGTGAATGGCGATGTAGGCGGTGTCCCGGCCGTGGGCGGTGGACAGCCAGGCGTCGTCGGCCGCCGCGACCCGGACCTCCACGGGAAACATGACCGGCTGGCTGAGGCGGGGCACGGCCTCCCTGAGTTCGGCCAGCACTTCGAGAACCGACTCGCGCGGGACGGCGTACTCCGACTCGACGAAGCGCACCCGGCGCGGGCTCACGAAGACCTGGTGCGAGCCAGCCGAGTACGAGCGGGCCGACAACGTGGCGGCCGCGAGCCTGCCCAGTGGCCGGACCAGCGACGGCACCGCCCGGCCCGTCCGGCACAGGGCGCCGAACGCGGCGTTCTCCATGACCTCGTACTCATAGAACCGGCGCCACCCCGGCATCGGGGCGGCGCTGAGGGAGTCGGGGCGGCCGGCGGGGGCGGGAACCGCGCCGGGGTCACTGGCCGCGGGGCCGGCGATCCGGTTATTCCGCTTGACCAGGGCATTGCGGCCGTAGGGGAACCAGTAGAACTCGAAGTGGTCGTTGTCCGCCGCGAACTCGCTAAACCGGTCAAGGACCTCCTCGACCGGCATCGGGCGCTCATCGGCGGCCAGCTGGAAGGCCGGCACGCAGCGCAGCATCACGGTCGTGATCACCCCGAGCGCGCCGAGGCTGACCCGAGCCGCGGGCAGCAGCTCCGGGTGCGACGTGGCCGACACCGACAGCAGCTCGCCGTTTCCCGTGACTAGCTCGAGTGCCTCGACCTGGGTGGCGATTCCGCCAAGGCCAGCGCCAGTGCCGTGGGTCCCGGTACAGATCGCGCCGGCTACCGTCTGCGCGTCAATGTCCCCCATGTTCGGCATGGCCAGGCCGAGCGCGTCCAGGGCGATGTTGAGATCCCGCAGCGTGGTGCCGGAGCGGACAGTGACCAGGCCGGTCGAGGCATCGGCGGCCACGACGCCGGTCCATGACGACAGGTCGATGACGGCACCGTCGGTGGCGGCGGCCGGGGTGAAGGAGTGGCCGCTACCGAGGGCCCGGATGACCAGGCCAGCCGCCGCGGCGTCCCTGACCGCGTCCGCGATGGCCTCGGTCGTGCGCGGCCAGTACCGGCGAGCGGGGGTTGCGGTGGCCGTTCCGGCCCAGTTCTGCCAGGTCATTGGTCTCCCAGGTAGCCGTAATTTTCCTGGCCAAAGGTGCACTTTCACCCTTAATCGGTCTAGTGTGCCAGCATGTCTGGCATTATCCCGCGATTGCTCGCTGACACCAGCCGTGTCGACCTCTACGACCGTGCCACCGCCGATCTAGACCCGCCGCTGGCCATCGTGGACCTCGAGGCGTTCGACGCCAATGCCGATGATCTAGTGCGACGGGCGGGCGGGGTGCCGATCCGGGTGGTCAGCAAGTCGCTGCGCTGCCGGTTCCTGCTCGAGCGCGCCCTTGACAAGCCCGGCTTCCGCGGGGTGATGAGCTACTCGCTGGCTGAGGCGCTGTGGCTGCACGGGGACGGCGGGCGACGGGACCTAGGGCGGGGGCTTGACGCCGACATCCTGGTTGCCTACCCCACCGTCGACCGGGCGGCGCTGCGCGCGCTGGCCGCGAGCCAGTCCGCCCGCCAGCAGATCACGGTGGTGGTGGACTCAACTGAGCACCTTGACTTCATCGACGCGACGCTCGGCGACGGTCACCCGCCGATCCGGGTTTGCCTCGAGTTGGACGTAGCCTGGCTGCCGTTTGAGCACTCGCGAGGCCAGGGACCGAGGGTGGGCACGCTGCGCTCTCCGCTGCGCACCCCCGAGCAGGCGGCCGCGTTCGCCAAGGAGATCCTGGCCAGGCCCGGGTTCACGCTGGTCGGAGTCATGGGCTACGAGGGCCAGATTGCCGGGCTTGGCGACTCACCGCACGGGGCGCCGCTCAAGGCGGCCGTGCTGCGCCTCGCGCAGTCCCGCTCGGCCGTCGAGCTCAATGCTCGGCGAGCCGCCGCGGTCAGCCTGATCAGCGAGCTGACCAGCCTGGAGTTCGTCAACGGCGGAGGGACCGGGTCGCTAGAGTCCACCGCCACCGACAAGTCCGTCACCGAGCTGGCCGCTGGCTCCGGGCTGGTCGGGCCGACCTTGTTCGACAGCTACAGCAAGTTCCGGCCGCGTCCGGCCCTGCTCTACGCACTGCCCGTCGTGCGCCGCCCGGGCCGAGGCTCGGTGACCCTCTTCAGCGGAGGGTACGTCGCCTCCGGGACGGGGACGCGTGACCGGCTGCCGGGACCGTTCTGCCCGGAAGGCCTGAAATTGACCCGGACGGAAGGCGCGGGCGAAGTCCAGACTCCGGTCGTGGGCCACGCCGCCGACCGGCTAGCGCTGGGTGACCGGGTGTGGATGCGGCACGCCAAGGGCGGCGAGCTGGCCGAGCGCTTCGCGCAGTACTACCTCATAGAGCCGGGCGCCATTGAGGCCCGGCCGGTGCCGACCTACCGCGGCGAGGGACAGTCGTTCCGCTAACTTTCCCTTTGCCTGAGGACACCCGGGCCACATTGACCTCGTTCACCTCTACCGCGACTCGGTTAAACCAAGTTGCAGTATCTTTACCAAATCGATATCAAGCTGCATAATTGACCTCAACGTCGACAACGGGGAGGTCGCTCCTTTGACGATCCGGGCCTTCCGTGCACGTAGGGGCCTCGTCGAGGGGTTGGCACTCCTCGTTGCGGCTGGTCTAGTTACCGCCGGGCTGAGCGCCTGTGGGGCGCCGGCGTACACGTACGTCACGGACTCCACGAACAGCACCTACTTCAAGGTGCCGACGAACTGGCACGCGATCTCATCATCCTCGCTGGACGCGGAACTCCAGTCAGAGGGCGGCTCCAGCGACGGCATCTGGGCGACTGCCTTCGACGCCGGCAAGTCCCCGTCGGCCAACAACTTCCTCTCGTTCGGCGTCTCGCAGCCATTTGTCTTCTCCGAGGTCGGGACGCTGACGTCGGACGCGAGCAACCAGCTGTCCTACAACGGCCTGCGGGACTTCCTGTTCCCGGTCAGCGACAGCGGCCGGGCGACCGCCGAAGAAAGCGGCCAGTTCCCGCTCACCGACTTCAAGTCGATCGCCGATGACACGATCACCGCCAGCAACGGCGTGCACGGCGTCCGGGAGATCTTCCAGTACTCCTACAACGGCACATCGGACACGTTCGACGAGGTGTCCCTGACTAACGCGGACGAGACCGTCGTGTACTTCATCATCCTGCACTGCACGATCAAGTGCTACAGCCAGTATCAGTCGGACATCAACACGGTCATGTCCTCCTTTACCGTCGGGAGCTCGTCATGAGTACACCGCAGCCGTCCGCGACAGCCCCGCCGCAGCTGGCCGGACGCCCGAGAGAGGGCGACATCCTGACCCGCAAGCGGATGTCTTGGTGGGATCACATCAAGTGGCTGCTCCTCCTCGCGGTGGTCTGGCTGCTGCTGGTCTTCTCGCTGATGGGCGACAACCCGCTGATCGGCTTCGAGGACGCCTGCCGGCTCGAAGTCCAGATGGCCTACTGGGTGTTCATCCTGGCTGGCCTTGAGCTCCTGCACCAGCTGCACTTCGTCGTCAGCGAGCGCTCGTCCAGGTACCACCAGTTCTGGCTGAACAAGGTCTGGAGCCGCAGCGCGAGGTTCAGGGACCGGCACTTCTCGCCCTGGACGCAGTTCCGCTTCTGGCGACTGGTCCGCTGGGTGATCGCGATCGCCGTCGTGGCGATCCTCACCGGCAAGGTCATCCACGTCGACCCGGCCCTGGCGCTGCTGAGGCTCCCGGCGCTGTTCTGGCACCTGCTGCCGTTCATCGCCCAGATCCTGCTCATCATGTGCCTGGCGATCGGGCAATTCGCCGCGCTGTTCTGGTTCCTGTCGCGCGGCGGGGTCAACGTCCTGATGCCCGATGACGTCCAGACCCGGTTCTCTGACGTCTGGGGCCAGGACCACGTGCTCGAGCGGGTCAAGGAGAACATCCTCTTCCTCGAGAACCCCGAGCTGGTCGAGGGTCACGGCGGGTACGTGCCCGGTGGCCTGCTGCTATGGGGGCCGCCAGGAACCGGCAAGACGCTGATGGCCGAGGCGGTCGCGGGCGAGACCGGCAAGCCCTTTGTGTTCGTCGAGCCTGCCGCGCTGACCAGCAACATGTTCTTCGGCATCGGCATACTCAAGGTGAAGTCGCTGTTCCGCAAGCTCCGCAAGCTGGCGCTGCGCTACGGCGGGGTCATCGTCTTCTTCGACGAGGCCGACTCGCTCGGCAACCGCGGGATGGCGGCGGCCGGGGGCGTGACCGGGCAGATGACCCCGGCACCGTTCGCCGGGGGCGGCTGCCACGGCTTCTCGTACCTGTCGGAAGACGTGCAGTGGCAGCTGACCCAGGCCGCGCTTCGCGCTGAAGGCGACGGCCAGGGCCGCAGCAGGCAGATCATTCCGGGCCTCGGCGGGATGCGCGGCGGCGGGATGGGGGGCTTCGATGGCACGCTCCAGGCGCTGCTGGCCGAGATGTCCGGGCTGAACAAGCCGCGGGGCTTCTTCAACAAGCAGGTGCGCAAGCTGCTTGGCATGCGCCCCAAGCCGCCACCCAAGTACCGCATCCTCGTAATGCTGGCGTCGAACATGCCCGACTCGCTGGACCCGGCGTTCCTGCGGCCGGGCCGCATCGACCGCATCTACAAGGTCGGCTACCCGTCCAAGGCCGGCCGGATCCGCACCTACCAGGGATACTTCGGCAAGGTCCCGCACGAGGTGACCGACGAGCAGATCGACAAGCTGGCCACCATCACCCCGTACGCGACCGGCGCGACCATCAAGGACCTGGTCAACGAGGCGCTGATCACCGCGGTGCGGGACGGCCGCGACGTCATCACCTGGCCGGACGTCATGAAGGCCAAGCAGCTCAAGCAGCTCGGGCCGCCGGAGGACGTGGAGTACATCGAGCGCGAGCGGCACGCGGTCGCCGTGCACGAGGCCTGCCACGCGGTCATCGCCTACCGGACGCGGCGCCACCTGGAGATCGACATCGCCACGATCGAGAAGGGCAGCACGTACCTGGGCATGGTGTCGAGCATCAAGCCCGAGGACCAGTTCACCCGGTGGCGCAGCGAGTATGAGAGCGACATCCTCGTATCGCTGGCCTCGCTGGCCGGGGAGCGGCTGTTCTTCGAGAAGGACAGCTCATCCGGGGTATCCAGCGACCTGGAGTCGGCCACCCTGATGGCATCGATGATGGAGGGCTTCTGGGGGATGGGCAGCACGGTCTCGTCCATGGCAGCGACCCAGACGCTCCAGGTCGGCATGCCCGGAGGACGCGGGCAGGCTCATCGTGAGGACCCCATGGAACAGGCTCGGCGAGCGCTGGCCGACAAGATCGAGGACAACCTCGGGCGCCTCCTTGACAAGGTCGAGTCGCTGCTGCAGGAGAACGAGCCACACATCCTGGCGCTCGCGCACGCGCTCGAGGTCTACAAGACGCTGAGCGGCGAGGATGTGAGCGCCATCCTCGAAGGCCAGCCCGGAACGGTCATCGACGGGACCCCGTACGCGGATGACGAGTTCATCAGGGAGCTGCGGGACTACCACCTGGCCGCGGTACGGGCGCACAACGACCACGACCGGCCGCGGATCGCGCTGCCGGTGCCCCCGCAGGACCTGGTCGTGTCCATGGTGGCCGACGGGTACGACCTCGACCCCTACACCACGGCCACCGGGTCAAACGGGTCAGCCCCCAGCGGGAACGGCCTGCACGGCGGGCCCTATGAGCCAGAGCCCGACATCATCAGCAACGGCCCCGACGACGAGTCTCCCTCGGGCCATTAGCGGTGGGTGCTCTGCGCTTCCTCAGGGCGCTGGCGGTTAGGCACCGGGTGCGGCTCGTGGTCAACCTGGTCAACGGCTCGACCGTAGCCGGGCTGGGGATCGCGGTTGCCGGCGGCGCCCGGCTGGCCCCCGGGCCAGCAGGGCTGCTGACCGCGACTGGGTACCGGCCGCCGGTGCCCGCCGCCCCGGCGTTCACAGTCGGCAACGTCATCATCGTGACCCGCCGCTGGCCCGGACCCGCTCCCCTTCAAGACAGCGCGCCCCGGATCTTCGCCCACGAGGCGCGGCACGCCACTCAGTACGCCTGGTGTGGCGGGCTGCTGATGCTGCCGCTGTACTTCGCGGCGGCGGGAGCGTCCTGGGTGGCCTGCGGGGACTTCGCGGCCTGGAACGTCTTCGAGCGCCAGGCCGGGCTGGCCGACGGCGGCTACACCGAGCGTCCGCTGCGCCCGGCCTTCGACCCGGCGCGCGTCCCGGCCCTGGTCAGAAGAACTGTCCGGCCCTGGTCAGAAGAACTGTCCGGCTCCCTCGAGTAGCCGGGCCGGGCTAGTCCCAGGGCGGGCCGGGGCCAGCCGGACGTGGCGGATCCACCGCCACTGCTTGCCGGTGAGCAGGAACTCCCCCGGTGCGGGCAGCGCGGCGATGCCGTTCATGATGGCCTGCGGGTCACCGCGACTGGACTC